>Ga0136643_10018631_pt1 | contig 10472 bp, 9 predicted proteins | sample TergutLab28metaG_FD_96883 | JGI IMG/M metagenome (GOLD analysis project Ga0136643, IMG submission 96883) | Labiotermes labralis P1 segment gut microbial communities from Petit-Saut dam, French Guiana - Lab288 P1 (version 3) (version 3) | ecosystem: Host-associated > Arthropoda: Insects >... | reverse complement strand
GCTTTTGAAGCGAAAGGTTTAAAGGCATTCGGGCCTAAGAAAGCGGCAGCTTATATTGAAGGAAGTAAGGCTTTTGCCAAAAGGTTGATGGAAAAATATGATATTCCAACAGCAGCATATGGAGAATTTAACAACACGCAAGTTGAAGCAGCACATGCTTTTTTAGATAAGCAAGTCATGCCGATTGTAATTAAAGCTGATGGATTGGCAGCTGGAAAGGGAGTTGTGATTTGCGGAACCTTAGAAGAAGCAAAGGCGACTGTGAATGACATGCTGGTTGATGCAAGCTTTGGTGAGGCTTCAGCAAGTGTCGTTATTGAAGAATTTCTTGATGGAGAAGAATTTTCATTAATGTCTTTTGTCGCAGGGGATAAATTTTATCCGATGCCGATTGCTCGCGATTATAAGCGTGCGTTTGATCATGATAAGGGGCTTAATACAGGTGGCATGGGTGCCCACTCGCCCCATCCATTAATCACAAAGGAAGACTACCAGATTGCCCTTGAAAAAGTGGTTAAGCCAACAGTTGATGCGATGATTGCTGAGGGGACACCTTTTACTGGCATTTTATATGCAGGCTTAATTAAAACAGCAGATGGTCCTAAAGTTATTGAGTTTAATGCACGTTTTGGCGACCCTGAAACAGAGGTTGTCTTGCCATTAATGGAAAATGACCTTGCGACTGCTTTACTTGATTTATTAGCAGGCAAAGATGCTGAAATTTCATGGCGTAATGAGCAGACAGTTGGTGTCGTATTAGCGGCAAAGGGATATCCTAGTGATTATGCAAAAGGTGTACCAATCAGAGCCCTTGATACTTTAGAAGGTGTGGATATTTATCATATGGGAACTGATTTTGTAAATGGTGAATTTGTTACAAATGGTGGTCGTGTTTTATTTGTTGTGGCAAGTGGTTCTGATTTGGTAGCAGCACGAGAGAAAGTCTATACTGAAATTAAGAAAATTGATTGTGATGACCTTTTTTATCGAAGCGACATCGCTGGGAAAGTCTAGTCTTATAAGGCTTAGATGCATCAAAAAAATCAGGGAGATTAGGTTAACACTAATCTTCCTGACTTTCGTTTATGATGATTAAACAGTCTACGACTAGAAATAGTCTGCAACCATTATAAAAATCAAACAATACGAAATTAGTAAGGTATTTCAAGCATAATGGGTTTGATTCCTTAGGTAGAAACACGTCCAGAATGCACCTTCTAGTAGTTATAAATGAAACTTCACTTCAAATGGTTACTAATTTCTACTTCTTTTTTCTAGAAGTTTTTTTCGGAGATTTTTTCGACTTTTGCGCAACTAAACGCTTTGTCATTTCTCCCCCAACAGAGCCATTCTCACGTGCAGTTGCATCCGGTCCTAGGTTTACACCTAATTCATTAGCAATTTCTGCTTTCATACTTTCATGAGCTGATTGCGTTGTGTTCGAGCGTGATTGTTTCTTGCTCGTTGACTTTTTTGTTGATTTTTTTTGCTTAGTCATTGTATAATGACCCCCTATAAGATAATTGAGTCACTATATTAAGTGATCAAATTAATATAGTGACAAGTTATAACTAGGTGATAAAGCAAATCTGGTTATCATAAAGAAGCTTATTTATTATTAAGCTGGCTTATTAAATAAGTAAGTTGACTTAATGCAAATTTACATCTCTATAAAAAGTGGGTATGCTCTAATATGAAATCAATCTGATTGAAACTCAATTTCAGTTGGGCAACTCAATTCTGAGTGCTTCAATTTCAGTTGAGTACCTTCATTTCAATTTTGAACGTTTTAATTGAAACTAAGGTTAGAATTCTGTGGTCGACACTGTTAATTTACCCAATTTCGACAACTTCATACACAAATTGCTAAAAAATTTTAAATTTTATTCTCGCTACTTAAATTACCATAAAACCTATAAAAGTTGGTGAAGTTACAATATGATTACGTCTAAAGACAACAAAACCTATAAAACTTGGCTGAAATTATTACAAAAAAAATATCGGCAGAAAGAGCAGCTATTTTTAATTGAAGGTGAGCATTTAATCTTAGAAGCTCAGAAAGCTGGCGTTCTTAGAGAGGTTTTACTCTGCGAAGGCGTTTCATTCATCACCAGCGCGCCTACAACGTATTTGACGAAGCTATTATTTGAGAAACTAACATCAACGGTCACCTCAGCAGGCATGATGGCTGTATGTACCATGAAAGAACAAGAAATCAAACATCAAAAACGTCTATTATTAGTAGATGGTGTCAGTGACCCCGGAAATCTAGGAACCTTAATCAGAAGTGCCTTAGCTTTTGGTTTTGATGGTATGGTTCTAAGCGAAGATACAGTGGACATCTACAACGAAAAAGTCGTGCGTGCTACTCAAGGTGCGTTATTTAACCTTCCCATCATCCGTAGGAATTTAGCCGAGTATATTTCTGATTTACAACATGCAAATGTAGCTGTCTATGGAACAGCTTTAAATGCTAATGCTAAAAGAATAGATGATATAACAACAGTCGATAAGATGGCTTTTATTGTTGGAAATGAAGGAGCAGGCGTTAAAGATTCTTTAATTGCGATTTGTGATGGATGTATCCTCATCAATATGGCTGAACAAGTAGAATCTTTAAATGTTGGCGTGGCAGGAAGTATTTTGATGTATCAATTTAATGGATTGAAAAAGGATTAAAGCTCAATTCTGGGATTTAATCCTTTTTGTCGGTTTTTGTCGAACGAAATTTGAAAAAAATTTTTTATAGAAAATAAGATATATTTTTTGTTTGGAGATTTTGTGGAAAAGTAACGATTTTTGTGGAAAATGAAATTTGAGACATCTAGAGTATTTAAATTTTAAACGTGATATGCTTGTTGTTACCTTACAAAAGAGCATTAGAGATGAAGATGTGGTAATTGTGGAAATGTGGAAAAGAAAAATAGTTTTCCACAGCTACTGTTGATAACTAAAAATCAAAAATAACTCCTTCTTTGAAATGCCCATTTTGAGGGGTTGACAAATTTCAAATTTATGTCATAATGGAGTAAAAAGCACTTGTTTTTTCAGTTACCCAAAAAAAGTTAAAATTTTTTTAAATTTATTTTATCATTAATTTTGTCGATAAGAACAGTACTTTCAAGGATTTTGATGTCCGCAGAAGAAAATTTTTTCGGACAAATAGATGATTTTATTCGACTTTTTACGCCTAAATACACGCTCAACATACGGCGAAACGCCTTTTGAGGGTGTTTTTGACCTGTTTTGACAATCAACAAATGTTACAAAAGGCGATTGGGAAGCGAAAATGACCCATTGGCCTGAATTTTCCCCGCTCTCTAAGAAAATGTGGTATACTATATATGTGATTGGGATAGTGTCTGAGCATTAACCATAAGAAATTGAAAGAATGACTTGGTGAGGCTCATTACATTTTCTAGTTGTAACTTACGAATTTGTGAAAAAGATTTTTACTCGGGGTATGAATAATTATCTTGTTATATCTCAGAAATGGGTATAGGCGCAATGTGAGCAAAAATTAATGATGGAGCAAATAATTGAATGATTGAGAAACGGGGTCGCCTCATAAAAAAACTTACAAAATTGCAGTTACTAATTTTTTTAAAATAAACTAATAAACAGCAAGTAAGAAAATGGGCAGTCTATTCAAGGGGCGTTCTAGCTTTAAGGAAAGCAATCATTAATCATCTGTTTCACGCCGTAGGTTAAACAAGAGGGTCCTGAATTCTGTAGGATGTTTCAATAACAGGGAAAATTGTAGGGAAAAAACGTTATTGATGCGTGTTACTTGCCACACTGTAAAACTCTTAGTGGCAGACATCGGGGGATGGGATGCACGCGGAAAGTCTGAAAAAGAAAAAAAATCACAGTGCAATAAGGTACACATCTTGCTTCATTTGGGGTGTGTACCCTAACTTTTTTGTTTTATATTTATTGTTAATAGGATTTTGAAGAACACTATTGAATCTTTTATATCTGAATACAGATGCTTGACCTTGTGTTGATCAGTATTACTGTAAGGTTGTTAATAATTTTAAAAGTAGTTTGAGGTGAGAATTTGTACGAATTCCCTCCTTTTTTGTTTATCTAAAAATTTTCAATTTCCAAAATGGAAATTTTTAAAAAAAAGTTGCCAATTTGGAAACTTCTGATCATCTTTTAAAATAATATGATATAATTCCTTTATATTAGGAAGAGGGATCGAAACTTTCTAGAATCGAAAAAATTAATTTTTAGCTAATTAGAACTTGTGTCAAAAAGTATGCCATAATGTGGATTGGAAAATTTAAAGCCTATGAGAAAGGATGAAATGAAGAGGAGGGAGATGTATTGCTAAACACATTTTTAAATTTTGACCAGGTTAAGTCATAAAACTGCCAACAGTCTCGGCCGAGATAAATACAACTGAATAAGAGTATTGCTAAGAGCATTAAACAAGGATTTTAAAGAGCCTCATGAAGAGGATAAACCGAGAAAATTAAGTTTAATGTGGGAGTCAGCTGTTTTAAAACAAAGCTGGCTTGTAGGATAAGAGTGAAAGGGTAGGGTGATTAAAGCGATCAGGACTAGAGAAGCTTTATAAATTTTGGATCACATATTTACAGATAAAAAAATATAGTATATAATAGGAGTGATTTGTTATGGTGAAAAAATTTTTGATTTTAGTTTTTTTAGGAATTTTACTTGTATCAAATGTTCTGGGAAATGATGTTATAGCAGTTGCATCAAATCGTACCAATCCATTACAAGTGATGGACAGTTTAGTGATGGAAGATCGACTTATTATTACTGATGATAGAATCGTTGAAATGCCAGATGGTACTCTTCATATTTTTGATCAGCCTGAAGGTGCAGAGGCTTTCAGGCGTGCCCAAATGACTGCTCATCTTCGCTGTGCCACGTGCAGCACTTTTACAACAACTGTATTGTCGAGTTCGACTTTGACAAACCAATTTGTTAGAAATATTGGTAGTACTTGGACGACTGGTTCATTAACTGTTCCAATGGGAACAAGTGTTAGTGGAACCATTACTGTTCCAATTGGATTTGGAGCGGAAGCGAGTCTTACAGTATCTTTTACTTCAAATACAACTACAACTTTTAGGAATTCAAACGGTCAGAGAATTATAGGAGCACTATACTCAGATGTCATAGTGGCGAATGTGCGACACACTGAAATAAACAATGCAACAGGCAATGTTGTACGAACGTGGACAGCAACAACAACAACTCCTACTAATCGGATTATAGGATGTCGCAGAGATACATCCACGAATATATGGTGGAATTGTAATCAATAGGAGGATCATATAATAGCATGGGTAAACTTAAATATTTTTATTATGGATTAGGTATTTTTCTAGTTGGTCTTGTTGTGTGGATTGGTTTTATTTGGCCATGGATGGATACACGTACATTACATAACTCATTAATAGCATCGCCTTGGAGTTTTGAGGCAGAGCCTTCATGGAATGAGTTAGTGACTAATATTGAACGTGAAATTGGTGGGATGATTGAATTTCATGAAAATAACCGAGTTATGCTTATAGAAGATGATGGAACGATGCGAGAAGGAATTTTTCATATTAGTATCGTTAGAAATTTATTTGTAGGGATAAACATGATAGAATTAGAATTGATATTTGACGATGGTGTCATTTATGAATTAAGTATTGAATCTAGAAAAATTGCGTTGGATGAATTAGAATTTTGGGCAAGTATTTTTGAATCTTATTCGATATTTGAAGGGCATGCTGATGTGAGGTTATCTAGAAACAATTAGTTAAAAAATCTATTCCAAGCCGTTGAGTTTACCCCTGTACAAAGACTAATACAAGTCTTGGCTGGCATCCTGCTTTTTCAGGCACTCAAAGAGTTGATGGTTACTGGTTTTCTTCGACAGCAAGTAGTCAATTTAGTGTTTCTGTTAGCATCTGTCCAATGGATATCCGTAGGTGTGAACGTTTCTGCACCGCTGAATGGAGGTTCAGGATTCTTTATTGCTACTAGCGGAAGTAATGTGGCGACTAGACCACAAGTGAGAGGAAACGTATATAGGCAGGTATGGCGTGTGGAGGAAAGAAATAATGCAACCAATAATTTGGTTAGAACATGGAACAAAACTATTTATGTCACTGCTAACACGTTTATTAGTATTAGAAATGCAGATGGTACATGTAACCGAGTGTGTGCTTCTAAAAATGGTCAGATAAATTACAAAGATAGGGTGAGCTAAGTGAAGAACAGGATAACGATTGAAAAGGCGACTTCCATTTTTATAATATTATTGGTAGTCATGGTTATATTTTTATTAATAATATGGATTTCACACCCCTCCCTCATAACAGGTTCTAGACCTGAGGTCAATGCACTTATGCGAATGTCATTAGAAGAAGATAGCGTTCCCGCTTTATTGATAGATGATATATTTTTAGGTGAATTGCAAGAAGGAGAACTAGAGATAGGTGTATTTATTGGAGAATCATCAAGTCGTTTAACACAACGATTCAAAAAGAATTTGGAAGAAATCTTATTGCATAATAATGACATGTTGTTCTTCTATATTGATGTTGATTCAGAAAACATAGAAAATCCTGATTTTCAAACCTTGATGGATGGATTGGGTATTTTAGGACTTCCTGCACTTGTTCTTTTTGAAGGTGAATTTGGAGCCTTTTATCGATACTATTTTGAGGGTTATGAAACATGCTCTATAATCAAATGGATTCGAGAAGTTGATGATTTAACTGGTCGTGAGAGGGAAAATGGAATATCTTGGTGGGAAAATCAATTATGTTCAGAAGACTAATGGATTCTCCTACTTTATCCAATGTTTTAAAAGGTGTATTACGGAATTCCAGTCAACAATAAGAGATAATAAAAATAAGGTACGCATCTTGAGTTTAAGCGGTGTGATGTGTACCTTATTTTTTATAATTTGAAATCTTCTAGCGGCATGTCATGATTTTTAAGAAAATCAATAATATCATCATAGAGAAGATCTAAATCTAATAATTCTAAGCCTTTAAGGAGTTTTTCGAGTTGCCGTTGATTATAAAGAGGATCTCCTAATTTGTAATAAGCAATTTGCTGAATTGAACGTGCTACCAAAGAGGTATAAAAGGGTTGTACCCCTCGACATTTCCTAGCTTGTTCTGCAAAATGGATGGCTTCATTGTAATAATTTTTATTGGCTAAAGCGTAACGAGCTAAATTGAGAAATAGATTATGAGTCAACTCATTTTGTCGTATCCCGAGAGAAGAATGTTTTAGTTTAACCAATGCATCATTGGCCATCTGGATGACTTCTTCCATTGAGAAAATATAGTAACAGTTAGAAAACAGACCAATTTCATACTCAAACCAAGTCTCTACTCCCAATAGATATTCTTTAATAGGTTTTAATTCTTCACGGGCTTTTTCATAATCTAGCTTAGTAGTATCAAGAATTAGTGCTCCGCTTAACATACAATGGATGTGAAGGAAATAAGGTTCCTTGTGAATCGCATAATCCTCTTTAGCTTTAGAAATGATAGATTTCAAGTGTTGTACGTGAAAATACTCGCTTAGGCTTTTTAAGCTATTCTTAGTTTCAGCTCGTGCTTTGAAGTGGCTATTTTCTAATAAAATATTGAACTCTTCGAAAGAAACATTCAGATAGGAAAGGCCTTTAATAAGTAATTCCGCACTAAGTGTTCGTTCATCGTTTTCAATTTTACTCAATGTAGAGGGAGAAATAGATAATACTGTTGCAAAAGTATTAGCAGGCACACCTTTTTTCTCTCTGATTTTTTTTAAAGTTTTACCAATGAAAATCTCTTCTTTTTGTTTTATTTTTTGTTCCATCTAAATACCTCCAGTTTCCAAAATGGAAATTTGAAAATAAAAGTTTCCGTTTTGGAAATTCTTGTTCTTATTGTTAAAATATATGTTATCATATAAATGCAAGAATGCCGCTTGCTTCCATTAAATCTAAACACAAGTGGCCTTTTGATAATGTTCTTGTTTCATTATGACAAATTATAGCAGATACGCTCTAATTGCGCAAGGGGGAGATAGCGAGAATATGAACAAAATTTTGAAAAAACCAAGGAGAGGTTGATATGGAATCATTTAAAAAATACAAGAAAATACTAGCTGACTTACTAGAGCTTAATAAGAAACAGGAGCAGCAAAGTGAATTAGATACCGCACAATTGACTGGTTTAAAAGAAGCGAGAGAAATTCTTACGCGTGTTTTGGAAATACTAGAATTTGAAAAAAATCATGACCATTTAGTGGAAGCATTACAAAATGACAAACTAAGAGAGTTGCTAGGCGAAGAGAATATTGAATCTCTATTACGCGATGTAAATAAAATTTGTGATAAGTATACATTATCATATAATATTTTGTGTGGAAGCATTATTGCAGTTTAACAAATACAGTCAATAAAAATAAAGGCACATAGCTAACAAAGTTGTATGCCTTATTTTTGATTGTATAATTTTTTAACTATAAAATTAGAGTTAACAGTTGGATATTGGAATTTCATGTTTTTTGAGGAGAATCATGAAATCATTAGAGAGATCACCAAAGTCTAATAAATTTAAACCTTTAATTAGATTTGAAAGTTGAGATTCACTATAAAGAGGACTTTCTAGTTTATAATAAGCGATTTGCTTAAGAACTCGAACCATTAGGGAAGTGTAGAACGGATCTTTTACCTGACAATTGAGTGCTTGGCTAGCAAAATCAATCGCATCTGTGCAGTAATCTTTTTCTTCTAGTGCATATAGAGCTAGATTAATAAATAAGTCACGAGTCAACTCCTCTAGCCTCGCTAAAGAAGAGTTTTTCATTTTGCTCAATGTTTCATTAGCGATCTTGATTGTTTCCTCAATTGGAAACAAATAATAACAATTACTGAACAAACCGATTTCATACTCAAACCAAGTCTCCACACTTAATAAGTAATCTTTAACAGGCTTCAAAGCTGTGCGTGCTTTTTCGAAGTCCACGCCTGTTTCACTAAGGATTAACCTGCTATCTAGCATGGAATAAATATGTAAAAAGTAGGGTTCTTTAAAATCTTGATAATGTTTATCGACTCTAACCATCATGGCTTTTAAGTAGTGATTGTATTGCAAATCTATTATTAGGTTTTTCAAGTCTCTTTTAGTTTCAACACGAGCTTTAAAATAACTATCCTTGAATAAAAAACCGAACTCTTCAAAAGTTACATTAAGGTAAGAAAGTGCTTTAATAAAGAAGTCCGCATTAACTGACTGCTCACCTCTTTCAATCTTAGATAATTGAGAGGCAGAGAGAGCCATTGCAGTCATAAAAGCGGTGGTTGAAACACCTTTTTTTGTTCTGATTTTTTTTAAAATTTTGCCGATATTAGTATCTTCTATTTCTTTCATATATGAACACCTCCGTTTTCTAAATTAGCCAAAAAAAACTTTTTTTGGCTAATTTAGAAATTTTTTAACTTATTGTCAAAAAACGTGTTATAATGTATCAAGCTAAAGACTTAGACTCAAGTATGGCAATTTAGACTCAAGTATGGCAATTTAAAGCGAAAGGAGGAGTACTGATGAGACATTCTATTATAAAAATTTGTGATATTGCTAAATCAAGTGCCTATGGCACAATCACGCCAATCAGTGACATCATTATCATCATTCCAAAGGGCTAAAATGCATTGCATTCTATGCGATTAGTCTTATTATATACTAGAATTCAACTAATTTCAACAGTTAATTTCTAGAAAAAATGGCTAGGATGATTTGAAATTTTTATTCAGACTAGCCAAATAGCACAAACGTGCCAAAATTGGATTTTTTCATTGAAAAGGTGTTCGAAAAAGCAGTTAAAATGTCGAATTAAATGAAAAAAATATTTTGGCCGTTGTGCAAAAAATTTGTAGTTTAAATTACAAAAAATGATCATTTGCTCAAAAAAAGAGGAAATGACATCAAGAAGGTGTCGATCGCATCAATTTCTTTTTGAATTAAAAAAAGCCGAAATCCGTGCATTAAAATTTATGATTCTGACTTAATAACAGCTAAAGGGGGAATAGCAACAAGATTTATAGAGAAGGAGAGTAATGACTTATGAATGTAATAATTTGTACCGGTAAAGCGAAGATGGTTAAGCATATTGAGGATATCGTAAATAAATACATTTCTAGTGAAGAGACTTCTGACGTTAGAATTGAATTGGCTACAACTAATCAATATGAAGTCTTGGATTTATTTATGGAACGAAAAATAGTAGCAAAAGGAAAAGAAAAACTTGTGTCGCGACCACTTAAAAAAAGATTGCTACTATTAGACGTTAATTTTGGAGATGATGTGTCTCATCTTAACGGTTTAGAATTAGCAAAAGAAATCAGAAAATATGATTGTTTTACCCGCATTGCATTTGTTACAAGCATTCCTTTGGACATGAATGTTGTTGTCGCTGCCAAAATTGAACCACTAGGT
>Ga0136643_10018629_pt1 | contig 10472 bp, 7 predicted proteins | sample TergutLab28metaG_FD_96883 | JGI IMG/M metagenome (GOLD analysis project Ga0136643, IMG submission 96883) | Labiotermes labralis P1 segment gut microbial communities from Petit-Saut dam, French Guiana - Lab288 P1 (version 3) (version 3) | ecosystem: Host-associated > Arthropoda: Insects >... | reverse complement strand
TGATAGTGGAAAGGAAAAATAGTTTAAAGGAAAATAAAATAGGACATCTGAAAATAAAAAATTACAAATTTGAAAGAATGGAAAATTTTAAATATTTAGGAGTTATGCTTAGTGAAGATAACAATAACCAAATAAACTTGCAAGAAAGAACAAAAATGCTAACAAAACATATTTTATTCTACAAAAATTTTTAAAAAATAAAGACATATAAAAGAAACTAAAATTAAGACTAAAGAACACAACAATAGACAAAACGTTAACATATGCATCAGAAACAGGGTCACTAACAGAGAGAGATAGAAAGCAATTGAACATTTTTGAAAGCAAAGTGTACAGAAGAATTTTAGGCCCAGTATATGACAATGAAAAAAAAAAATGGAGGATATTAACCAGTAAAGATATTTATGCAAGTGTTAAAAAAGCCTACTATAATAGAGACAGTAAAGTTAAATAGATTACGTTCGTTTGGCCATGTACAGAGAATGGGAAAAAATAGAATTCCCAAAAGGATATTTTAATGGAAGGAATGAATGAAACTTACTGCCTTCAGCTACAGCAAATGTTATTAGCCCATCAACACATGCTAAATGTTTCCATCGTTACCGACTGTCCTCACCCATTAAATACATGATATTTAAAACTCAAACTACAATGCATGTGTACAGAATTTGTGAGATCTCACAGATTGTACAAGTCATGTAAGTGGTACGTAGTACTTAAAATGTAGGCAATGTAAATAGCACAGGTAAAACTACACCTTCAAACCAAAACCTTAAAAGTAAGCATTGAACCTGAAAAATAAGGACACATAACAAAATCCTTTATTTTTTCTAATAAGCATTTACATTTGCCCACAAAATACACCTGGCAACGAGGTACACATTGGTTTTAAATATTAGTTGACAACATTTACATAAACAAGAAGATATAAAGCCTGTAGTGGAATACATGAATATGTACATTTCATGTGCTACATGTAACTTATGTGACTTGTACAATTTGTGAGATCTCACAAATACTGTAAATTTGAATTTTATTTTTAGTTTTAAATATCGTATTAATGCCTGAGATGGTCAGAAATGACCAAAATATGTAGCATAAAATTTGTTGTAGTTGATGGTATATGTTTATCAGTTCTTAAACCACCTGTTGTTTAATTTAATAAGTGAAAAATAACTGATTTCCATTGTAGGGCTGGGGAGTGAAGACTAAGTATGCCATTAAGCCTGGTGAATTCATTCTTGAGTATGTAGGAGAAGTGGTGAGTGAGAAGGAGTTCAAAGCACGGATGGCAACACGCTACATCCATGACACACACCACTACTGCCTTAACCTCGATGGCGGGTTGGTGATCGATGGGCATCGCATGGGAGGAGATGGTGAGTGGTATATGTATGTGCAGTTTTAATGGGGCAAGAAGAGTGTTTAACCACTTGGTACCGGAATGAAATGCCTGAATTGATGTGCAGGAGCCCGATTTTAAATGAAAACTGCATAAGGAGGGATTTACATGGCCATTATCTGTACTTCATGTTTTGTTTTTCAAGGATTGCACTGTGTGATGGGTATACCTGGCCAAAGGTTTATAATGTTAGTTGTTCTATGATGCTGTTACTGCAGAGTTTGGGGTTGTAAAGGTGTCTCATACTAACTGTATTCTCTACTATGTGGTCGTTACATAAGGTAATGGAAAAAGAAGACAACATTTAAATTTATTAGAGATATGCATATAAGGTTAAATGTTTAACATTTATAACTTCCCCCCACCCCATTGCAACCACATGTCCTTGTGGACTTCGTGGTCCTCCCTCCTGGGCATGGCAGGAGTGTAACCGACTTCTGAGGTTGGGACGCCCATGAGGCGCAGTTACGTTGTCCCGATGATGCGAGTGGTGATATAGGAGGATGTAGTGCCAGGAGGGCCCTTAAACCTAAATTCTACCAACCTACCCAGACCTTGGTCACCGCGGGAATCCTCCCCTTCAAGGAAAATTCCCACAGTAGAGCCGGGAATCGAACCTGGGACCTCACTATTAGTAGTCAGAGACGCTGACCACTAGACCATGAGGCTGGTCACATTTATAACATATTACATATAATTTATAAACATTACAGAATTTTGAGATTTGTTGTAACATTTGATACATATCATGTAATTGTAGGCTCACTGTTCAATTAATTATAAATGTGTAAAAGCATTACCCTGTGTTTGTATTATCCTGTATTATTTTGTAACCTTGACTGGTTGCTTTCTGCTAGCTCTGATACATTATGACCCCAAAAGTAATGTAACAGAGCCGAACAAATGTTTATTGTTTAGAATGGTACATCTTCCTTGATGAAAATTTAGTGCTTTGAAGACCATACTGAAGGTTGGAAGTCAAATTACCCTTTCCATCTGTTTGCAGGTGTGTCTACATGTTCTGTCCCGTTGACCGATAACATTTTTATCAAAAACTATATAGTTGTTTAGTCATTTTACTCCTTCAATTTCTACACTGTAAATGCACACTTCCAGTGATCTAAGCAGCGTGCAGTTTCTTACTACCATCTTTTCTAATCCATCTGAATTTTGCCCACTGAGGGTACTGACACGGGAACCGGAGGAACGTAGGCCATATGGTGACTGGCTACAGGCTAGAGGTCCAGGGCTTGAATCCTGGTAGGGCACGATATTTTTTTCTTCTCCAAAATGCCTGGAACCCACCCAACCTCCTATTCATTGGGTAGCCAGGTATTTACTGGGGGGTGTAGCAGCCAGGGTGTGAAGTTAACGTCTCATGTCAATCCGGTGCTGAGATTAATAATGAGGGACTCTACTCCACCTATATGCCTTCATGATGTGGACATGGGAACCATTTTACCAGGGTGCTAATGTGCCACTCATTGTTGTCATAGAGGGGCTACCTGCTCAACAATTCCAGATGGTTTTCTTTGTTGCGATGGCTGCCTTCTGGATAGTGGATGTCCCATTGTCACAATGCTGTGCATCTTCATTCAACATATTGGGCCCCAACCCCCACTACAACTCTGTTGCATATTGGGCCCCAACCCCCACTACAACTCTGTTGTTAACACCTTCATCCGTGTGCTTGCCGTACTTATTGTGTCAGTATTTTTCTACAGTGTATATAGAAGTTGCAATTGTTTGCAGGTCGTTTCGTGAACCACTCATGTGAACCCAACTGTGAGATGCAAAAGTGGAGTGTCAATGGGTTATTCAGGATGGCTCTGTTCGCACTGAGGGAAATCCAGCCACATGAGGAACTTTCATATGACTACAATTTCTCGCTGTTTAACCCAGCTGAGGGACAGGTATTCATTTAGATCAGCCGGAAAATGCTAGCATTTCACTTATATGTCATTCTTACATGCAGTTTCTCATTTCCCAGTGTCAAAGAACAGAACAGTGAGGATCTGCTGTATTTTACCATTTACATTTGAAGTATAACAAACTGATACGGGAGGAAGGAACAAGTTAATGTGAAGATTACAGTCATCTGGGATGTAATTCAATGTAGTTTGGTATGTGCATACCCATAGTATGGAAGAATTCACTACCTCCATTGTTTTCTACTCTGAAGATGGAGGCAACATGTTCTTTGACTTTCTTTACACTATGGCATAACCTTACACATCCCAGAAGGCTGCGTTCTTTATTTTCACCAGTGTGAGAATTTCATGTTCGGCCGAAATTTCTGTCATCATCACCACCACTGCTGCCACCACATTTTTAAACATTTATGTAGTATAAAGACTAATATTGCAGGATTTTCTTGTGTATAATATTAGTTGTACTGCATAACACTTGGGCTGACAAATAATGTCTGTGCCAAAGTGGTGTTTGATGTTAGTTGTACTTTGTACTGCTTGGTACAACACAATAGCTTATGTGCCAAACTAGTATCATTTTATCTTTTGTCTCCCTCTTTAGCCCCCAGTTTCCTTAAAACCGTGTATAAAACAAACAAAAAATCTTTTATGCACCCTGCACAGGCATTTTGCATATAAATCTGTGATAAATTGACACGTGTCTTATATATAACATTTGAATTTTTATAGTTGATGAAATTGTGTGAATAAGAAAAGGTGAATTTAAATATATAATGAATGACCAAAAAGGTTATGAGATTTAAAAAAATTTTCCTTGCCAGTTATGTTGTATTTCATCGTGTAATTCACTTACTTTTTTTCTCAGAAGTTTCTGAGGAAAAACATGAAAGCATCATCTGTCTGCTGGACCTCTCTATAAAACTGAAACAATTGGAAAGTTAGGGTATCAGTTCCCTGGTCTTTATGATGTGTGTTGTAACATTTCTTTGGGACAACATACTGTGTTGTATTCTGTGGTCATATCTGTTACATTGACATAGATTCTGCGGTACACCTCAGTCTCTGTGAAATATGACAGAGTGATAGTTTTCAGGCTGTGTTGGGTTTAGAGGCTTCTTATTTCTGATTTCATTGCCTTGGCTGTAAGTTTACACCTCAGCATCTGTAGAACATGACAGAATAATTCACAATATTCGAACAGCTGCACAACAGTAAAATGGCAATATTTTGTAAGTGTATGACACTCCTCCTGCTGTACTGTAACTGCTAATGTTGTGATGGATAATTGAGTACTGAGTTGTTCATCACAACATAAACAATCACGTCTACACAAGGACAAACTCTGAACAACAAGATGAATACTTTCGACATAGGTGTTTGCACTTGAACGACAAAAAGTATCATCATACTTATGAAAATATGTAATCTGCTCCAAGTTATAAACATTTTAAAATGTAATTTATTTAACACACATATTTTAGCCTTGTATGTGCATGTTTTTAATATAATTTGCCATAACTGCTCTTTCCTTTGATAACTACCTCCCTGAAGAGGGCCACTGTGGGCCCACAGTGGCCATCTTCCTGGTTTCCTCATTCTAATAGGCTCGGTGTGATCAGGTTTTTTTTTAATGATACGTACGTGTTATTTCAGCCTTGTAAGTGTGGTAGTGTGCACTGTCGAGGCGTGATTGGGGGGAAATCTCAACGTGTGAATGGTACAACGCCCCGTGTGGAGGAGAAGGGAGAACGCAGGATGGTTGGCAGACCCCGCAAGAATGCTCGAAAGAATGTCGGGAGCATTGGCAGCAGCATGAATGTAAACAGCAACAGTGGAGGCAGCAACAGCAGTAGCAGCAACAATAGCAATGCAAGCAGTAACAGCAGCACTGCGAACAACAGTAGCAACAACAGCAATAACAACACCATTAACAACAGCAACAACATTGGTACCAGTACCAGTAATTTTAGCAGTAATGGTTGCAGCAGCAGTAAAGATAGTTCCACAGGTGGCAAACTGAAGTACAAGAAAGGACTGAATGAGGGAAATGGAGGACAGCGGCAGAGTCACGTGACTCCAGTGAAACCAATGTCACATCAGCAGAGATGTTTTGCACAGATGCACCATTGCTTCCTGTTAAGAAACCTTGAAAAGGTGAGACACAGCAGGAGGCGGTGGTTTGAAGACTTGCATGGTAATGTTTTGATATGTGGATTGTAATAAATGGGGTGCCCTTTAGTACAGCGTTATGTCATACTGCACATGGTTCATCATCATTACTGCATTCTAGACAGCTGGCTTACCAACACACCTTCTGTCAGAATGTATGCACAAAAAAATTGCTTCTTATATTGTTAAAAAGCAACATGGTGCAGTGTTCTGTTAATTATCTGTTCAGTTTTTCTCTGTAAAATTTTGTATGGGTGGGTTATGACAAATTTCTGTTCTGTGATTGAATGATGCAGTATGGACTGAAAGTAACACCAAGCTAATACTGTGACATCATTGTAACTGTATTTAGTGTTTTTGTGTTCTGAATTATGAAATCATCAGTTCCAGTAGGCGGTATGTTTTGGAGGAACATACTGACTCCATCTTCAGGGTGGCAGCTGACATTTAATTTTGCTGTTACTGTTAATATGATAAGTACAGTAAAGCACCATTTCAGACTGTTTGAAACCACTGAATTTTAAAACTGTGGAGGTTAGAATCATTTGTTTTTATTGTATTTTTGTTGAATGTAGTTTTAAAGTAAGACAGTTTACGGATTTCAAGCGCAACTTTGTGTTGTGCAATGTAAGAACTGTGTATAGTGACACAACCTGAATTTTTTGAGTGTTAAAAGAAAGAAAAGACATCCAAGATAAGTAAATGCATAGTAGTAAACTTGCTTGCCATTGTAATACTAATTTGTATGTCAGCACAACTGTTTTTATTAAACAAGGTAATACGTAGGCTACATGTTTCGACTAATAAATAATCATCTTCAGGTCTATTCATTACAGGTTAAGTCACAGGATGCTGTGCACACATTGGGATCCCAGTGTGTTTACACCATTTACTGACGTAAACACACTGGGATACCAATGTGTGCACAGCATCCTGTGACTTAACCTGTAAAGAATAGGCCTGAAGATGACTATTTATTAGTTGAAACATGTAGCCTACGTATTACCTTGTGTAATAAAAACAGTTGTGCTGACGTATGAATTAGTATTACAATATGTATCCAAGCACTTCATGATGTCTTCATTCAAAATTGCTTACCGTTGTCCACAAGTACATGTTCACAGCTGACCACTTACTAATATTGCCAGGAATTTGATACAGATTCTAGGAATTTGATACAAATTCCTATGTCAGTTGTTTCTTGATAACTGATATGGTGATATAGTTTCTCATGCAGTATTATGTGGCATTGGCCATGTGATCAGGTAAGTAAATGTGGCTGAAAGAAATTATGATTTAAATGAATTTAGTTGGACCATGAGCTGTGATCTCTTATCTGTTTTTGTAGGTTAAGCGTCTTCGTGAGCGCTTGAAACAGGCTTCACGGAGGGAAGAGTCTGTGCTTTGCAACTATTCACGCCCACAGGTGAAACAGTCAGATGTGTTTCTGACACAGCTGAATGCACTGACCAGTCCGCGAAATATTCGTACACGTAGGCTGGCACAGGCTGAGGACAATCCAGAGCTGACGAGGACAGCACGGCTGGCCTATGTGTTACGTGACCTGTATAACGTTGTGATAGCAGCAAAAGGTGCGTTATAATTCAGACATTTCATGTGCTGCGGAATGACGTGTATTCACTTGGAATACACGTCTTTTTGGGCACATTCTTTGCTGGAAATTAATCATTGTGAACTTTGTGCTTAATTATGTAATTAGTAATACACCATAGTACATATTATTGACTAGATTTCATTCTTTGTTATGCCTGTATTTTGTTGGCTATGATGTTCTTTTATTTCAGATACAAATCTATCACGAAGCTAATCTCACTATAGATAACACACTGCACACAGTCATAAAATATTTTTATATCTCATCTTAATGTTATAAAGCTCATTCACCAACAAATGCACTCTTTATTAAACTTGACAAAGTTATAATTTTTTACATTAAAACTTTGTCAAGTTTAATGAAGAGTGCATTTGTTGGTGAATGAACTTTTATAGATATCAAAATGCACGGTACAGCGATTAAAAAAAAAAGCCTTAATGTTAATTTATTGCAGATACAAATCTACTGTCACAGAGCTAATCCCACTACATATATTACACTGCACTGCATCATTTAATATTTTTATATCTCACTGTCCTAATGTATGTGTATTGCAGATACAAATCTACTGTCATGAATCTAATAACAGATCAGGGATCATATTGTCATATGCTGTTTCCTCTTGTATGTCATTCAGTGATCATCATATTGAAGGATGTGTTAGAGTAAATTTTATGTTATTCATACTGTGCATATTCTTACAGTCCATGTTTTATACTAACAAAATGCAGTAATTAAAGTACAATAAAACAAATCATATAACAATTCATGTTAGGTGCCATCTACACTTTTCAGTACCAAGGTGCCATCTTCAGGAGGTTTATTAAGAATAAGGGACGGTAGTCCAACACATTTCTGGTGTTAGTCTCTCTCACTTCCATTATAAACATTGAAAGTGTTAACTTGTTAAAATTCCCATTGGATCATATACACCCACTAAATTTAAACAACAGCTAACATATAGCAGAAGAGGCTAATTACTATATGGTGTTGTTATTACAGCAATGTGGACTGTTCTTGTTAACCCTTTGATGCCGGAATTAAATCCACCCCCCACCCCCCGGGCCACCTTAGTGGCCGTTCGGCTATTTAAACGGCTCACTGTGGGACATACATATATGTCGTTCGGCGGCTAAGGGTTAACATATGTAATGTAGAAGTTTAACATTTTAAGACTTTTAATTTTTATGGTGGAATTGAGGTGTGACTGGCTATCTGAAGTACGTTTTGGACTTACGATCCTTTGTCATTAATAAACTCCCTGAAGAGGAGCCTTTGTGCTGAAACATGTAGGTCTTGGCACATAATATGAAGTATGTTTTATGATCTGATTTATTGCATTTCAATTATTGCATATTATTGCTTTAAAATGTGGAATGTTTCAGAGTATAGTTATATAAAGTAGGTGTGTGCTGGGTCTATATTTCATCTCACCCATATTGCTGCTCACTACATAGACAGTTTTGCATGATGGTAGGCAGCACACTGTTGCTGCTCTGTGTTCTGTTCGTGTCCAGAATGGAACTTGTTGCTTGAAACTCTTCGAAATATTTGTAAACTGTTTTCATCTGTGGAACAGATGCATCAGAAAACTTCAACATGAGTTTATGGCTGACATTTTTTGTTGGATTGGTACTTGTGTACATTGTACAGCAGTATGTGATATTGAAGTATCATTTCCATTGTGATTGGCTGCAGACATGTAACAAGTGCTGTGCAACAGATCGGTTAAAGGTTGCCCAGTTGGTTGGCCAAGTTCTGTGTTAAGAGGTAGCTGACAGGCACTGACCAACAGTATGGGCCAAATAAAGTAAGGGCCATTTTGTTTGGTGGGTGTGTACCAACATTTCGGAGGAGCCTGCTCTTTCTATCTTCAGACCGCAGGTTATTCTGTGGTGTCGGCTTGTGTGTACCGAACGTTGGAGTTTCATGTTCCAGGAGCAGGAATCACCAATGTCACTCCCCAAGAACCTGAGATCTCGCCTTTGTAATTTGTTTCAGATGAGCGAGGAGAAATGCTTGCTGCCCCATTTCTGACATTACCATCAAAACGCAAACTTCCACAGTATTACCAGCGTGTTTCAGATCCCATTGATCTGTGCACTCTGGAACAAAATATTGTCACTGGATTTTACCGTACTGTAGAATCTTTTGACCGAGACATGAGCCGTCTTTTCAACAATAATGTGCGATTCTTTGGACGAACATCAGAGCTGGGAATTGCAGCCACAAGGTTACGTAAGGCGTACAACATGGCCAAAACTGACTTCCTTGCACAGATAGAAGACATTTTGGGAGAAAGCCCTCCGGCATCATTCATACCAGAGCATGATCCAGGTTTGTGTTCTGTGCATGATACATGCCGGTTCAGTGTAGTGCATTTCCATTCATTCTGCGCATGCAGTGCGTGTGTGAAGGGATGGTTGTTGGGAATATCTGTCCACATACAAGGGCATGCAGTCAGTACAGTTTCTCAGGTTGTAAAAATTGAACAAGAGGTCATTACAGCATTGAATATAGCTCATTTATTCTATTGATGTATAGTATTTTTATCAGCATAATCCCCAAACAAAAAAATGCATTTGTCCTATCTTGGCACATTCCACAATAAAGGGGAAGTGTAAATGACTTTTGATAAATGGTATGCAATTAGAAGGTTGAACTTCTACAACAGTAGACTTGTAACTTGTGTCAGGATGGGACAAATGTGTCAGTGCTCAGAGAATGCTGATAATGCTACTTAAGGAGAAAAAATGAGTTACATGTAACATTGTGATGGCTGCTTATTTAATTTTGCTCAGTCTAGAGAACATTGCTTATTTAACATCTGTATCATTATGTTTCATCAGCAACACTTCAGATTGGATTGTGACTACATTTAGTGTATGGGTCTATGCTAATCTTGTCATGTGTATTTAATTTGATTTGTATGTGTTGGGGGCAATACATGCTTTACACCAGAGTTGTACAACATGCCAATGGGCCATATGCAACCCTCAAAGAAAGTATTTCTGGCCCTCATTCGCCTGAAATTTCAGTGATACAGTTTAACAAACATAATATAAAAGTATGCAGAGTATGATCTGGAAACTTTACTAGCAGACAAAATGTTTAGAAACTATAACACATCACTTCTATGACAGCACACAGTAACCATTGGTTCTTAGTGTTTTATTGAGTTTAGTACGGACTGGTGCCGTGTCATTTAAACTTACTTGTACAATAACTTACTTACGTACTTACTCCATGGTGCAGAGTCCTTCTTGAGAAGCTAACTGGTTTGCAGCTAGTCAAGAAATTCCCCGCATTTCATGGAACCCGAAGGTTCATTACCGCACTCACAAGCGTCCGCCAC
>Ga0136643_10018628_pt1 | contig 10473 bp, 6 predicted proteins | sample TergutLab28metaG_FD_96883 | JGI IMG/M metagenome (GOLD analysis project Ga0136643, IMG submission 96883) | Labiotermes labralis P1 segment gut microbial communities from Petit-Saut dam, French Guiana - Lab288 P1 (version 3) (version 3) | ecosystem: Host-associated > Arthropoda: Insects >... | reverse complement strand
TGTTTCCGGAGAGCATAATATGCATCGTTTCGCATATAACGCTTGTCGGACACCGTGGTTTATCGCAATGGATTATGTCCATTACGGAACGCCGGCTGCCGAAATACACATTAACAGAATAAGCGGTTGGCTCAGAGGAGCGACTAATTCTACTGTAAGCAAAATCTGCAGAATGCGTGACTGAAGCGGCACAATGATGGATATTACTTACAACACGATGGTATTTGTTGAACCCTTTGATTCAAGTATGCTTGCCAATGCGGATAATCAAGCATTTCTGAACTCTTTGTACACTGCTATCAGAACCGGAAATGCGGGAAATAATAGTTGGATAACGCCGTATAACGCATATTCCGCCGCAATCCAAGTTTTGAATATGCTTCTTATTACAGGAAACTGGGAGGCTCCGCTATGAAAAAAATTGTGCTTTTAGTTATGTTTTTATCGGCGGCTTTGCTTTTTGTCGCCTGCACGGAGGAGTCGATACAAGATATAAAACCTTTTGTTCCGGTGACAAATATTATTCTTGCCGAAGATGCAACAGTGGCGCGCGCATCCCTTACGTTAGACGGCACTGTTGAGCCTGAGGGCGCGACGAACAACACGATTATTTGGACGGTTGCAAGTGCGGGAACAACTGGCGCAACAATAGCACCGGGAAGCAACATATTGAATACTACGGCGGCGGGAACAGTTACGATAACAGCAACAATTACCAACGGACTAACCGCTACAAGCAATTACACACAACCTTTCACTATTACTGTTAGTTTCGTACACATTCCGGTAACGAATATCACAGGTGTTCCTCCAACGGCAGCAATGGGTGTTCCTTTGACTTTAACAGGAGCTGTAGTCCCATCAAATGCAACCAACAGGACAATTACTTGGTCGGTAGTCGATACCGGTACAACAGAGGCAACATTCACAGGAAACGTACTGCATACCAAAGCGGAGGGAATAGTAGTTGTGAGAGCAACAATTGTCAATGGTGCAACAGAGACAACAGACTATACGCAAGATTTTAGTATTACGGTTAATATCAGGCGTGTTACCGTAACAATTAATAATAACGACGGCACGGCAAATCCTGCGCCAATCGAGGTCATAGCAGGAGCAACGTTCTTTTTGCCTGAGCCGGAAACACGAGTAAATTATACTTTTAACGGTTGGTTTACATCTGCAACCGGAGGGCAACGACTTGGCGGAGGCGGCGATCCTCATTCGGTCGCAAACAACGCAACAGTTTTTGCTCAATGGACGCGAATAATTGTTATCGAGCCAACTTTGCCAGGCGAATCAATTCGACCAAATCATATATCGCAAGCGCAAATGGACGCTGATGTTATTCGACTATACAACGATTTGCGTGATTCTTTTTTGCGAACTTCCAATAACGGATTGCATTCTTGGTTTGAAGCAGGCGGGACGGGAGTAGCGGGTAGCAACGCGCTCACAAACTCCGAAACGCACGGCTACGGAATGATGCTTATTGCGTTAGCGGCAAATATGAGCGGCGCAGCAAGAGGCGATGAACGACAAATTTTTGACAGAATGAACGCGCTTCGCAGAGTGCAGAGTTCTGTTGAACAACCGCGTTCTCCCGCGACTAAAAATTATTTGATGTCTTGGGTTGTGGTTGACGTAGAATCAAGCGAGCCGGTTTTTGAGGTTCGCAGTTGTTGGGATAACGACATAAGATGCTGGACTCAAGGCACCGGCATACTTCCTGCACACAGAGATATACCGGCGCGTTTCGGCAGAAGCAATTCGGCAACCGACGGCGATATGGATATGGCGTACGCGCTCCTTTTGGCTTATAGACTTTGGGGCGATCCGCAATATAAAAGCGATGCAGTTGACATTATCGGCTCGATAAAAAGTTTGAACTTTCACAGATCGCCCGGCAATCAACATCGAACAAATTTAGGCGACTGGCACGGCAGATGGGGGCAAGCGACATTGTCAGACAGAACAACTTCGCGACCATCCGACTGGATGCCCGGACATTTTAGAGCGTTTTACCGAGCAACGGGCGATAATTTTTGGTGGGCGGCGGCAGATGAAGTTTATACGCTTTTGTCTCAAGTATCCAACGAAAATACCGGACTTATGCCTGATTTTGTTATAGACAATCCCGCAAGAGTAGTAGCGGGTACGCACGAAGCGGCTGTTGCAGGCGAACACAATTATTACAATTATTCGTATAATTCTTGCCGAGTGCCTTGGCGACTTGCACTCGATTGGGCTCATAACGGAACGCCTGCTGCCCAAACGCAAATCAATCGAATAAGCGCTTGGTTGAGAGGCGCTACAAACGGCGATCCCGAAGACATACGGTCGATTTACAGATTAGACGGAAATCCCGTTGATCCTGACCGAAGAGCGTCTATAGCATTTGTAGGACCTTTTACAGCCGGAATGATTGGCGACGTTGCAAACCAGCAATTTTTAAACAGAACTTACGACCATCTTATAGAACGAGATACGAGAGGTTTTTACAACAATTCACTTAGACTTTTAAGTTTATTTTTAATCACAGGAAATTGGAGGGCTCCATAATGAAAAAAATCTATTTAGCGGCATTTTTAGCGGCAACGCTGTTTTTTCTTGGTTGCGTCGAGGATCCGTTGGTTCCCGTTGAAAGACCAAAACTTCCGACGGATACAACGGCGTTAAAGCCTTTTCCGCAAGCAGGTCTGTTCTCTATAAACGGCATAAGACCGAACAGAACGCAAGAGTTAATGAATAGTGATGTTATTGCCGTGTATCGCAGATACAGAGACAGATATTTGGGATCCGCGCAAGGAAGCAACGGTCAAATACTGCATTTTATAAACGCTACAGGAACAAGCGGGACAGGAACTGTTACAATTTCGGAAGCACACGGATATGCAATGCTTATTTTTGCGTTAATGGCAGGTTCGGAAGGCTTTGGCGATGAAAAAGAAATTTTTGATGGACTTAACAGATTAAGAAGAACAAATCCTTCGACTGCGGATAATCGCTTGATGTCTTGGACGGTATATGCCTCAGATTTAAGCACAAATACAGGCAGAAGCAATGCTGCTACCGACGGTTGCTTGGATATGGCTTATGCACTTCTTTTGGCTTATAGGCAATGGGGGGAGCAATCGTATTTGAATGACGCTCGAAATGTTATCAGAGGGCTTAGAGAATCGACAATGCACCTGAATAATGCTACACACAGAACCAAACTCGGCGACTGGCATAGCTGGGATTGGGGCAATCGTCAACCTTCTGCTACCGCTACTAATACAACTTCAAGAACTTCGGATTGGCGACCGTCGCATTTTAGAGCGTTTGCCGAAGTTGATGACGCAGGTTTTTGGCTTGCGGCGGCTGATACGGTTTATGCGCTTTTAGGGCAAGTGTCCCACCCGATAACAGGTCTTATGCCTGATTTTATTATAGGCGTTAATCTCGCAAGAGCGGTTAGCAACGAAAACCGTTTTAATTTTGGAGGACGGATACTTCCAGGCGATTCAATACCTGACCGTAATGATGCCGGAAATGAGAATTGGCCCTCTCATTTTGAAGCGTTGGTAAGTGGCGAACATAATTGGGGACGGTTCGCAATGAATGCTGCCAGAACTCCTTGGTTTATAGCAAAAGATTACTTACACCACGGAACGCCTGCTGCGAAAAATCAACTTTCTCGGATAACAAGTCATTTCGGAATAGGAGGTATGACCGCTTCAGGGTACACGCTAGAGGGCGATGTAATTACTACCGCTATTTCTACTAGTTGCCAGCTCGATAGTTTTGTTCGTCCCGGTTGCGCAGGATACACTTCTTGGTCGCCGATATTTGCGGCACCATTTGCTTCAGCAGCGGCGGCAAGCGGCAATCAAAGTTTTGTGAGCAGTGCTTACAATGCTATCAGCGGCGTAAGCGTGGCAAATAATGAATATGCTATGGCGATTCAACTTTTGAATATGCTTCTCATAACAGGAAATTGGTGGATACCATAATGGCAAAAATTAGTGTTTTAGCGACGTTTTTTGTAGTCAGCGTTTGCTTTGCCCGTACGGTTATCGACGGGGAAGTAATAACTACAAATACTTGGTGGAGAGCGGAAAATAGTCCGTATATTCTTACCAACGACGTTGTTGTAGCGCCTCAAGCGCGCCTTGTAATTGAGGCTGGCGTAGAAGTCTTGATAGAACGTCCCATAAGAATTCCCGAAGGCATAGAGCAGTTGGACAACCTTGACTCGCAAACCGTGTCAATAAAAGTTTTTGGAGCTTTACACGCGCTTGGAACACCGACGCGTCCCATTGTTTTCAGAGGGCTGAACGTTGAAGAGGGAAATCAATTTACGCATTGGTACGGAATAGTAATAAGGTCGGCAAGAACGCAGGATATGGTTATCGGATACGCGACAATTTCTTCGGCGGCGCACGGAATTCGTGTTATCGGCGGACAGCCGCTTATCAGAAACGTTCTTTTTACGTTTAACAATATCGGCGTTCGCGTAGAAGACCGTTCCACTGCTCGTATAGCGCACAGCGTTTTCTCCCAAAATTTTTTGACGGGAATTCGAGTTTACAATTCCAATCCGCTTATCTACAATTCCATTTTGGTAAACAATAATATGACAGGACTTTGGGGCGACAGCCACGCCCGAATTGATTTCAGGCACAATTTGCTTTTCGATAACGGGCGGGATTTTTCTTTGACTGACCCCTTGTTCGGCAGAAACGACAGAGTAAATTCAAACGGCGATTCCACTGATTTTAAGGGAAATATGGTTATGGAGCCGATATTTCTTGGGTCGTTTGCCGAAGCGGCAGTAAGAAAAGAGGGCAGAAGAGCCGAAAGAAGAGCCGCCTCCTACAATATTATGGAAAGCATTAGCGCGGACGACGTACGCAGACGTTTCTTTTTGTCGCCGTTTTCGCCTGCAATCGATGCAGGGGTGAGCGACAGAGTGTTTCGTGAAATCGACGGAAGTCTTCCCGATTTGGGAATTTGGGGCGGTCCCGAAACCCTTCGTTTTTAAGGAGCATTATGAAATTCGACGAATATAAAATCTCTGATGAAATTAAGAGAAATCTCGAAAACTCGGGATTTAAAAAACCAACCGATATTCAATACAAATGTATTCCGTCGATTTTGGCGGGCGAGGATGTTTTGGCGGTTGCGCAAACCGGCACCGGGAAAACCGCGGCGTTCGCAATTCCTTTGATAGACCTTATCGACAGACACAAAAAAAACAAACGTTCCGATGGAATAAAATGTATTGTAATGTGCCCTACAAGGGAGCTTGCGAAGCAGACGGGAAGCGTTTTTTCAAAACTTGCAAAGCATACCAACCTTGTCAGTTTCGCCCTTTACGGCGGCGTTGAGCAAGAGAAACAAGCGGCAAAACTCCAAAAAGGAATAGATGTGCTGATTGCCACTCCGGGGAGAATGTTCGACCTTATTTCGCAGGGAATAATCGACGTTTTGGCAGTGCGATATTTCGTTTTGGACGAAGCGGACAAGATGCTGAAACTGGGTTTTTATGACGATTTGGAATATATAAAAAAAATGCTGAAACAGCGGCATCAAACAATGTTCTTTTCGGCGACAATCGATGACGAAATAAAAAAATTGGCATACTCGCAAGTGAAAGGCGACGCAATACGAATACAAGTTTCGCCCAAAGACCCTGTTTCAAAAAACGTAAAACACGGCGTTTTATTTGTGAAACAGGAAGAAAAAAGATTTTATCTGCTTGACTTTATTGTGGAAAATTCGTCTGCAAAAATCATCTGTTTTGCGCGAACAAAACTGAGAGTGGAACGCGTACAAAAATTCTTGGAGAAAAACAATGTTGCCTGCACAATTTTTCACAGCGGGCTTGCACAAACCGAACGGGAGAAAAATCTCGAAGATTTTCGCGAAAATCGCTTTAAAATACTTATAGCAACAGATATTTCAGCGCGAGGAATTGATATTCCCAACGTCAGCAATGTAATAAATTATGACTTGCCCGAAGTTGCCGAAAATTACGTCCATCGAATTGGTCGCACGGGTCGCGGGGACAAAAGGGGAGAGGCGATTTCCTTTTGCTGTGAAGAAGAAGAGACTTTGCTTAAAGATATAGAAAATTATACGGGCTATGAAATAAACAGGGTTTCGGTAAACGAAGAAACAAGACAAAAAGCGGAAATTTGCGCGTTGAACGATAACAAAACTCTGCAACAAATGATTTTATCGGAAGAGGCGACTGCCGCCGCAATAAGGAAGAAACGTCGTAAATAACTGTAGGGGCGTATTGCATACGCCCTGTAAAAACAACACGTAAATGATAAAACGGTTGCAAATAATTGGGCGTATGCAATACGCCCCTACACTAAAATATACTCTTGCTTTATATGAAATTGCGGGTTTTTATTAAATTTGCAGGGAATGTCGTCTTCATCCTCGTCTTCTTCGAGTGGGAGGGTATTTTTTTCGGCAATTTTTCGCAAGTCAAAGCCGATTTTTCCGAGCGTTTCAAAAACCGAATTCTCCTCACCCTCTTTTACTTTGAAAAATGTATATCCATCTATCGGTGATAATTTTTCTTTAAGTTGCTCGTGGCTTGCAATGACCGCCGCAACATCATTTCTGAATGCAATATAAGGCAAATCCGCAAAAGCTCGGTTGAAAGAATGTATCCATTCCTGAATGGTCGTTAAAAGCGATTGCGGGACTTTCCATTCCTGCAAAATTTCTGTTATTTCACGCTCTTCAATACCGTTTACCAATGCTTTTTCAAGTCGTTGCTTGTCAATTTTTCCGCGATATATGACATCAACCGAGCAGATTTTGGTAGAATACAAAATTTTGCTCAAGTGTTTAGGATTTACGCCTATAGGAATATAAACGTTGAAATCAGGCAAAATATGTCCATTTTCAAACGATGTGAAATCACTTGTTTTTATTTGGAAAACTCGTACGTTTTTGCTTTGTTTTTCGTCGTTGCTTGCTAATTCAATAAGACCGCACCAATGGAAAAATTTCAGCGAAAAATCAATTGTTTTGGCAATTTCGCCCATTTCCGTAATATCAAGCTTTATTTGTCCTTCGTTTTTGCCGACAAGCGAGCGCAAAAATTGAAAATCTATACATTTTGAGAAATTTGCAATGATTTTCGGCAAATCTTTATTTGTTTCTTCTATAGCTCTGTTCAACAATTGCTCTGCGCTTGAAAGAAGTGTCAGTTTTGAGTCGGTATCGCTGAATTTTGCGCCCAATGACTTTGACAAAACCAAAACAAAATCCAAAATTTTATCTAGTTCTTCGTGTGTTGTCAGTAATTTTCCTATTCCGCACCGCTCTTTCAGTAATTCCGTCCATCTTTGAGAGTAGGTTTTGTCTGTGCAAATTTTGCTTTCCGAGTTTTGAAACATATCCAGAATTATAGCAAAATCGCTTAAAAGCGTCGAAGAAAAATACAAAGGGCGGCTTAATTCTTCGCAAACGCTTAAATTTTGAGCGAAATATCGGGCTATAAGCGGCGATAAGTCGGGAAATCCAAAGAGGGTATCGGAGTTTTCGTCTATGCCTTCAAAAGCCAAAAATGTTTTCAAAACTTTGGTTTTTAAGGATTGCGATGAGATTTTTTTTCCAAAGTCGCCGCAAATATAAACTTGAAAAATCTCTGCTCTTTCGTTCGCTGAAACGCTTTGTAAAGTCTGTTCGATGTAATTTTCTTCGCAGAATTTTTTCGTGATTTTTTCGTAAACGCCGTTCGTTAAAATTTTGGATGAGCCTATGTCGCTCAAATATTCTAAAACCATATTTGAAGGTAGTTGTCTGACATAATTTGAGAAATTTATGCGCTTCATAAGACCCAAAATACTATTTTTCATAGAGCAAATGCAAGGTTTTTTGTTTTTGTCTTCCTATAAATGTTTGGCATTTATTATTTTGTTGGCGAAAAGTTTTCAAATTAAGGAGTGAAAATATGCAGAAGTATTTGATTATCGCAATGGCGCTTTCGTTTGTGGCGACGAGTTTCGCCGAATTATATTCCCCGGACGCTTGGTCCTCTTTCAGACGAGATACCCTTGAATTCAGCGTGGGAGTAAATGATGCAGATTCGGGTAAAATAGTGAATTACGAATTACAGCATAGGGATGAAAACGGCAGAATGACTGTGCTTTCAACTCAATCGCGCAGAGCGAACGAGGCTGAATGGACATTGATGTTTTCGGGAATAAGAAGAGAGACTGTTGGGCAAAGCGCTTTGTGGGTGCAGGAGAAAATCGGCGGCAACACACGAGTTTACGGACCTTACGGGCTTATAAGAACACCGCTTTTGGAAACCGCCGACACAATTTCTCTCTTTAACGATGACGTAAATAATTTTCCGCTCGGCGCCGACGACATATATAGGTTTGCATACAACAGAAACGGTCTTTTTGTCGGAATTAATACTTCGAGAGGCGATTTAACCGTGTCGCTCGACCCTGCAAACAGTAAAACCGCATTTTTGGCTTTTGCAAATCGCATAGTAAGATACAACGCCGAGCAACAAACCTTAGAGTTTTTGTTTCCCGAAAGAAGCATAGAGCAAAGAACTATGGCAATTCAATACAGAGTTCGCGATTGGGAAGGCGATATGAGAGTGCACAGCATTGCAAACGGAAAACTCGTATTTATACCTTGGCACGACTTGGGTATGCTGTTTGAAGCGGGCAGACGTTTCGGATTTATGGTGCACGGAACAGGATTTGCGTATCCTGCAAAAGCGTCGCGCCACGCACCTGCAACGTGGGGAAATTTGATTTTGCAATAAACCTCTTGACAAAGGTGCTTGCGAAAAACTATTTTAGCGATAGAATTTGACGGTGAGTGTAGTTCAATGGTTAGAGCACCAGATTGTGATTCTGGTAGTTGCGGGTTCGAGTCCCGTCATTCACCCCATAAAACGTAAGGGCAGGTTTTAAACCTGCCCTTATTTGTTTTGTATATATGTAGGGGCGTATTGCATGCCCAAACCGCCGACAGAAATCGGGCGTATGCAATACGCCCCTACGGGTTATTCGGCAGTTAATTCCTCCAAATATTCCTCGCCTTTTACTTCAATACCGAGTTCTTGCGCTTTGTCGAGCTTGCTTCCTGCGTTTTCGCCTGCAACAACCAGTGCTGTTTTTTTGCTTACACTTCCCGCGACTTTTGCACCGTGCTTTTCGAGGATTGCCGTCGCTTCATCGCGAGTGAATTTGCTCAGCGTTCCAGTCAAAACGATTGTTTTTCCGTTCAGTTTCCCGGAATTTTGCGCAACCTCTTCTTCAAGCACAACGCCGCATTCCGCTAATTTTCTGAAAAGTTGTCGGTTTTTTTCGTCTGCAAAAAATTCGACGACGGATTTTGCAATTTCTTCGCCTATCATATCTATTTTCAGTAAGTCATCTGTTTTTGCGTTTTGCAGATTTTCGTAATTTCTGAAATTTTGCGCTATAAGTTTTGCTGTTTGGTTGCCCACAAGCGGAATACCAACCGCCGAAAGTACGCGTGAAAGCCCAGCGTTTTTTGCTGATTGAATTGCCGAATACACATTTTTCGCCAACTTTTCCTTAAATCCTTCGAGCTTAAGGAAATTGTCTTGATTAAGGGCAAATATGTCCGCAAAGTCGCTCACCAAGTTTTTGTTTAAAAGTTGCTCAATTACCGCAGGTCCCATTCCGTCGATATTCATAGCGTGTTTGGAAACAAACCACTCAAAATGTGCCGCTTTTTTTGCAGGGCAATCTCGGTTTAGGCAACGAATAGCCACTTCGTCGTCAATTTTCACTAATTCGCAAGCGCAAGCAGGGCAAATTTTCGGTGTTGCAAAAACTGTTCCTGTTTTCTGCACGACTTCTATTACCTTCGGAATAATTTCACCGCTTTTTTCTACTTTGACTACCGCGCCTACATCGACTTCAAGCCGCTCTATTTCGTCAAAATTGTGCAAAGAAGCGTTGCTGACCCGCGTTCCCGAAAGTTCAATCGCCTCAAATCGTGCGACAGGCGTAATTACTCCTGTGCGACCGACCTGCAAATCAATGCTTGTGATTTTTGTTTGCGCTTGCTCGGCTTCGTACTTAAACGCCATAGCCCACCTTGGCGATTTTGAGGTTTTTCCGACCTTTTCGTAAAGGTTTAATTCGTTCAACTTAAATACAATTCCGTCTATCGGATAATTAAAATGCTTCCGTTTTTCGCGATAATCGTTGATGAAACCTATTATTTCGTCGTAATTTTTGAGCGCGGCGCTGTGTTCGACGACAGAAAAACCGAATTCCGATAATTTTTGCAAATGCTCTACTTGGGTGTCGAAAACTGAGCCGTCAAGCAGATAATACGCAAAAAAAGAAATTTTGCGCTTTGCTACTTCTTTGGGAGAAAGGGATTTGATTGTTCCCGAAGTGGTATTTCGGGGATTTGCGAAAGGCGGTTTCCCTTCTTCTTCCATCTGCCTGTTCAATG
>Ga0136643_10018626_pt1 | contig 10473 bp, 6 predicted proteins | sample TergutLab28metaG_FD_96883 | JGI IMG/M metagenome (GOLD analysis project Ga0136643, IMG submission 96883) | Labiotermes labralis P1 segment gut microbial communities from Petit-Saut dam, French Guiana - Lab288 P1 (version 3) (version 3) | ecosystem: Host-associated > Arthropoda: Insects >... | reverse complement strand
GCTGAGTGGACCCCGTTCCAGACCCACTACTACTCAGAAAATCTGGTAGCGCCGGGGATCGAACCCGGAACCTCTGTATCTGTAGCCAGAAACTCTGACCACTAGACCACAGAGGCGGTCAAACAATAACTACACATGAGTTATATACTGCCCAAGTTTCGAATTTATATATCCAATTAATGTGTCACAGCCGATAAGGTGCCGGTGTGTCTTGCTGTTGCGTACCGTCACACACGCAAAAAATACACACACACAAACACACACACAAACACACACGCACACGATTTTATATACACACTCGAATTGCTGTAGAATCTTTCATTAGTAACATGATTAATTTTCACTTGATAATTCAGAGTAAATTATAACACAGTTCGTGCCTTGTTTTCAATACACTAACAGCTTCCGTATCACGTAAAATGTAATAACATATTTCCCACTTGACCGAACATATCTTCGCGACTTTTCGACACTACATCACCACAATTCCGAATGGAATTAATTTCCATTATCTCTACATGGTGTTAGTTTGCCAGTGTCACGCTCAGGCACTGAAAAATAAAGTTTAACTCTATCAGTCTTCATTCGGAGCGATAGCGAATTTCAAAACCGAACAGGGTTTGTGCACTGCCTCTTTGTGAGCTGGCCTCAGAAACTCAACCCGCTTCGGGAAGTTCTGCTCAGATTTAATTGCCTTGCCATGACGTCAAGTGACCCAGTTTCCTCAGCCATCATCTGACACGTGGTTAGGATTACTTCTTGTTGTGTAAACAGGACACGGCGAGTCTGCTGTTTTGTCTATCCACCAAAAGTGGTGACACCATGGCGCCTAGATATTTCGAACATCCATGCCTTCGCAGAATACTAAACCGAAAATATTTTTCCAAGTTTCTTTCGCAATCACTTAATTTTAAAGAAGAAAAGGGAGCCCAAATTGATGGGAAAACCGGAGGGAAAGAGACCACTGGGGAGGCCTAGGTGTAGATGGGTGGATAATATTAGAATGGATCTCCAGGAGGTGGGATGTGGGTATATGGACTGGACTGGGCGGGCCCAGGATAGAGACAAGTGGCGGACGCTTGTGAGTGCGGTAATGAACCTTCGGGTTCCGTGAAATGCGGGGAATTTCTTGACTAGCTGCAAACCAGTTAGCTTCTCAAAAAGGACTCTGCACTATGGAGTAAGTAAGTAATCTTTCTACTTCCGGATTGACATACATCTGATTCATGTATCGACGACGTCTCCAGTTTATATTCCACCTTGGTGAAAAACATTCCGACATTATAACTCTGACCGATTTTACATAATGACTGTCTGGTATGCAGGAGCATATGCTCCTGCATACCAGACAGTCATCAACACAGAATAACAAGTACCAAGCATCGCATAAACAGAGTTGTTTCTCATGCTGATAAGCACATAGTCGCCCGAAACATGCAGAGATTGATAAATATACTAAGAATGTATTGTGCACCACGTTGGCTTTACTTACAAGAAGATATGAGCTTACATAATTACACAAAACACATAAATGCGACATGTGCGCAAATGTCGAGATTCTTGAATGTTACAGCAAGTGGAACAAACAGGAAGAGTGTTTTAAACGGTTAAATGTTGAAATGAAGCCTGTGGAAAAGACATTACAATTACGATATTACAGTTCTTCTTCAGAAGCTAACAGTCACACGTTTCGTCAAGAAATTCTCCACATTTTATAGGACAACACATGTTCGTCACCGTTTTCACAGCAGCCTCCCTTTTTTTGACTAAGACCTGTTCCACTGTTAAGTCTTTTCTGCCGTTGTACAATTCTAATTACTCTTTCACTTAAATTTCAGTTTTTTCTAAAATTAGATACGAAATAAATATTTATGTAGAAAGGTAAAGTAATCCCATTACAGGCCTAGACAGACCCTGAGGGTTCTAGGAGGTTGAGGTTCCCAGATTTCAAGACTATCGGCACAAGAAGGTGGCAAGGTTGTCAGCCTTATGCACCGACCGCCTTTACCCCCCAAAAAATATTTCTGGTACACATTTCTGTTAGAGTCTGAGTCCACCCCAGGGCCATAGTGCGGCCGGATGGATTATGACAACGAAAAATTCCAGTGGAACCATCGGGAATGGAACTCGCAACCTTCAGGCTTATAGCGCAGTGCCTCAACTAACTGTGACATCGCGTACGATAAACCCTACAAACTCAAACATAAATCGTGTTACTGTTGATCTGCCTATCTTACTGAGCCTGCATTACGTCAGGAGCATGGATATATGTCCTGGCTACGTGTGTTTGTACTGTCGTGTGCACGTAGAGGTCTTGCAGTGGGTTGATTCCCTGCCTAAGGATTCCTGCCAAAAGTTAAAAAAAAAATAGGATCTTCAGAAGTCAATCCTGGATTGGATTAGCCTCATTAGGTGTAATCCACAACAACTTAAGGAAAAGAAATCTGTTAAGACATAAAATTAAAAAAAAAAAAAGATGTAGGGGAGGGGGAGAGGGAAGGGAGGAGGGGATTCTTGATCCAATAGCATGTTTACAGCTTCCGCGATATAAGAACAGAAACAGTCCTAGCGTCAATTCCTAGCGCCGTTGAGAACTCACAGGATAATTAGGGGCCTTTGGCTCCTGAACTTTTGAGCGGTCTGTAAACGGACACTGTCCGCACAGAGTAACATGAATATTTTCGCTGACGGTAATGGCTGGGTCAACAAGTAGCTTATGAGAAAATTGATCGAACTCTCGTATTGTTTATTCCTGGCAATCCAGTGCTTCAAACTGCCAACCGGTGCGTTTGGTCGTGATTCACCCGGATTTTAACACACAGAAACATCGATATAGAATCTAATCTCTAAGCACGTAACACAAAGCGTTGGCTTTGGGAATGAATGTATCAAGATGGACGCACGAGTGTGTGGAGGAACAAATCACGACAAAATGGCTACACATAGGTCTCATAACGATAAAGTACACGAACTCCAATTAACAGAGTCCTTTCTGAGAAGCTAACAGTTGTGCAGTTATTCAATAAACTCCCTGCGTATTACGGAACCCGAAGGTTAACTCCCGCATTCACAACAGCCCGCCAACTGTCCCTGTCCTGAGACAGATCAATCCAGTCCATGCCCCGATCCCACTGCTTGAAGATCCATTTTAATAATATCCTCCCACCTGCGCCTAGGTCTTCCAAGTGGTCTCTTTCCCTCAGGTCTCCTCACCTAAACCCTGTATACACCTCTCCTGTCTCCCATACGTGTCACATGCCCTACCCATCTCATTCTTCTTCATTTGATCACCCACAATAAAGCACACAGGAAACGTAAAGTTACGGTATGTAAAAATTAAAGCTTCGGTTTTATGTTCCCAAAACTGGACGAGAATTACCTTATGTTTCAGACTCTCATGTCTGACACTGAAGGCACATTCGTGTTCCTCACTCAGATGATACGTTCGTCTCCTACGCTCAAGAAGAATCTAGGCCAGTGTTTCTCAAACTTTGTGAGACCGCGTCCCAGTAAATTCTTTTTCATAAGACGAGAGCCCGGTCCCAACAGATTTACTCTTAAATACCTTTCCGTTTTTTAAAGTTCATACATTAAACTAACATAAGTATTAATAATTAATTATGGCATAATCATAAAGAGTATTAGTATACTTATGTATACGGTGTGGCATGTTAACAAATATAAAATTACATTTAAATTAGTTATCAATCACTGGATTAATGAAATCTTTAGTATACTGTAGTTTCCTCAGGCCAACATCTGGGTCTGAGTTTTTCGACACATTCACGAATATTTTTCTTCTCAGAATATTTCCACTATAAACCATTTATTCATGAAAATTGCTTAGAAAACTAAAATGACAAATTCAAGGAGAACCTCTCGCGGCCCGGTATAATTGACGCCAGTGCCCATTACCGGGCTCCGGCCCGGCGGTTGAGAAACACTGGTCTAGGCCTTGTAATTAACCCTTACCCCGCTAACGTGGACAATATGGTGAGCTCCTAATAATGCCAGCAAATGGCAGATGGGATTCAATTCGGCGTTTAAATGGTTAAGACAAGTTCGCACGCCTCAAACTGAAGGCAAGTCCATATGCCTCGTATTGAACACTGCTATTTCAAGCGCAGTAGCTTTCCTGTGGAACGCCTAGGCAATTAATATCGCCTGAAGCGTCTGTCCGGCCGTCCGCCTCTCTGCACTTCACAACCGCCCAACGAATTTTCACAAATACGATATTAGAGCTCTGCAAAACAAAAGAATCCAACAGTTACCATTTCAATTTGTAACTGCCAGTTCTAACTATCACTTCACACCGACATATAAACGTGACACTTCGCGTACTCTCGCACACTCTTCTCAGCTAGCATGCTTCTTTCGCAACCGTGATTCAGCGCAAGCTCAATTACCATTACTCTAGATTGCAGCACTGTTGCTAGGGCAAAAAAGAAAATCTAGAGCAAATGGGTTTGTAGAAGAAAGAAAGCACCGTAAGATATGTCAATTGTAGATATTTTAAACTGTTTAAGAATTCTCTCGAACACATTCAGTATTAGTCTACGTGATGTAAGCGGTCTTTCCTGCAGAACTATTTAAGTTTTTAGTCTGAAAGTCGATCATACGATCATCCTCAGGAAGCATACATTGTTCCTTGCTAAAGTTATAGTTTAAAAGCTATACTAAACTAAAAAACTAAACTATAACTTTAGCAAGGAACAATGTACGCTCCCTTAGGATGATCGTATGATCGAAACATGTAGGAGCGTTTTAAGTGCTTTAATGTGAATTTTAGATCATTAAATGAATATGTGTGCGTATGTTGGTGTACTAATTAAATACACTACAGAATGCACGGTGCAACGATAAAGACAATGTTCATGAAATTTCCCAACAAGTCTTACTCAGATGTTCTACTTAAGATGTGATGTGATATTGGTTATTACGAGTAAAGCGCTTTACAAGACACTGGATGTATCCTCACAGAACATAAATACAGCCAAGCTAATGTACTTGTGACCACATCTGCCATCATAGACCCACCATCTCTGTGAACAGCTACAATTGACGGCCTGTTCATAACGTCCTGCATTGCCTCTATCAGGCCAGACCACTCCACTGACCTAGTTAAATGTCACAGTGTAATGCACTCCAAGGTTCAATACATCCTACAAATGAACTCAAATAAAAAAGCACCACACGTAAATAGAAATGAGTACTTAAAACATTTGCTCCTATAAACAAAGAGAGCGGATTTGAATAACACGCCGGATCGAATATCTTGCATTAAAATATAGAATGACGTATTAAACCTGATTCGGTGATGAAATAATTAAATATTTCCATGCAATAGAGTTTCTAACCCCCTCCCCCCCCCGGTCAAAATAAAAGCAAAGAGTAATTCACCTCTGTACAGTTCTGACGTTGGTATATGACACACTGACATAATCTTATTTTTTTGGATATTGCTCTTCATTTAATTTTTACGTTGCAAGGCGTTTCGGAATCGAATATTACGTTATCATGTCCACATATTTCACGGAAAGTTTCACTAAAGTGTTTAAAAGAGCGTCAGTATTACATTCTATATGATATCACATAAGAACGGTCAAAATGTAGCCAAGTGAGATAAAGTGAAATGTCAACTTGATGCAACTAGCTAATTTTATTGATGTATTCTTAGCCTCACATGTTTCGGGTACATACACCCATCATCAGAAGAATTAGATGTTGAGTTGCAGCACATGGTTTTCTGCGCCGAGTTTTTGGATGGGTGGTGGTCTTGAGAGCCGCTGCGTAGGTCGTGTGTACGGTGCGGATGGTGCCCAAAAACTCAGTGCAGAAAACCATATGCTGCAACTCAACATCGAATGCTCCTGATGATGGGTGTATGTACCCGAAACATGTCGTGCTAAGAATACATCAATAATTACCTAGTTGCATCACGTTGGCATTTCACTTTATTTCATGAGGAAGATGCACGGTCAAACAACCCACACGTAGCCAAGTGTTTGCGGGCGATTCAATATTCAACTTATTGTTTTCGTATAGATGTTATCATCTGCCTCACATTTCGGTTTGTGTGACCGTGTGGCTGAGTGAATGAGTCGTCACACCCGGTTAAATAATTGCTCATAATAACTGATAATAATCAATAAAGGTCGACAGTAATCCACGGCAATCAACAGTAGTCGACAGTAATCTACAATAACTGAAGTTAAGCGATAATAATAGATTCTAAATTATTGAAGTTTATACTAAATAACAGAAGAAAGTGACTCCTGTTTTGCTGCTATAATAAACAAGCCAACCGTGGAAGACGTGTTGAAGAATTGCGTGAATATTATGACAGACCCTTATACAACGGACATGTGGTTGATAGAAATGAAGGAGGCTGATTAACGAAAGGAGGGGTGGGGATCAGAATTGTGTAAGTTATTCAGAGAAGAAAGTGGGCAGATGCTGGTTCAGCAAGAAATCTTTGTCAACCTGCAATAGCAAGAAGGGTACACCACAACAACAAATACTACTACTACTACTACTACTACTACCACCACCACCACCAATACTACTATTAATATTACTACTAGTAGTACTAGTACTACTACTACTACTACTACCAGTACCACCACCACCACCACTACTACTATTATTATTATTATTACTCCTACTACTACTAGCACCACTACTACTACTACCACCACCACTACTACTAATGCCACTGCTACTACTACTACTACTACTACCACCACTACTGCTACTACTACTACTACTACTACCACCACCACAACCACTACTACTACTACTACTACTACAACCACCATCACCACCACCACAACTCTTAATAATAAAATTATTATTGTATTAATAATATTATTATCATTATTATCCATTTGGAATCGCACATAAGAAAATTCAGTTATGAAAATAGGAGGGTAAATTTTCGTCTATGCTTTAATTACACACAAACATCACTAGAACGTACGGAACAAAGGAAGATTAAGTTTCATGCATTTTCAGCCTCGCTGCCACACAAAAGTGTGTTCAGCTTCACTCCTTCCAGTCGCTTTACCTCCGCAGAAAGCACCTCCAGTTTGACTGCCCTCCTGAGGTGTTGCGATCGCTGTTCCACCTTCGGTCAGTATTTGAGCTGAGATCTGCGCTCCTCCCAGATATTCAGCAGCGTATGGCGGTAAACCCTGCCGGCGTTTCGGAACTACCTGTCGGTTCTATCTTCGAGGGTCAAGAAATCCAAGAATATCTTGACCCTCGAATGTGTGACCGATAGGTGGTCCAGAAACGTCAGTAAGGAATTATTACTATACGCTCCGTACAATCCCAGAAGAGCGCATTTCTCATCTAACTCGCGGCGAAAGCCTGAAATCACGGACAGTATTTGAGCTGCCTTACAAATTAATAATGGGGGACCTGGGTGGCACAGTGGTTAAGGTGTTGTGCTACAAATCGGAAAGTCGCTGGTTCGATCGCACCTGAATTTTTCACTGACATAAAATCCTTCCGGTCGCACTATGGCCCTGAGTTCGACTCAGCCTCTAACAGAAACGAGTACCAGGAGCATTTCCTGGGGGTAAAGGCGGCCGGTGCGTAAGGCGACAAACCTACCACCATCCTGTGCCGTTGTCATGAAATCTGCGAACCTTAACTTCCTGGAATCCCCTGGACCACTCCAGGCCTGTAACGGGACTGATTTACCTTTTACAAATTAATATTAATATGCGAGACCGAAAGCAAAACAAATGACAATGCTTATCACTTCAGCAGTGAAGATTACACTAGTACAATTATGAGAACAATGGCAATGGGAATTGGCATTGCTGTAGGTTGGCACTTATTCAGAAAGCTGCTTCAATTAACACGTGACACGCGCACCGCGAGGCTTGCAAAATGCTTTATATACAAACAGTCTAATGTTGGCGTTTCTTTTAAATTTACAGCTCTCTTTTACAACGTTATCCATCGACAAACATTTAACGAATTTTGCCGCTTCGCTGACTGTATGACGAACTTAAGGGCTTTGCTCCTCGGAGGTGGCAAAAATTGTGAAATATTAAGCAAAACTTCAAAATATGAGCTCTTCATATTGCATCAAATCTCACCGTTCTTACTCTGCATGTAAATATGAAACTCTTGTCTTAACACCTTGTTTTGACGTTTTGCTGACCGTGCATCTCACTACATTTATCTCAGTAATTAACCAAATTGATGCACAAAATTTTTGTTTTACAATAAGTTTTATTTCATGCCTCTACATGTTTTCGAGCACATGTGCTCATCATCAGGAGGTCAAAATTGCATTACACAGCCTATGGTATCATCACACTGAAACAAGTGAGTGGTCTAAATTTACTAAAATATAATTTTATAAATATAAGCAGATAGTAATAAAATTTATATATTTTTGCTCATATTTATAAAATTAAACTTTAGTGATTTTAGACCACTCACTTGTTTCAGTGTGATGATACCAGAGGCTGTGTAATGTAACTTTGACCTCCTGATGATGAGCACATGTGCTCGAAACATGTAGAGTCATGAAATAAAACTTACTGTAAAACAAAAATTTTGTGCATCAAGTTGTTTAATTACTGAGATAAACATTTAACGAATTTCTTTCCAAATACGGGTGGAAACGAATATATATCTTCATTTAAAAAATGCTCATTAAAACTACCAGACCTAAATGAAACAAGAAATGGCCCAACAAATTTCAGGCACATTTCCCTTTATCAAATGTCAATCTATTCACACAGACGTTATCCATGTGTTCCATGTGATCTTAACACTCGAAGCGTAGTGCGATTAAAAACACATAAAAATGATACAAGAGAAAAAATTTTTTCTGAATCGTTCTGAACTGGCGTGGCAAAGAATTTGTAGACATACTGTATCTTCAATGTACCAGCTGCTGCTAAAGACCATTTTTCCCTCATCACATGGAGTGTTTCATGCTGCAACAATATCCCAAATTTGGTCCTGACAGTTGTTAGAATCAGACTGCGCTACTCAAGTGGTTTGTAAAACCCACAGCTCTTCACTTGACCTCCCCCTCTTTATCTTACTCTCCACTCTATTCAGGAGTGAGTAAACAAGGGTATATATATCTCTCTGGCCTTCCTAAGTGGCTCCAATGCAGTTCAATTGTGCTTTGATTGATTTCATCTGCATCTGATTACAGTTATTCTCTAATCGCAAAAGTACTCTTTCAAATCACAGGTAACAAGTTCAACAAACGATTTACCAGAAGAATACAGGGTGTAAATGAAATAAGGATAGGAAAACAATGGACAGCGCTGTAAATTAAAACGCGTTTACAGGTTAAGGCCCTTTGGGTCGTGACGTCTTGTAGTTTTGTCGATATGTTTCAATGTCTCAGACGAAGTTGCTTAATGTGTATTTATTGTACATGATCCTTATACTGAAGAAGAGCACGACAAACCTCAGAATAGTCCGTGTTTGTCTATATTCAAAGCAAGATCTCCCGAATACAAGTTAGAAGAGTTATTACCGCAGGCAACTCGTCTGGCAATTTTTCTGCCGTAAGCTCCCTGCTGACAGACACTGTTCCATTACAAGGAACAGTGTTTTCCATTAGGTCTCCCCGCAAAATTTCACTGGAAGTACAGCTGCGAGTAGAGGTATATCTCTACTTATGCTTAAACACGTCGCTAGATAAACGGGTGTGTGTGTGTGTGTGTGTGTGTGAACGCCACGAATCGGCTGCTTCACACCCGAGGCAGAGCCTTGCTACCGAGTGTACGGCAGGTTGGGTGGGCCCCAGGGCCGATGTGGGTGGGTGCGAAGAACAGAAAATTCTTTGCCACCTCCAGGATTCTAACCCCGAACCGTCTAGCCCGTAGCGAGTCGCTACACCGACTACGCTTATCCCGGCCCCTGTTTTATTTCCCCATTTAAAATGGATGATATTTTCCATCGTTTCGAACATATCCAGGCCTGGTCCTCCACGGTCTAACACTGCAAATCTAGCCAGTCCGCAGCTGAAAGGTATCAATAATTCCATCTCTATGGTTTGCGTAGTGTGGACCTGGTGTTAGCTGCCCCCCCCCACCTCACCCCTCACCATCGCCGCATTTGACATGGAAATCAATGCAGGATGCAAATGAACTAACAGTCTGTCTGTATATATACATACAATAACACGCAGCAGGATATAGAGAAGTTTGGAGTGGGTTGTCACACCTTAATTCCATACTTTCGCACTGGCTGTTGCAAAGCACAGCATACATAACAAAAGATTCCGAAGGGTAACATTGTTCTAAATGATAAGGTGGAAGATAAATACATGTAACAGCAATTTAGACGATGCAAAAGTGTGTGTTTGTGTTTGTGGTGTGTGCGTGTGGTGTGTGGTGTGTGTGTGTGGGGGGTGGTGTGTGTGTGTGTGTGTGTGTGTGTGGTGTGTGTGTGGGGTGTGTGTGTGGGGTGTGTGTGTGGGGTGTG
>Ga0136643_10018623_pt1 | contig 10474 bp, 6 predicted proteins | sample TergutLab28metaG_FD_96883 | JGI IMG/M metagenome (GOLD analysis project Ga0136643, IMG submission 96883) | Labiotermes labralis P1 segment gut microbial communities from Petit-Saut dam, French Guiana - Lab288 P1 (version 3) (version 3) | ecosystem: Host-associated > Arthropoda: Insects >... | reverse complement strand
TTGAAGAGAAAAAAACGGAGAGTATATACCATGTTTAAAATATTCAGTACCTATATTTGTTGAATAAATATATAAAATGCAAATTTAGAGGTTAGCGGTGCGGTACGACCACTATATTTGACATTAGGCGTCTAAAGGTTAAGATACTTCAACACTGAGTAGTGTTGACTATTTCTTACGCAATCATTACACAGATCTCTACCTACAACCCTACTATGTCGCATTCGAACCTGTAATTTATTTTAATGTTTGAAAGCGCGGTAATGACTATACCGTGCTGTAGCCGTTAAACGGTTTTCATTTCACCCACGGAATGTATCTGTGTTTCATTTGATTGTCTCAGTAAGCAGGTACTGTTCCCCTACACTATTTGTTTTTTTTTGCACAACAGCCCAACTCGGGACTAAGCCGTCTCGTTCTTGAGGTTTCTAGATCACACACAATTAGACCCCCAACAAACACACACCACATCACACCCGGTAGGACTCCTCTGAACGGGTGATCAGCTCGTCGCACAGGTCCCTACCTACACAAACCACAACCACTACAAGACTCCAACCCGCGATCCCAGCAATCAAACGGCTGCAGACCTATGCCTCAGGCCGCACGACCACCGGGACCGGCCTAACAGAGAATTACATCATGCAAAGAAAGTACGTTTTTAAATGCCTACCTCAAATTTGTACCGTAAAAACAGCAGAGAATTAAGACAAGAAGACACGCCCGGTTACAACGCGGTATGCACGCAATCACCATCTTTTAGTTTATATTTTTTTGTGAAACAAATGAAACATTTGCTTGCATGCTGGACAGCCTGTTACGACCAACAGAAAACTTAGGCAATACAGTTGCACTTCAACTTAAGTTGTTTATGACTGTGTACAAGTATAAATTCAATTTTAATCGAGGTCATCCAGTTGTTTGAATTCAAAAGTAACACAAAACGTTTTAAAGTTACCCTCAAAACACAACGACAGTGTATAAATATTATTGGTATTAAAAAACTAAAATACTAAAAAAATACTAATAATATTTATAAATTATTGTTGTGTTTTGACGGTAACTGTAAAACATTTTGTGTTACTTTTGTATAAATTCAAGGCAAAAACAAAATTTACCCCATACTTTGTTATAATAAAACCAACTAGATGCACTAATTTCTCAAATTTATTTTTGGAATAAAACTCTACATGTTTCGGACAGTTCCTCTGTCCATCATTAGGAGTTTTTTTTTACTGTACACACAGCAAACCTGTATGATACATACAATTGCTGTGTGTACAGTAAAAAAACTCCTGATGATGGACAGAGGAACTGTCCGAAACATGTAGAGTTTTATTCCAAAAATAAATTTGAGAAATTAGTGCATCCAGTTGGTTTTATTATAAGAATTTATCACGATTCACGGTCACATGAACGTCAAATTTACCCCGTAACATGTCAATGTTGGCACAGCGGTGAAAAAGAGGTACTGATTTACCCGTTTTCAAGGGGTCAAGGGGAGTCGGCCGGGCCGTACCGGGGTCACTAGTTTGCCGAGGGGGGACACTGGTGGCCTGAGGGGGGCTCTAGCTATTCTCCAGGGGCGGTAGATACGGATTATAGCCTCTCTCCGCCCAAGGCCGTCTGTGCGTGGTGAACAGCCACATCCTACGAGTGGTGACCCTGTTGTGCAGAACTCAACGGATCTAAAGGAATAAACCTTGAAAAAAATCCCCAATCCTACGGTGTGATTGCCTTGCCTAAGGGATGAATGGCGGTGGGTGAGCCTGTCTTCAACGCCACCCTCTGGGATACCGGGCGACCTCCCAGTTGTATTTAGCCTTGCCAAGTGTAGGGGCTCTGCTTGGTGGACCAAATTCAGGATGGGGCGGAGCCGAATGACACATTTCAAATGGTCATAGATAGTATATGGAAATAGGGAAAAATAAGCGAAACCGTCTATAAATACGTCCAAGTATGCTATTTATTACCCACAGATTACAAGCTTATTTTTTTAACACCAGGCAGATGGCCTCCGTTTACATCAATGCATTGGTGCAAGCGTGTCTGGAAGTTGCCGTACACGCGCCTCCGTAGGTCCTCAACAATAGCCGCAACTTCTTCAACAACGGCTTGTTTGAGTTCTTGAATAGTCATGATACGCCTCCGGAACACACGGTCCTTCAGAAACCCTCACAGGAAAAAATCTGGTACAGTGAGGTCAGGCGACCGAGCAGGCCAAGCGATGTCGCCGAAACTACGAACACAGGTAGCACGTTGTCGCACGTTCCAACGCTCCATTGCGACTGACCAAATGAAATGGCGTCCTTTCCTCTACCGTTCCCCTTCACGCCAACCATAACAAGCTATCGCGCCGGCGCAATATTCAAATTTGAAATGTGTCAGTCGGCTCCGCGCCATCCTGTATTTCCCCAGATCCTGCTGGATCGAGATTAGAATAACTCAGAGTCTAGGGAGAGCTCCGAAATAGGGGGCTTCAGTTACAACTCTGAGATTGAGAGTAATTCAGACTTTAAGGAGAGCTCCGCAATAGGGGACTCCAGTAAGGATTCTACGGAGGGCTCCAGTGAGGTAGAACTCCGGTAGAAGGCAACTATACATAGTAACTTCGATATTTATACCTGGGGTCCTTCTTTTGGACCCGGGGGTTTTTCCCTGATCCTGCGGGATTGAGACTGAGAGTAATTTAGATTTTACGGAGAGCTCCGCATTATGGGACTCCAGTAAAGATTCTCCGGAGGGCTGCAGTCAGATGGAACTGCGGTAGAAGGCAATTATACATAGTAATTTTGACATTACACCTCTCGACATTATAACCTGGGTTCCTTTTTCTCGACCCGGAGGTTTTCCCCTGATCCTGCGGGATTGAGACTGAGATTCATTCAGAGTTCAAGGAGAGCTCCGCAACAGGGGATTCCAGTATGGATCTTAAGGAGGGCTCCAGTTAAGCAGACTCCGGTAGAAGGCAACCGTACATAGTAACTTTGCCGTTTATAACTGTGTTCCTTTTCTTTGGACCCCGAGGTAATTGGGAATTAGGCCGTCTGGAACTTCGTTGAAGGAACAGGGCTCCTTTTAACTTAATATAAAATATGGGGCATAAAGGGCCTGATTAGGTGCATCGGGCCCAGAAGGGCTCGAACCCGATTATTATTCTATTCTATTCTACCCGTTTTCAACCTCGGCTCTCGTAGAGGGTGGGTGGTCAAGTCCATGCCCAGACTGCTCTACCCCCGGGAATAACGCCGGTATCCTTTGCACAGGAAACTGAGTGGGCCTCAGGGCCGGTCTGGTCCGGTGTTGAGAATCTCGCCCCCGCCCGCATCCCGTAGCGAAGTCGTTATACGACTACGCTATCTCGGCCCCCATACAAATTCAGTTGGGAAGAAATTTCGGTTAATTATCACCAAGGATAAAAGATTTTGGTTATCTTCGTACGTTCGGAAAAAGACAGGTGAATGCTTGATCACCTTCGCGTCTGTCGAGTGTTGAATACAAGCCCACAAGTCATAAACTTACGGTTAGCTGGAACTGCCTAAAAAAACCTTCAGGCTTAAGGAAAGGGTGTACTGGATGTTAACATGTGCGCTTGTTTGAAATATTTCTTGCTCTGGCAAATATTTAGCTACTTACGCTCGAGATGCCAGCAGAAATGTACGTAGGCTTTTATACAAAGTGTCCGCTACGTTTGTCTTAGGGGTTTCACCGAAACTGAATGTGTAAAAACTGGTATTGAAATTCCAATATATAAAATTTTAAGCATAGAAGTTAACGATTCTCTAATTATTTCACGCATACCGACGCCTTATCCACTGTCCATTGTCCAGGAGGCTGGGTGGCGCCAGGGCCGGTCTGGACAGGTGTGAATTGGAAATCAGTTTCCTCCACGGGTGTTCGCAGCAACTTGCTGCACCAAATAATCTATCTCAGCCTCCAGTGTCTAACAGTTTGTTTTCAATTACACGACTTAAAAAAAAAGCATAAAACGCAGTAATGAGACATGGACATGGGAAATGGACACAAACAAAGAAAATAAACGGCAGAAATGTCAACTGTAAGACACCGAGATAAGACACCAGTTAGAAAGTGAAACAAACATTGAAACATGTGACAACTTAGGGTAGATATGACATCTGAGGTTATGATGGCAGTAATTATTAATACTAAGGGATTTACCTTGTAATGCTGTACAGTCTGGTAGGCGGCTACCAAGATTTCGTAGGAACCCCCTGCCTTCTGTTAGGATAACCTGAAGATGGAGGCAGCACGTTCCCTCGAAACGATGGCATCCGTACAGCCTTAAGATGGACAAAATATGTTACTCTGCCGGTGTCCATTTGAAAAACTGAACACGGACGAAGCGAATTCCTCCAAAACTTTGGTAACCGTAGCAACTGCGTGAAATCACATTTCAGACGACATAAATGTTCAAGCCAAAGATACAAGATGATCACATACTGGAACAGTTGTAAGGCGCATGATGATAGAGAGGGTGAAGACAGGCGACTACGGGAAGGATAAGAGAAAGGGCAAAGAGATTCAGCAAAGAAGATTCCGACGCCATTACAGGCATTACTTTTTTTTTGAATCCGTACAGACAAAAAGACAGATCTATGGACGGAATGTACAAGAGAAACTTCGCATTGAAAACGAAGTCTGCAAATATCTAAACTTAGTTATTATTATTATTATTATTATTATTATGTGTTAAGCACGAAAACTGGTCTTGGTCTCATTGAAGAATCGCTGCAGCCAGTTATAACGGAGCATCTCTCTGATATATTACACCCGGACTTTTCAAAGCCTAGTGGTTACTATGTACATACAGCAATGGCAAATCCTGATCCGGAGGTCAGGTCATGCGGGAGGGTGCAGGATGTCTTCCTGTTACCCTTCTCTCTCCCTCCATGTATATTAAAGTCAATCATCCTGCATCGGGATTTATGTATAATTCAGTACGACGATTTGACTGCATGTTTCAAGTTTCCGTTTGCCCTATATTACCATTTCATAGGCAGTATTCTCGGAAAGAAACGGACATTTACTGGCGAGATCGCTACCTAGTGTTGATATCGGAGAACGCCGCAGATTGAAAATTTCTTTTTAACGTTTAATGGAGCAGGATTTCACATTGGTTCTAGTTTTTAATTAATGTAATACAGCCGCTATTATTCGAATTCTAACCCTGTACCTACTGTCTTAAGATTACATCGATATAAGCGGTCGGTTCCAAGGTTCATGGAGCAAATACATAACTTCAAGCTTTTATAGACCAACTGGAATGGGACGTCAGATTTGGCAGGACTTCTACAGCCTCATCCAAGTCTTACAGACTGTTGGTGCGTGCAGCATCTCAACATGTACGCACCCTAAATCTTCGTATTTATTGCCCACATTAAGTCGCAAAGCAAATAAGTTTCTTCCACATAAATGTACCAAATGTAAGCAAACTGAGGCTTTCGCGGAGATCAGGTATTTAAAACGCTGGTTATGGTTTATTTGAATCACTCCACAAATATCCGTTGAGCTCTCCTGTACCGAACTTTATGGAGACAAGAAGAAAAAAGCGGACTTTCATTCACGCTCTCATATAAAATATGAGCGTCATTGCACCAGTTTTCACGGTACCCACAATTCTTCAGTGGCATAACTTGGAGAGCAATGATTCATCCACAGCAATAAATAAATAAGGAAATTACGGATAGGAATTCATTTACGCCCTTAAGTACACTGTCACGGATCCAATTTTCACGGGATCAAGCCGCTCGATAACGTACTGAAAAAAGAAACTCCTACGTCGAATTTCACAAAAATTAGACAAAACGGTGTGGCCGTTGACACTACGTCACTGACAGACTGACGGACGTCTCCGCAGAAGGCGTTAAAACTTGTGGCCTAATCAGAGATATTATCCTAATGTCTGCCTGCAGGAAGAGAGTCGTCGTCATCATCATCACCACCATCATCTTCCTCCATGGGTTAGGTCGTTTGACCTGTTCCAGCATCGACACATTGCCATCGTTTCCTGGGGCGTCCACGATCTCTTCTTCCTCGAGGTTTGTAGTTTAGGAACAGAGTATATCGAAAAAAGTGTCAACTGGGACATCCGGTATCTGGTCATCCAGTGATTAAGGTTCCTATTTCATACAAGCAAAAAAGTCTGTCAACAGCCGAACAGCAACTTCTAAACGGAATTCCGGAATTCCTGGTGTTTGGATAACTAACGTAAGGGGTTTTGAAGACGCTGTTACTAACGAAAACATCTCGCGCTTCTGTGGCTTTTCTGCGCCTCCAAGCTAATGCGTTGGGCAGTATTTTCAGTCATAAAAAATTTCTCTACAATCCGCGCCTAAGCACATGCTAATTATATTTCTCCAAACAGTTGAAACGGCTTGGACAGTCTTCGGTCACTGTCCAGCAACAGCGAATAGTCACTTACTGAGGTGTTCACGTGTACAACGAGGACTTCAGTTACACTTCAGCACCTGCCGGGCGAGCACAGTCCAAGATAAAGATGACGGTAGACAAGTCAACCGAAGTGAAACTGCTCGTTGAGAACTGTCTAAGTCACTACAATGTCGCTCGTCTGAATTCGTTATGGTCCAAGGATTCGCTAATTTCCCATTGTTAATAAGCCAAGGACCTTCACTGGTTTGGGGAACCATTGTCTTATCAATAAGATGTGGAATTCTCACGAAATCACTCACAAAATGCAGGACATGCCCAATGTGACGTTCAGGTGACCGTGCATCATGATAAATTCTTATAATAAAACCAACTAGATGCACTAATTTTTCCAGTTTATTTTTGGAATAAAACTCTACATGTTTCGGACGGTTCCTCTGTCCATCGTCAGGAGTTTTTCACTGTACACACAGCAATGGTATATGTCATACAGGTTTGCTGACAGAAAACCTGTATGACATATACCATTGCCGTGTGTACAGTGGAAAAAAACCTGACGATGGACAGAGGAACCGTCCGAAACATGTAGAGTTTTATTCCAAAAATAAATTTGAGAAATTAGTGCATCTAGTTGGTTTTATTATAAGAAGCAGGATATGTCCATTTGTCAGCATGCTTCACCCCTGAAACTAACCGATGCATTTCGTTTAACAGTCTGAATAGTGAATGACAATCCAAGAAAATATCAGGCCAACGGTTTGGTTTGTGGGTTTCGCACACGGATGTTATTAACCTTTTGACGCATAATGTCAACTATAGTGGTCGTACCGCACCGCTAACCTCTATAGTTGCATTTTATATATTTATTCAACAAATATACGTACTGAATATTTTAAACATGGTATATACTCTCCGTTTTTATCTCTTCAAAATGCTGTTTGTTTCATAATTTTATCGTATTTGGTTCCTGTATTATTCACATTTTATATACAGGGTGTGCTAAAATTAAAAAAAATAATTCCGGCGCCAAAAGGTTAAGGCTTCAGGATTGCTCACCGGGCTCTGTGTTCGGAGACAATATTTATCCACATGCCAGCAGTGTTAAAAAATGCGGTTACTACTCACTGAAAACACAACGCGCCTACATTACAATGACCATCCTTTGAACGTTTTAGAGCAACAACAGCTGTTTATTGTGAAAATCGATACAAAATATATAAACTGTCCAAGCAAAATGAGCGGATTCTGAATGTTAGGTCAGGTAGTACAGACAGTTACCACTGTGTTTTAAAAAGTTAAATGAAGGAAGTTGCTGAAATTTGTCTTTCAAATTTAATTAAGGTTTATCACGTTTCTTAACAGCGGTCAAATGTAAAAAGAAACGAACGTATGATATATACTTGTAAATCTCGTTTAGATATGTACTTTTGAACTGAGACCTTTTAAAACAGAAATATTATATGAAACGCTATAAGAACCGCCAGGAAAAAGGAGAAGACTCGGAAGAACTAGGTGTAGATCATAAGATGATATTAAAATGGTCCTTACAGCAATAAGGTGTGAGAGTGTGGTCTTGTGAACACGCTAGTGACTTATCGGTTTCCAAAAAAAAAGGCTGGGAACGTATGAGAGGCGTCTCAAGCAGGACATCGCAGTCACGGAGATAATTAGAAGCTGCCCGTACAATCACATGACGACGACGACGCCGCAAAGCCTACAGCGGGCGTGAAGCCGAGGGATACAATCTCGTTTTGAGCTGGCTGCATTTCCAGGAACATGAAACTCGCTGCGTCAAGTTTTAAGTTGAATGTGGTAATTGTGCGAGTGGTTTTGGGTTTGACTCTGTAATGTCAATACTCCACACTACTGACTCGCCCCTTACAACAACGGTAAGACGTATAACAACTAGACAGTGAGAGAGAATAATTTGCACTATATTGTTAAATTAATACACACGCGTACATATTTCATATTGTACAGATAAGACTGAGGCAAGATAGTGTATTCAGTATAGTGCCCAGGCTACAGACTGGACGACCCAGGTTTCGAATAACGGCATGGATAAGAGATTTTTTTCTTTTCCACCAACGCAGAGACCGGCTCCGGGGCCCACCCAGCCTATTCAATGTGTAGCGGCGTTCTTTCCCGGCGGTAAAGCAGACGGTGCGTGACGGTGACCACACAACTCCATCTAGTACTGAGGTTAAGAATGAGTGGAGCTATGCCTCTACCGCCCCTGTTTGCCTTCATGGCACGGGTAGGAACAATTTTACCTTTTTTACATATACCAGTAAATATGCAGTATTGATAGAATAGCATCAAGTGAAATAAAGAATATACAAGATAAAATTAGAACTTTACCTTTGTTTAATAATTCGACGGTTGTATTTATCTTCCATGTCATTAGTCGTCAGAAAGTTCCAGTACCTTATACAACCCTCACGTTCAGAACCATCATCAAAAATCCTATAAACATATTCACTATTCACTGGCGTCCAGTCCACATCCTCAGACATCAATGTTAAGATTATGTTCCCATCTACACTTGTATCTCGCAAATGGCCAGAATCAACTGACATTAACATCAGGCCAATACACTGTGAATGATCATAAAAGGAAAAAACACTTGCCCTGTGTACGCACAGTGCCAGTACTACCCTCATCATAAACTTGGGTGCCTCAAAGTTAACAAAAATTCCAGTGCTAGTATTTTGATGCAACAGAAGGAATAGGCATGAAGGTCAATAATAAGATAGATGTACAGTACTAACAATTATTACTAAAATAATGAATTTCAACTGCATTTCATTCTTCACAAGACCATGACGTACTGAAGAGGTAATTATCATACACTAGAGCGAAGAAATGGGTGATTATGAGAGACGCAGGTGGGAGAAATTAATAAACAATAGTTGCCGAGAAAACTGAGTGGATGGTGACCTACGCGTAGAATGGAAGACAACATTAATATGAAGCTTACAGACACAAGGATTCGGGCGTGTAGACTTGGATTAAACTGGCTAAAAATATGGTCCAGCGGTAGGCTGCTGTTAATATGGTAATGACACATCGTGTTCCGTAAAAACAGAATACCTACTCTGTTCTTTCGCCCTCACCCTAACACAAAGATTTAGTAATATTTCATTACACCAGTTGATATGTAATGTACAGCTTTAAAGATTCACTTGAAACAAAATGTGTTCCGCCAGTACCTGACCTTCTGAGTCAGATAAAGAAAGACCAACCCAAAATGTACACACTTGAAAGATATAAAATAAACGTATGTCAACATGATGCAGGAAAATTACGACATGGTGCGTGTCCTTGGATAAGTAAACTTGCGCGACAAGCACTATAAATATTTAATCTTTAAAAATTGCAAAAATTCGGGGAGGGGTTGAGAGCGGGGAGGGGCGCACAGCGCTTTATAATGACTTCAAAGCCGGTCGTAACTGTGTTATTCACACTTCTGAATCCTTTAAAGCGGCTTTTTATTTGCATCAGACAATTAACGACCAAAATGAAAGGAACTGTATTAAAGTTAAACACGTACAATTTACGTTATTTTATGCTTCTAGTATTAACTGAAATCCACACACGGTCTGACTCAACCTTGTTTCCTTCGTCGGATGTTTGTATATGCATCAGACATGGACCGTGCGCAGAGGATAACACTTAACAATATCTGTTGAAAACGATGATCTAGGGCTGTGTGGAACAGGACAGAGTAATAATCAGATATCAAATGTAACTTCAGTCGAACTCGGTTATAACGTCATGGAAGGGACTGAATATTTTGTGTCGTTAAAACCGAGGATTATAACGTTGTGTAACAATGACAAATTAACTGGTGCCTCAGAATATCTGACGCTATAAGCGAGGTGTCGTATAAACCGAAATTAACTGGTGCCTCAGAATATCTGACGCTATAAGAGAGGTGTCGTATAAACCGAAACTGGTGCCTCAGAATATCTGACGCTATAAGCGAGGTGTCGTATAAACCGAAATTAACTGGTGCCTCAGAATATCTGACGCTATAAGCGAGGTGTCGTATAAACCGAAATTA
>Ga0136643_10018622_pt1 | contig 10475 bp, 7 predicted proteins | sample TergutLab28metaG_FD_96883 | JGI IMG/M metagenome (GOLD analysis project Ga0136643, IMG submission 96883) | Labiotermes labralis P1 segment gut microbial communities from Petit-Saut dam, French Guiana - Lab288 P1 (version 3) (version 3) | ecosystem: Host-associated > Arthropoda: Insects >... | reverse complement strand
GAGGTGCTCATCCTACTACAGTCTCTAACTATAAGTTTGCAATATTTATAATCTCAACCTTACTACCATCGGCATATTTAATTGTATTTTTAGTGCCGCCGCTTTTACCGGAATAATAGCAAATAAGTTGTGAGCAATTATCAACCAAAAATTTGTTTCGATGGATATAGCAGTAGACAGACTCCATAGCATTATTAGTGACATTTATGTTTCTATGGCAATGGTCTATCACGCTATCATATCTAGCCCGCCAGTGTTGTGTAAAATGCCTTGAGTCTCTGAAATTACTATAAGGCAAAGCGCATATTAACTTTATACCTTTTTCCGGATACGTCCTCTTGGCAAGAATGACAAGCTCGGCGGCGATAATGTCAAACCCCGGAGCCATACCAGAAATGAAAGTATCGTAACCGTTTTCAATAGATTTTATGATTTGGTTAAATAAAATTAATGTAAATCTCTCGTACTCGCTGCCACCGTTAAGTGAAAAGTCAAATTTATGCGGCCTGTAACCGCTGAAACTAACGGTCTTTTCTTTGTTTTCTCTCAAATAAAGCACAGCAAATCCTTTCATGCGCATTGTTATAACCTGCCGGCTTAAACCGCCCGAAAATACAGCCAATTTCTTTCATAACATGTTTACAAAATTTTTATTGATTAGTATAGTATATTTATGCTGCAAGTATGGAGTTAGAAACTATTGTAAAAACATGTTTTTTGTGGGCTGAAAAACGGCCAGGTTTAAGAGGCAGGCTAAAACATGCGCTGACCCCACCGCAACCAATAAAAAAACACAATATAGGTGTAATACCCATATTGTGACAATAATTTTGTACACGGCCTAAAACGTGACTTGCAAAGTGGGTGGAAATGTGATACACTTATGCAAGCGGTGGGGCCGGTTTTATTTTGGTCACGCATGGGGTGCTTTTTCCACCTTATGACTTTGGGATGCGCTAACATGCCCAAAGCCACCGCGTTTTTTATTTAGTTAGATATAGTTTATCAGAGAATTTGGCAAAATGCAAGTAAATTCTTCCAACGATTATAATCGGTCTAATAGGGCTGGGTTGTTATAGCAATTCCTCCTAAAATCTTGGAGATTCCATCCCCAAACCCCTACAAACTTTAGAAAAAGTTATATAATCGTACATTCGTACGATTACCAGACTGAAAACAAACTATTTTACTTGTACAGTCGCTTTGCCCAGGCAAGGAAAAGCGGATACCCGTGCGCTTCAAGCGCACAAAACGCTTTACTTCTGCCTTAATCTCAAAAATTAGCTTCGCCATTTTTTGATACTCAGAGGCGGCTTTCTAACTTGAAAGCCGCCTTTGTTCTTACCTAATTGTATTTAATTTCATTGGTAATTTTATACGAACAGCTCTAACTTTGATTGGAACATCATCTCTAAACGAGTGATTGAGTTGAGCAACTTAATAACAGAATTATTCAGTTCCATTAACTGTTCTGGTGTTGCATCAGGCATAGCAATGATAGCCTGCATTTTTTCGCCCTCAGCGTTCATCATGTGAGAGAGAGCAGTTTCTTGTAACGCTACGGATTGAATCAAGTCTGTAATAGCTTGATCACGGGTTCCCGTTCCCGGCGTAATTATAGGCATTCCCATAATAAAAATCTCCTTTAAAATTTATTTGCAGCATATTGTGCTGCTTAATATGTAGTGCATGAAGAACCTTCTCGTATTTTTATTAAGCTGTGTACGTGTTAGGACCAACTACAACTTTGCCCAAATTAAGCACAGTAGCATCGCTTAACAGATTTAGCTGTACTGGAATCTCAGTAAACGTGTTCGCACCATCTATGTTATTTTGCTGAACGTTGATGATAACCGAGATAACACTGCTAATCAGTGAGAATACCGGACTCAACAGGTTCGACACATCGGTCACGTCGGAAGCGATTGCGTCGATAGCAGTAGGCAGTATGCCTGTTGTTGGGTCGTTTATCAGCGGATTTAAAACATCCCCAAGCGTTGTCTGTATTGTGGAGACAAGAGGGCTTAATGCCGCGGAGAATGGTGCAAGCGTGCCTGTACCAGTAATGGTAAGCGGTTGGGTATTGGTCACTAAGTCTGCAAGCGAGCCGCTGTAACTTATATCCAAACCAGCAGTTGGAACACTTAAAACTTCAAGCAGGGTTATACCGCCAGTAATAGTAACAGCCGCAGTGCCGGTTAACTTCGACATAATCAACTCTTGTACCAATGTCTGAAGCGCTTGGAGTACCTCATCCAAATCAGCCACGATGGAATCAATCACTGTTGAGCTTAACAGAGGCGTATTTGGAGGCAGGCTGTTGATTCCTAATAACTGGTTCAGGTCAATAGTAACAGTGCCCGCGTCAAAGTTTACAGTTAAAACCCCATCATTTGAGGTGATCGGTGTCTGAAGAATCGGTGCGAGTTCGGTTGAAAGATCAACAAGGCTCACGGTGACGTTAAGGTTGTTAGACAGAATGTCTACTCCTGGAACTAATCCACTCAGGGTGCTCATAACGCCGTCTACGCCACTCAACAATCCGTTTATGATATCGCTGCCCAGGTTTGATACTGCAACGCTCGCATCGTTTGCGATGGTGTCGAATAAGTTCACCAAATCGCTGACTGCTGGAGAGGTAAGATCAAGAGTCGCGCCTGCAATATTGTAAGTGCGTCCTTGCACAGGGTTAGTCACATCAGTGGTGGTAGCCAGGGTATTACCGACACTTGCACTCCATTGTGCCGCGCCAATAATTGCGCCGAGAGTAAGATCGGCTTGGGTAAGCACCGGAGTGGCCGGAAGTACCTGCATAAGATCTAGCGTCGCGTCAGCCGGGAATTCAGTTGATCCACCTATGCTTACAACGCCGCCATCGCTTACAGCACCATCAAATGCTCGGGACGCTCCGTCTATAGATGCTTGCGCATATTGGTTAACCACGCCAAGCTGTAGGAAGTCACCCAGCGGTAAATTTATAGAGTTTATTACTACAGGCGCCAAACCTAAGGCAGTCACGTCTAAACTTGCAGTATTAACCACGTTTGTGCCAGGTGTTACACCATTAACATATTGTGCCGTTACACCGTCGATACCAGCAATGGAAGAAAGGTCGCCGGTCAGCAGCGTTCCGCTTATGAATTGAGCGGCTGCGTTTGAAGTAGCTGTTGCTGTTGATGGCGTGTAGGTTACTGCAATCGTCCTGTCAGTATTATCCGTTGCCGTATCAGACGGGTTTGAGCTGTTTGTGACAGTAAATGTGCCAGTAAGCGTCCCAGCAAGATCATCATAACCTGTTGGTGTGAAAGAAACGGTGTAACCCGGATCTACTTGCGCCTGAGCCGCATGTATAGCCTGAGTGATTGCCAACTGCTCTGCGGTTGGGTCGTCTAGTGGTACAGGGATTGTAACAGATGTTACATTGATTTTATTGAGTTCTGATGCCGCGTCCGTTACAGTAGAGGTTACTGCAATCGTCCTGTCGGTAGCGTCAGTCGCTGAGTCGGTTGGATCGGTGTCGTTTGTAACGGTAAACGTGCCTGTAAGTGTTCCGTCAGTGTTATAACCTGTTGGTGTAAAAGTGACGGTGTAGCCCGGTGCTACTTGTGCCTGAGCCGCCAAAACTGCCTGAGCAACAGCCGCTTGCTCTGCGGTTGGGTCATTAAGTGGTACATCAATTGTAACGGATGTTACGTTGATTTTAGCAAGTTCTGTTGCCGCATCCGTTGGGTCAGGCACGTATGAGCCTGCAAACATCTCCAGCTTTGCTAAGAACATCATCTCTAAACGAGTAGCCGCATTGATTAGTTTATTGACAGATTCGTTCATATCCATCATATCTTCCAGTGTTGCATCAGGCATTGCAATTATGGCCTGCATTTTTTTACCCTCAGCGTTCAACATATGAGAGAGCGCAGTTTCCTGTAATGCTACGGATTGAATCAAGTCTGTAATAGCTTGATTACGGGTTCCTGTCCCCGGTGTGATTATGGGCATTCCCATAGAATCATCTCCTTAAAATTTTATTCTTTTCGAGGCTATCTATTGTCTCCTTGGTGAGTTACAAATCGTGATGCATTGGCGGAAATACCCCACTGCGTACAGCGGGGTATTTCGGTGAATTAACTTAAAAAGCGTCTCAGAGCTTCGACAAAAATCGCTATGCATGTGGAGTTTCAGCCGCGCTTTCGGCCGTTTTCAAGTAGATTCTATATATCATTTGAGGCCATTTGATACTGTTCATGACAACAGATTAGTATAAACTTAGCTTACATGTTTGTCCTGGCCTCATTATCATTATACTCATACGCCAGTAAAATGTGTAGGCATGTCTGTTGCTGATCTTGACATTTAAAGAAGCCTCATTATGACTTATTTTTAAAAAATGCACTTATACCTCCCTTCTAATCTCGGGGCAGGTTGGTAGCTTTTTCAATTCATAAGCAGGCTCAAAGTCGTACAGTAATAAAAATTAATATACTAGATTCAATAGATAGAAAAGATAAGCTATACACGCCATACAATAAAAAAACACTTGCAAATGGCTTGTTTTCAAAGCTTTAACAACACCTTTGAAATGTTAAACACTGTAGCAAAATAGAACTTAGCTAGTATAATATTATCTTTTATTCGCCGCTAATATAGAATAAAGAACGTAGTAAAATGTGACAAAATCGCCCTAAAATTGAACTCTACACGCTATTTTAGATATATTTTAGATAGCTTACATGCTCAAACCTCATTCATCAAAATCCCAAATTACTACACTTATAAAAACAGAATTTTATGTTTTGCTTTCTTCTAAAATATCAGGCTGGGCTTAAACTGCCTCTCTTGCTATGAACACTACAAATTTGTTCGTATGTTGCCGCCTCATCCGACAAAATTTCTCTGCACCTAGCATTTATATATTTTGGACATATTGACTTGCGAACTTTGATACAGTTGCTTACAATCCATTGAACGGTAAGACTTGCTTTAACACTATACTGTTTCCCTAGAACTTTTAAAGCTTCCTTAATCGCTCCCCGATCTGCCTCAATGCCTCTCTTAGCCAACAATGTAGAAATAATCCTCTCGTTACGTCTATCTGCTTTAGAATCAATAGAAGGAGTAGGCTGAGATATATAGAAAGCGCGGACATCATAACTCTCCCAAATCAGATCACATTCGCTTGTAACTTTAACAGGCAGCAGCCCTGATCCAGCAATTGCATATACAAATTTTCTTGCGCTGCGCCTTTGCTTTTGGGTTATTCTTTGGATACTACAGAGAGTAGTAATAATATCTTCTCTAATGTTGTTTTGAATGTAGTAGTTGTGTTGCTTCAGCATATATAACACAACTCTCTTTTCTGATGGCGTGAGTCTATAAAAAGCTTCTGTGTTCAAAATCGGGTACTTATCAAGGTCAAAATAGCCTCCGGCTGCTTTTATACTTTCTTTAGTAACTTTACCTTCAGCACTCATAAAGTTGTTGTCTATGATGCGTATATTGCGATATCCATAATCATTTTTTGTACCGTCCAGCAATGGCGTGTCTATCTCTTCAATGACTCCACGTTTTTTTAGTGAAAAGAGTGAGTTATAGAAAGATTGTGTTTTAACGCTTGTGTTCTTTGTAAACTCTTTCCAATGAACCACAGCTACTACACCGAAATCATCTTGTTTTTGAGATAAATATAAAATAGTATCAATTTCTTTAGATGTAAATTTATTTTTCGGATCACAAATTTTATTGAATAAAAGCCAAGATAGCTTCATGTCTTTCCTCCTGTAATATTAATTAGATCTGCCAACAAAACTAAAGCCCTTGCTACTGAAGTAGCAGAGCTTTAGTTTTGTTGGCAATATGTAATTGTGTATGCACCACATTATGTTTGTTTTGTACTTATATGGCTTTTTTTATAGCTTCAGCAGTTAAACCATCTAAAATTGCTTCTAATATCTAGCTTTTCTCTGAATCATCATCTATAGAAGATGACACCGACAGTTTTTAGGTCATGGTTTATGGATAGAACTAAACTGCTAACGCAGTGGTAAAACCCAAAGTCAAAACCACAAGATAACTCAACAGCAAGGGATTTATACTGTTCTAACGCTCCCATAATGAAGATAGCGCGATTAAGCGCAATAAATTATGAGGAGCATTTTTATGACCAAACAAGATGTACTAAACAGGCTGTCGGAAGATACAAAATTGCGAGGTTTAAGCAAACACACTCAAGGCGATTATTATGCAAAAACAAAGCGATTTCAAGACTTCTATGATAAACCCGCTACTAAGTTGGGTGTTGATGAAGTCCGCGATTATCTGCTTTATCTTTCAGAAGAAAAGAAGTTGTCGTCGGGTTCAGTCAACACCTATAACAGTGCCCTTAGATTTCTATATAACATTTCACTTGATATGCCCATAAACATTACAAAAATTCCAAGGCATAAAAGGAGCCGGAAAATTCCTGAAATTCTTACACGTTCGGAAATCCAAGAAATCTTTGATGTTTGCGAAAACCTGCGTGACAAGTGTATGCTGATGACAACATACAGCGCAGGACTTCGAGTAAGCGAGATTGTAAAACTTAGGGTCAAGGATATTGATAGCGAGAAGATGCAGATATTTATCAGGCAAGGCAAAGGTCATAAAGATAGATTTGCTATCTTGTCACAAGCCAATCTGAGCATTCTAAGGAAATACTGGCTAAGGTATCGACCAAAAGATTATCTATTCCATTCAAGAAACCACAGCGTTAGGACAACTCGGTCATTTCAGGATATGTTTCATAAATATTTGACCAAAGCTAAGATAGCAAAAGAGGTAAGCCTATATTCGCTTCGTCATTCTTTTGCGATGCATCTTTTGGAGGATGGGACAAGTATTTTCCATATCAAGCAACTTCTTGGACACTCGGATTTAAGCACAACTTGCTTTTACCTTAGACTGGTGAAGATCAGCGAAATGAATGCGTCTAGTCCGCTTGATAGGTTTTACGGTAATAATAAATCTCCTAACGGTAGCAACCAATAATGCCGGAACTTCAAGATATATTCAGACAATATGGCGAATCCTACCGTCAAAAGAACAAGCTGCCACCTCATGTCTTAAAAGCTATGAGGGCGATAGAAAACTGCCGTACTTCGGCACTTGGTGGTCATATTGATGTTTGCAATGACTGTGGGCATACGAAGATTTCATATAATTCCTGCCGTAATCGCCACTGCCCCAAATGCCAGACATTGGCCAAAGAGCGATGGGTTGATAACCAGAAAGGTAATTTGCTTAATGTCGGCTACTTTCATATAGTTTTAACCATCCCGGATATACTGAACCCAATTGCGTTCCAAAATCAAAAAGCGGTTTATGGCATTCTGTTTAAGGCAGCGGCCGAAACACTAACCGAACTTGCCAATGACAAAAAACATCTCGGAGCAACAGTGGGATTTACTTCAATTCTCCACACTTGGGGGCAAAACCTTTCACACCATCCGCATATCCATTGTGTTGTACCCGGAGGTGGCTTGACTTCATTGGGAAAATGGATTAAATCAAGAAAGAAATTTTTTATTCCAGTAAAGGTTTTATCCCGAAAATTCAGAGGTGAATTTTTGTTTTATCTGAAACAAGCCTATATAAACGAAAAACTTAGTTTTTATGGCACACAATCCAACCTTGTGAACAAAAACAAGTTTCACAGCTTTCTATCCACGCTCTATAGCAAAGAATGGGTGGTTTACTGCAAGCCGCCTTTTAAGACGGCTGCCTCTGTGGTCGAATATCTTGGGCGATATACGCATAGGGTCGCGATATCAAACAGCCGCATATTAAGTATTGATCATGGTGTTATCTGTTTCAAATGGCGTGACTACAAGGATAATTCAAAATCTAAGGTTATGCAACTCACCGCCGAAGAGTTCATCCGAAGGTTTTTAATCCATGTATTGCCCCCTAAATTCATGAAGATTCGGCATTATGGATTACTTGGAAGTCGCAATAAAAAGGAGAAACTTACTCTTTGCAAGAAGCTTACAAGTACAGCTCTCTGCAACTCCGATAAAGCCTCAACACTTGATCTGATAATTAGGTTGGTTGGCAGGGATGTTACAAAATGCCCTGTGTGCGGCGGTAATCATTTGTTGAAAACGGGTTTGCCAAATAGGTCGCCGCCAGTTGCGCTAGCTTCATAATTTTTAAGATGCCTCTTTATTGGGGAGGGGGGAGCTATGCTTTTATCAACATCTTTTGCTCTTTAATTGGTTGAGCAGTGACATATAGAGCTATAGTGTTGATTATTTTGCCAAAGAACATATATTCAATCCCCATAGCGTATCGGCTCGCTTCCGCAGTTTAGTTCTATCCGAGTTATCCAAAGTCCGCTCTTCTTGGTGCAGGACTTTTTTCTTTAGACGAACTTCGGATAACTCACTATGGATAATGCGTTGATATAGTAATTGCTTATTGTGCTTGCAGTTTATAAATAATGTGATGGTATGTTGCTAATGTGGTGACGGCGAGCTAATGCCGGGATACAAGTACATAGCTATATCTGTTCTTTGCTCACACTCGTTATAATCAATTCCGCAATTTCTAGCCTAGTTTCTTGGCATCTCGTGCATATTTTTTGCGATGTCGTGTGGAACAAGCGACAAATCACTAAACATCATAAAAACGGCAAACAACCTATCCCAATCTGCGTCAAATTCTATGTCACTCAAGAACTTGGGCAGATTACCTAAGAAATGCTCCCATCTCCCAATGTGACGCATGTCGGAGTATCTTGCAAACATAGATGAGTGAATTATTTGCTCTATATGCTTTCGCAGCTCTTCTTTAGGGAAATGATTGTATCTATCCAGCACCGTGAAGCAAGCGTTCCAACCATCTGGAAATCTGGATATTTCTACGCAGTCAAGCCCTTTTTCCATCAGGAAATCCAGACACTCTTCGCTGATATAGCCGTGCTCCATCGGGTTGCGGATTTTTCTCTCTTCACTAACCGAGGGGAGAACATCTATTCTAGGCAAAAAGTGGAATCTTTCGTCGTCAACGTTAAAGATAGAGTATCCGTGATACCTTATCATCTCTAGTATTAACCCCATATAAACGGAGTTCAAAACTTCTCGTATGCTACTGAAATCAACATTTTTGCTATGATAATGATAATTTAAGACCTCAAGCATTCGCTCAATGACTCGCTCTTTAGGCAAAAGACTAATTTTCTGCGGAAAAAGGTCAAAAATATCAAGGTTATCATTTTTGTATAGGCTATCCATTACATCAGAAGTAACAAAAGTATCGCATTTCATATCGACATATCGATTCATAATGTGACGGATACCCTTTTCCGACTGCTCCATTACGTCACTGATAAGATTTGTGGAAAAACACTCTGAAGCTAACCCGTGTCTCTCAAAGGTGATTAGTGCATCTGGAAATGAAATCACGGTGTAGTCTTTTCTGTTGTGATACATATAATAAAACATCCAAATGTTTTCAATGTCGATAACCCTCTGCTCGTGATTAGCCAATCTCAGGTAGTGCTTTAGGTGATCGTGAACAGTAAAAGAACCCTCCTTCGCCTTTAGTAAAATCAGATCTTTAAGAGTAAGGTCGACATAAATATTACTCTCTCTCAGATGCCCCAAAGAAAATAATTTCCATTTGACTTTGTGCAAGATATCTCTTCTGAAGAAGCCTTCAGAGATGTATGGTGAAATAAATTCAAGTATGGTATTTTCGCAGGTGTCTACCTCAACCCCTTTAACATATTTATCTACAGCGGTGAATAGAGAGAGTGTGTCTATCCTGTTGATGAAGCAATAGCAAATGATGTCGACTATGGTATCTCTCTTTTCCAAACTGTAAGATTTTAGCTCAACTTCCGCCATTTTCTTTAAGATTGCTTTAATGTTAATTTCACTCAACAATATCCTAAAATACCCCTCTTCGTTCTTAATGGAATCTAAAAGGTCTTTTCGTTTCTCATCAATGTCATAAAATGAATCGTTCAGCGGCTCCGTGTAGGCAGACAAACTTTTATCTTTCACATAACGATATGTCGCCCAAAACATCCCGCTACTAAATAAACAATCTTCGGTAATTCCATTTCTAATCAAATACTTTGTGTGGTTATATAACAAACCTTTCAATGCAATACAATGTACTACACAAAATATAACCAATAACCGGGCTAACCTACACTAAAATGCCGTTTTCCATAACCAAAGGAAACGGCGTTTTTAATTGGGGAAACGCTCAACACTTCGGGACAAATTGCTCCGAAGTTGAAGGGAGGAATCAATCTATATCGCATGGGCTTGGTTGCAAAATCAAGCCCTTTTTTAATGCCATCAAACGGCAGTGTAAACTTAAAATGAAATAAAAACAACATCCAAACGCAAACTATCTCTACGCAACAAGCAAAAGCTCCCGTTTTTGATGTTTGTTAAGGATGAGCCCGGCAACCCTGGCGGGCGTAAGTC
>Ga0136643_10018614_pt1 | contig 10477 bp, 10 predicted proteins | sample TergutLab28metaG_FD_96883 | JGI IMG/M metagenome (GOLD analysis project Ga0136643, IMG submission 96883) | Labiotermes labralis P1 segment gut microbial communities from Petit-Saut dam, French Guiana - Lab288 P1 (version 3) (version 3) | ecosystem: Host-associated > Arthropoda: Insects >... | reverse complement strand
TGAATACCCTGAGTACGCAAAGTATCTAATGCACGTAAAAGGAATGGCGTATGCAGAATACGAGCCAAGAGGTTTCTTTGGAATGGGACTTGCATATGGAACATCATCACGCGGGGCTTGCCATAATGTCGGTGGTTGGACTATTCGCGATGAACTAATGAGTGGAAAATTCGATAGATTTGCTGTCAAAGGCAAGGGCATAATGGTTAAGGATATCCAAGATACCAGAGGTTATGTCGATTCATTGGGAATTTGCACGGTAGTGCGTTCTGCAATGGGCTTTAATGATAATCCTAGCGGAAACATTTTGGAATATGTTACAGGTGTGCATTTCACGCCCGAACTAATGACAATTGGTGAGCGCGTATACTCTCTTGAACGGATGATTTTAGCAAAAGAGGGCGTTTCGAGAAAAGACGATTACCTTCCCGATCGAACAATGACGGAAAAACTCCCGACAGGAATGGCAGAGGGACAAGTTCTAACCAAGGAAATGTATGACATAATGCTTGACGAATACTATGAAGCGAGAGATTGGGATTCTGACGGTATTCCAACCGAAAAAGGAATCAAAAGGCTTTCACTTTCGGGGTTAGTGTCATGAATTTGCAGGTCAAAATATTCCCAATTTCCGGCTGTAATGATACGTCACATGAAATTGAAATGACATTGTCACAAGGGCACCTTGGCGAGTTGATGTCATACTTACAACAGTATTTGAGAAAAGACTTATACGACGAAAGTATCATGCTTCTACACAACGGACAGGGGTTGGACTTAAATTCAGATGTCCAGTTTAAAGAAGCCGATAAAGTATGGGTAATGCCTCGTCTTTCCGGAGGTTGATGGCAACATTTCAAACGCAAACATTTTTCCTTACTCGACTATATCAACAACAACATCCCCCGTGATTTGGGGGATGTTGTGTTTTGTATATTATAGAGAAGCTTAGAATTAGTCCAAACCATTTGCTTTGATGACATCTCGCATCCAGTAGGCACTTTGCTTTGGCGTGCGCTTCAGTGTTTCAAAGTCATGATAAATCAGTCCAAAGCGACTATATCTACCAAACGCCCACTCGAAATTATCAAGAAGCGACCAAACCATATATCCGCGAATGTCAACACCCTTACTTATAGCACTATGAACAGCCTTAAAGTGACGGCTGAGGTAGTTAATTCGACTATAATCTAGTATCGCCCCGTCTTCATTGACGATATCATTGTAAGAGCAGCCATTCTCCGTAATGTACATCTTAGGTGGTGAATATTCAGCGTTGATTCTGAGTAATAGTCCCTCAAGTGTTTCGGGACTTATCGGCCACTCCCTGTCAGTATATGGCAAATCTGTTTTCATTCCACTTGCATAGAACGGCCATGAATGTGGGTTATATTGATGGAATGACGGGTTATAGTAATTTATGCCGAGAAAGTCAATTTGCTCTGCCATCTCTGCACCTTTTGTAAAGTCAGGCAGGGTTATACCTCTCTCTTTAAACAGCTTCAATAAATCTGAAGGAAACTCACCCTTAAACACAGCATCCAGGAACCAGCGTACACAAAACGCATCCATATAACTAGATGCAAGCTTGTCTTCTTCACTATCGGTATATGGAAACGACGGTGTGAAGTTAAGCGTTATTCCTATTTCCCCAGACATTTTCATATTCCTGAACAAACGTACTGCCGCACCATGGGCACGCATAATATTATAAGAAACAAGTATAGCAGTTCCCAAATCACGCATTCCGGGCGGGTGTTCGCCGATATAGTTGCCAAGGAACGCAACACACCACGGCTCATTGAGTGTAGTCCAATACGTCACCCTATCGCCAAGTTTATCAAATAATACTTTTGCATATTCTTCAAACCAAGCTATACTGTCAGGATTTTGCCAGCCACCTTTGTCTTGAAGGACTTGAGGTAAATCCCAGTGATAGAGAGTTAAAAATGGTTCGATGCCTGCTGCAAGCAATTCATCAACTAAATCAGAATAAAATTGCAATCCTTTTTCGTTTACTTTCCCTGTTCCTTCGGGCAGAACACGCGACCATGATACAGAAAATCGATAAGCATTGTGTCCTAGCTCCTTCATCAATGCAACGTCTTCTTTATAACGATTATAATGATCGTTTGCTACTTCGCCTGTGTCATTGTGTAAAATATTTCCGGGCATCTGGCAAAATCTATCCCAAATGCTCTCGCTACGTCCATCTTGACTTACTCCACCCTCAATTTGATATGAGGCTGTTGCTGTTCCCCACTTAAAACCGTCGGGAAATGTATACTTCGCCATAAAAACCTCCTAAAAAAATAATAATTTGTTTGCTCGCACGCCATCACTACTATGGTGTGGACACGAACACAGTTACCAAGCTATATCAACACGTTTATAATCCATGTACATACGTTCTTTAGGTATATTCTCAATATCCAAGGCTATGTCTATAATAGCCTCGGCACTGACCTCAGGAGCAATCGACCTGTCTGGATTTGCTGCCGCATCTTCTCCACCCATCTTTGTTCGCATCCAACCCGGATGTATGCACATAACTCTGATATTTAAGCCCACATTATCATAATGGTTCTGCAATAAAACACAAGCCATATTCTGGGCCGCTTTCGACATGCAATAATTAAATTCTTCCCCGCGCGGACACTCACCTAAACTACCCGCTTCCGACGTAACGCACATAACAACACTGCCATCTTGCAATGAATCAAATAGAATCTGCACAACACGCAAAAAACCAACAGCATTTATATCATACATCGGAGCTGCATCATCAAGGTTTAACTCAGGAAGTGGTACTCTCTCCTCAATACTGAAAATTCCGGCGCAACTGTAAAAGTAATCAATTTTCCCTATTTTAGTTGCTATATCCTTTAGTGCCTCTTGAACATAAGCATCTCTTGAAATGTCGCATTTTACGAATGAGATTTTATCATTTTTTGAAAGCAAATCAGTCACTTCGGATGTTTCTTCGACATCTAATACCAAAACTCTGTCTCCAAGTGAAAGATGTCGCTTTGCAATTTCTAGACCGAGTCCTCCGGCACCACCAGTAATAAATATTTGTTTGTTCATTACTAAAACCTCTTTTCTTCGTGCTGACTCTGTGACCATTTAATTAAGGCACCGCAATATCAGCCTAATAATTATCACTATATCAGCCCACTATACTTCCATCGGTTTCCCTGTATAATCAACATACCAACAGTCGCGAGAAATCGGATTTTCTCCTGTCATAATAGCATGGAAACCCTCTGCCGACTCAGAAGCTTCGATTTGTGCCGAAGTGCGACCCATTTCGGTATTCATGCGCCCCGGATGTATCGAATAAAAGTCTACATCATCGATAGAAGCATTAAATATTCCTGAAACTTTCGTTGCCGACAGCTTAGAGAGTGCATAGCAAGGAATCCACGTACCGCAGTTATATATGCCAACGCCCTCGGAGGTGACTGTTACAACCATTCCACCCTTTTTCATGACAGGATAAAACTCTTTTGCCACAATTATTGCGCCAAACGTATTTACATCAAAAGATTTTCGCAGCTCCGCTACGTCACATTCATGTATTTTATTAACCCTGTCGCCTTGCAGAAGAACGCCTGCCACATTACACAACGCATCAACTTCACCAAGGAATTCCTTACACATATTTGCTCCGCAACGGATTTCATCTTCATTCGTTACATCTGCCTGAAATACAATCAGGTTGTTTTTGTATTGTCCTATCAACTCTTGTAATGCAGCAGGTATACTACGCTCTACAACTCCTGCCGCAACCTTGTGTCCCTCGACTAAGAACTTACGCGTAAGTTCCAAACCAAGACCCTGAGTTGCACCAATAATAACAATGTTCATAAAGTGATTACCTCAACTACTTTTTATAACTCTCAAGCAACTCAATAATGCATTTCATGTCATCATAGGCATCGAAATATGCATATTCACCGCCGCCATCGCCGTATACACCTCGTTGCTCACATCTCATACCAAATTTTTCACATTCAATAACCCACTTATCCATACCCTCTACATTGAAAGCCAGATGGTGAATTCCTTCACCCTTTTCATTAAGAAACTTACGCCATGTACTCGGCGCTTCGTTTGGTTCTATCAGCTCAAGCTGAATATTCGGACCGATGTCAAAAAATACCATTTTACAACTTGCGTCAGGTGCGGGCTCACCTTCATATGTAGTTTTCGTCACCTCAAAGTCACCACTACCCATGATTGGTGGTGGCTCAATCCCGAAAAACTGTGCGAATTTCTTCCTGCTTGCATCTGCGTCCTTTACAATAAATCCTATTTGTGTTACTACATTTGTTCCAATTATACCTGCCATGATTATTACCTTCCTTTTTATATAAATTATTTTTTTGCTTCAAAATTGAGGTTTTTGCAAGACTCTCGTTCAACAAGCTTGCCTGTAATGAACTCATTAATGGGATTATCGGGTGTTTGTTCTATCGCATCAATAGTGCGTTTCACTAGTGAATAAAAGAATTCTTTATAATCAAATGCGAATGTTGTAAGTGAAGGTGACACCAATTCTCCCCCAGCATGACCGTCTATTCCAATGACAGAAACTTGATTTGGAATGCTTATGCCGGCTTCTTCAAGAGCTTTGTAGACCCCAAAAGCAATCGAATCGTTGCCAGAGCAAATAGCTGTCGGGAGCTCACCACAGTTCATTATGAATTTTTTTGCTACTTCATATCCATCATCTTCTCTGTCAAAGATATCAGCATAGTGCATCCATTCGCTACGGATTTCCAAACCTTTTTCTTGCATACCCTCAAGGAATCCTTCATGCCTTTTGAGCATACTATATCGATTCATGTCTCCGTCAATCACAGCAATCTTTCTATGGCCAAGTGAATAAAGATAGTCAATCGCTTTCTTACCGGTACTTGTTTCATAATTCACCGATATGCGGTTTGGCTCGTCTTTATCAGCGTGAAAGTGGTCAAATATTCCAACTGTTTTATTTTTAAGTATGAGTTCGTCAATAAGTGGTTCTGTGTTTTTCACTCCGATAAAAATCCCGGCATCTATTCGCTCCTGCATAAACACGCGTTTAATCCAGTCCACATTTTCTGGGTCCGTAAGGTTTTTCACAATGCAAGTAAGAACTAGATAACCCTGTGCAGCCGCACATTCAGTTACGTGTGCAAAGTAGGCACTACATAGTAAATCATTTGCAATCTCTCCACTTGATACCCAGAAAAACCCTAATGTTCCTGTTTTTTTTCCCGCTAAAAGCTGGCCCGACAACAACGGGTAATACTCATTCTCGTTTATTACTTTCATCACGCGCTCACGTGTATCTTCCGGTACATTGCTGTAACCATTGATAACGCGACTGACTGTACTGCGCGACACACCGGCAAGCTTAGCAATTTCGGTGCTGTTTAGTTTCTTCATTCGTTTGCCTTTCTTAGTTCCTCTTACAAATCACTACTTTTCTGAAAAAATCATAGCGTTAGGAACACGTGTCCATTCGTATTTCGCGTCATTTTTTTTATAGCTTACTACGAAGAATTATTATTGTCAAGATTGTTTGTTAATAATTAATAGTTTCGATTGTGCAATTTGAATAATCTTTATATCTTTTATGATTTTATGTGTTTTTTATGTTGAATATGGTTTTTCTTCATGATATCATGTTGTCCAAGTCGATGAAATATGCTTCCCGGCAAAACGCATTGCTTCGCTGTTTGTGAAAACGTGTTTATAGTTTGGATACCATGACTTCATCGAAATCAAAAAGTAGTATCACCGTAGTAAATTGAATCAGTAATAGAAAGGAAAAATGAAAATGAAATTAAACCCTAAACGCATTTTGATTGTTGCCGTAACGTTATTTGCACTGATTTTTGTCCTTGTTGCTTGTAACGGCGATTCACAAGATGCAACACCTTCCGCATCAGGTGCTGACGGCCACGCAACGCCATTCGAAGAAACTGTAACGCTCACGTGGGCTGTACAAGCATCAGCAGTACAACGATTCTTTGATAATGACAACTACGATTACAATCGTTGGTCACGAAGAATCTACGAAGATCTAAATATCAACCTTGAAGTAGCTCTTTCAGCAGACATTTTGACAGATGCCTTCGAAAACAGAATGCAGGTTGCATTGGCTTCCGGAGATTTACCGGATTTATTTGAGTTTGGTGACAGAACATGGTTCAATCAAGCACATGAAGCTGGATTTCTTTATGATATCACAGATATGTTTGAAGCTTATGCACATGATGGTATCAAAGCAATGAGAGATATGTATCCCGGCGGTTTTGCAGGAGCAACTATTGATGGCAGACTTTATGCTTTCCCATCTATTGTTGATAATTTCCATCAAGCAGTCTATCTCTGGATTCGCGATGACTGGCTCGCAGAATCCGGTATGGATGCACCAACAACAGTAGATGAAATGGTAGAGCTTGCACGTATATTTACATCAGGCGATGGCGAAAGATTCGGATTCGGTCTCCAACAAAATCTGTTAGCAACTGATTTCGGAAACATTGCGGGGCTGGTCAGCTCTTTTGGTGTACCTGTTCGTGGTCAAGATATATATTTCCGTGGAGCGGATGGTTTAATAACACATGGTTGGATTCAACCGGAAGTGCGTGACGCACTATCTGTATTGCGCGATATGTTTGCAGAAGGCTTGATTGATCCCGAATTCGTGGTCAAAGATGGCGGGGCACTTATACCGGATATAACAACAGGCAGAATCGGTATGATGTTCCACATGAATTGGGGCACATGGTGGCCATTTAACATGATTTTTGAAGAAGACGGTGTAACAGCACGTCCACATCCTGTACCTACCGCACCGGGTCATGAAATTAGAATTGGTGTAGCAAACAACGAAACACCGGATCGCTTATTCATGGTTAATGCAAACATTAGTGAGCCTATGGCATTTATGAAGCTTCTTAATCATTATTATCACATAATTTATGAAGGCGATTTGGACGACTTCGATCGCTATTGGTCAGAAGAGCAATATAGACTGGCTCCTGTTTATGTTCACATTGCAAATGAACTGTTTGCACCTGAACTTCTCCCCGCACTAGCTGCAAATGACCCAGCAGGTCTTTCAGCTGCAGTTCTTCCCTTCTTTAACTTTGTTCAAGAGTTTGAGACCGGCGCAAACACAGACCCGACTCGTTATGGCACATGGGGACAAATGTTTGAGCGTGGTTCTATGGCAATTGCGCTTGAATACAAAGAACGCGGACAAATGGTAGAGAGTATAATGGGAGCTGATCGCCCGGATATATGGTTCCAAATGGTATCACTCTTAGAGACTGAGATGCTGTCTGTGTTTACAGATATCATCACCGGCGTCAGACCACTTGATGCCTTTGACCAATTTGTTGAAGATTGGTTGAATATGGGCGGACAAGAAGTTCTTGATGAACTCAATGAAATGTTTCCAAACTAACATCCCATAAAACAATGCGGGCGGGAATTATCTCGCCCGCAAAACCATTGTGACACATATTCCCCACATTGAGAAGCGAGGTAGCCAAAGTGGATAATAAACTAAGAAGTCGCCAGAGGTTTTTGCGAGAACTTCCTCTTTATATTATGATAATCCCCGCAGTCATACTGATTAGCATTTACAGTTATGGCTCTATGGCAGGTACTGTCATTGCATTTCAGCGTTTTAATCCGGCATTTGGGCTGTTCGGATCAGAATGGGTTGGATGGACAAACTTCCAGACATTGTTTACTCTGCCAAATTTCTGGCCGGTAGTCCGCAATACTGTAGTTATAGCACTTTCAAAAATGGTTTTGCTTATTATCGTCCCTGTTGTTTTTGCGTTATTGCTTAATGAGGTCAGAAGCACTAAATTCAAACGATCTGTTCAAACTTTAGTTTATCTGCCTCACTTTATATCATGGATTATACTGGCAGGTATTTTTAGAGAAATACTTTCACCAAGTTCCGGAATAATCGGTATGGCCTTATCCTCCATAGGAATAGACCCACCATTCTTTTTAGGTGACAGATTTTGGTTTCCGATAACTATGATTGTTACAGACGTATGGAAAGGGTTTGGTTTTGCTTCAATCATATATTTAGCAGCATTGACCGCTATTGACCCTGCGCTATATGAATCTGCCGAAATAGATGGTGCAAACCGCTGGAAGCAAACTTGGCATATCACCCTTCCGGGTATAACGCCGGTTATAATACTCTTATCGGTCCTTAGTATGGCAAACATTCTCAACGGAGGGTTTGACCAAATTTATAACTTGTATAGCCCAATTGTAATGGAGACCGGCGATATCCTTGATACATTCATTTTCCGATTAGGTATTGAACAAGCGCAATTCGCACTCAGTACCGCCGCAGGATTATTTAGATCGGCTGTGTCTCTCATATTTATAGTTTTATCATATTATCTTGCCGGAAAAGCCGCCGGATATAAAATCTTTTAGAGGAGGAATTGTTGATATGATGCATAAATCATCGCCATCACGCAAACTGTTCGTTGTTCTTAATACAATATTTTTGACTGCTACTGCACTCGTTTGCATACTGCCCTTCATAAATCAGCTCGCAATTTCTTTCTCTCACAGAGGCGCAGTGCAAGCTAATCAAGTTATGTTTTGGCCCATAGGCTTTAATCTCGGTGCTTATGACTTTATAATGCAAGGTCACGCTTTTATGCGAGCACTGCTTGTTTCTTTGCAGAGAATTGCCATAGGTGTCCCTGTGAATCTCCTGCTGATAATACTTACTGCTTACCCCCTTTCAAAATCTAAGCGACAATTTAGAGCTCGCAACATATTTTCTTGGTACTTCGTCGTAACGATTTTATTTTCAGCAGGACTAATCCCAATGTTTATGATAGTGCGCTTCACAGGACTCCTTGACAGTATTTGGGCACTCGTGCTGCCGGGCGCACTTCCTGTGTTTTCAATGCTAGTTGTCATGAACTATATGCGTTCACTTCCACAAGAGCTTGAGGAAGCAGCCTATGTAGATGGCGCAAGCCATGTCCGCACTTTGATTTCTGTTGTTCTACCTGTTTCAACACCCACACTTGCAACGGTTACCCTGTTCTCATTTGTTGCACACTGGAACAGTTGGTTTGATGGACAAATCTACATGAATAGGGTTGAGAATTACCCTCTACAGAGCTATCTTCAAACAATGGTAATTAACATCGAGGCATTTTTCCGAAACGCTACAAACATATCGGCAGATCTAGCTCTATTGCTCGGTCTCATAAATGCTCGTACAACCGCTGCCGCACAAATGTTTTTGGCAATGGTTCCAATTTTGCTCATCTACCCATTTTTACAAAAATATTTTACAACCGGCCTTGTCTTAGGTTCTGTCAAAGGATAGAAATTTCAAATTAACCGGAGGATACAACATGAACGGAATAGGTTCAACTCACATCAAGCAGTTATGTATATGCGTGTGGGATCTTGAAAAAAGCGAAAAAGCATGGACGCACATACTCGGCGCTCCCCCACTACGCCGTCAAACACCATCATTTAACGATATGCCTACATTTACAGACGGAAAGCCCCACAACATCGAAACACAAGAATTCTTAGTTTATGAATTGGAGGGTGGCGTCGCTCTTGAGATATTCGGTCCCGGCGTTGGAGACAATCCGTGGCGCAGATTTTTAGACAAAAACGGCGAAGGCGTAATGAATATTGCATTTTTTGTACCGGACCGCGATGTGGCATATGACGTAATTGACGGCGTTTGTCAAACCGGCAAACCTTATCACGAAGGCTTCTATTCCGTCGGCACTTACACCTTTGTAGATACTATGAAAGAGCTTGGTTTGGAGTTAAACATCAAAAAAGATGAAGATAACACTAAAATAATTGAGCAGTACAGTACTGACTTTCCTGGATAACATAATAAGAATTGTTGCAATTAACAGGCTGCCCTGTTGTTGATTACAGTTCAGCCGAGACGGCACTTGGCAATTCGTAGTATTTATCTCTAACAATGCTCGCAAACACTTCATTTTATGCTAAACAAATAATATGTAGTGTGTTCGCCCAGCATTGGTCGACAAACACTACGAATTGCCAAGTGCCGTCTCGTCTGAACTGTAACTGTTGTCGTGCATATACATTTGCATATGTACTTACATATTGACATTCCTTCGCTGTGATGATACTATTTCACTTGAAATGTGTACCATGTTAAAAGGATGTGAAAATACAATATGCCTAAAATATTAATTACACCCAGATCGTTCGCAAAATATAGTGATGACCCATATGTAAAACTCTGTGATGCAGGAATTGAATATGTAATAAATCCTGTTGGCGGAATCTTGAGCAAAGAGGAAATGCTCAGTCACACCAAAGACATAGACGGTATTATAGTAGGTGTTGACCCACTGGATAAAGATGTACTTTCCTCTGCCACAAAGCTAAAGGTTGTATCAAAATATGGCGTCGGTAC
>Ga0136643_10018611_pt1 | contig 10478 bp, 6 predicted proteins | sample TergutLab28metaG_FD_96883 | JGI IMG/M metagenome (GOLD analysis project Ga0136643, IMG submission 96883) | Labiotermes labralis P1 segment gut microbial communities from Petit-Saut dam, French Guiana - Lab288 P1 (version 3) (version 3) | ecosystem: Host-associated > Arthropoda: Insects >... | reverse complement strand
TGCCAAGTGAACATTCTGACAGCGACAGTAGGACCCTGCAGTATGCAAGTGTAGCAACTTTCTGTCAAATTCTTTGTTGTGTATGCTCTGAAGATATAATGGCAAGGACAGCATAACCTGGCTCTGATTTGGAAGTTTCTGAACTGTAAGGCCTGCATACAGAATACATTACAGCTGGTGAACAACTCATACCACTTTTTTGACCAATGAAAATTTAGGCTCATTACACAAAAAGTAACTAAAACAACACAAAATTTGTGACTGCGATACAAACACTTGCTGCATTCATAACATGTTAAGTACACCAAAAGCGGTGAAGTGATCCCCCAGAAAAACAAACATATGAAAATGGTGCAAACTTTTTCTCTCTCCTTTGGGACAGTATTCCAAGAAGTCACACAAGAGAAGGGCTCTGCTTTCTGTAGAATGTAGGATGGGAGGAAAGAAGAAAATATGTGGCATTGTCTGCCCTTTTGCTGCTGTAACTCAGGGATCAAATGCTACATCCCTACAACATCCAAACAGCTTCCAACTGTGTGGCATGGAAAGTTACTGGGGTTCATAGAAACCTGCAGAAAGATGCAGCAATCACTCCACCAAATTAAGGAAGAAAAAACACTGTCATTTGTATCCAGGAATAGCAGATGCTAACTGAACTCAACAATAAGTGTGTAAAAGCCACTCTTCAGACAGGAATCTAATTCATTGTTTTCAGTGCAATCTGGTATCTGTAAAGTTGTTCCTGGTGTGCCATGCAGGGGAGTGGAGGTTCAGCTCCATACACACACACACGTGAATGTTCGGTCTGCTTCATGCCAGGCCACCCCCATGCCCACTGAACAGGAGTCTGGCTGGGAACCAGAACTGGCATGTGCATTTTGGAATACAGAAAAATCTCTTCTCCTGCCAGGAATCAAACTATGATGCCTCAGCTGTCATCCTGTGGCATACTCAATATATATGAACTGCTATCTCAGCTCTGGCTGATACCTGCATCCACTAAAAAGCTGTAGGGTGCACACTGCAGCTAATTTCCGTACCATGAGACTAAAAAGTGCAATCAAATAATACAAGAATCTAGAGGTTTATGTGGTATAAGGTAAATAAAATGGGGTACAAATGGACTCAAAATGGTGTTGCTTTTTTATGTAGTAATGCCAGGGTTAATCATGTTTGGTTTCCTTGTGCCCAGTTACAGTCCTGATACATGTCTATCAAACTGCACATCCCAGCATGGCAAACATTTCACTGCACTGAGAAGCTCAGATCTCAACTGCAAGCAGATGACACCTTCTGACTTGTTCACACGCACCCTGACAATCAAACTACCGCGTGCCCCCATACAACAATTAGGTATCTTAAATTACAATCTCATATCAATCAGATTTTGGCCGAGATTTCAAAGACTTGTTGAGTGTCATATAAAATGAGATCTGAGGTTCTCAAGGTGGTGATAATTATGTTGCTTCTCACCTTGGTCCAGCCACTGTAAACCAGTAGATATGTAACATCGTCTGAGAGGAACCTACCGCCTCCATCACCCTGATGATGGAGGTAGCAGGTACTCTCTGTGCGTATCTGCCAGACTACACGGTGCCACAACTGAGAATGTCTTTGGTGTCACATCAGTTTTGTGTGCAAAAGACAAGCAGCAACAACTTTCACATTTATACCCTCAGTAAATTACACTTCATTCAAAGCATCAGGGTAATGCACTGTGCACAGGGGTGAGATATGTGTGTATGGGAATTTAGAATCTGATCACCCTGCCCTACAAGAATGTTGTAATAGCAAAGAGCAACTATTGTTCTTGGCCTGCCTGACCCTGAAGACCAAGACACTATAATCCTTCAAAATGCTGAGAACTACTCGCCCAACAACACGGCATCACAATCCTGCAGACTGGAATATGTTCTATATGAGATTCTTGGTGGCCGAGAATATTATCAGGTTTGGAATGTGACAGCATGCAGTTTGACAGGTGCGGATGTCTGATGAGAAGGAATCACCTCCATCTGCATGGCCAACCCTGATACCATCACACCCCAGCAGACCGTAACCTATGCTATTGCAACCATTCCGCCAGTATTGTTTAATGCTTGCTTTATTCTTATTATGGTACCTTTATGTCTGCCCGCAAAGTCATAACACTGTTGCATGGTTTTACTTGTTTCTGCACACAGTGCTCAGTTTTATTATCAACACATGTCCCTGTACATTTTCTTCATCTCTTTAAATTACACTTCGTCAATGCCAAATGCATCCACTGTCAACACAATTTACATTTCAATTTAGTTTCAAGTCACTGACCTACAGAAACCTCATAAGAACTTTAAGAAGTTAAAAAATGCAAAGAATTCCTTTGAGAAGCTGACTGTAGTTTCAAAAAAATTATCACTGTGAATGTGGTCACTTGCCAGGATGAAGCAGTTCAGTTTTCAGATAAAATCCAAGACTTCCCAACAGATGTGGAAGAGACTCAGAGCTATGAAATTATGTGTTATTTACCCACAGTTATGTATGGAGTTTTTGACAATTCTGGGAATCAGCCTTAATGGCCAGCAGTCCCATTGGACATACAATCACTTCACCACCAAAATTTGGCCCCTTGGCCCAAAAGAGCTTTGATATTGCCCAAATTTTGTTTGCCACTTTTATTTCATTTTTTGAGGATAGAAATTTTGGACTTAACAGTGACAAAACACTTGTGGACCTACTTACATTTAAATGTAAGGAATAAATTCTATTTTATGAACATGCTTGTGCAACTGTTATACAGCCTAAGGCAGGGGTTCTTAACCTTTTGTGCCATGGATCCCTTTGAGAGTCTGGTGAAACCTACTGACCCCTTCTTACAAAAATGTATTTAAATACATAAAATAAATTAAACAGACACAGACTGTATATCTAGCATTACACTCTACATTATATATTGCACAGCAAAGGAAACCAATTATGCTCAGATAGTTTTAAAAATATTAAAAAATAAATAAATATTACGGTAATACAGTGCTTCTTTATTAATCTATTACATCAACAAGAAGACAATAAATACATTTAAAAGATAGGCAAGCAGCAAGTTGACATTAAATTTCATTTTTTTGAGAAGACAATCCACTGCAAAAGTGAATTTATTCTGGTTTCCCTTTCTTAGGCTATACTAATTTTAGATAATGAGATTTATCAAAGTTAACAAACATTTTTGGATTCTAGAGGCCATAAAATTAATTACTGTTGCCTACATTCATCATTTAACGAAAAGTTAAATTTCAGTTAGAGGTTAGTGCAATTAAAACGAATTTTTTTTCCATCCTAGTTCATAGACCCCCTGCAATCTGGACCCCAGGCTAGGGGCAGCTGGCCTAGCAAGAGAAAAGGACCTGAGGAAGCTCTGAAATACATGCAGCTTATGTCATTGCACCACAGTATCAATGTTTATATGCTTAAGCAAGCATAAGGCCTCACAGTGTCAAAAACATCAGTAAGGGCAGCAGACCGTGATAAGTGGGTCCCTGTCACCACAGCATGGCGCGTCCTCATGTTGCGGTTGGAGGAACGGCCTCCAATATGGAGGGTAGCTGCAAATATATTGAATAAGCAGTCGTGGACAGCAGATAAGGGGTGGTCCTCCAGCTTGGGTTTGTGGACCTGGATTGATACTTTGGTATGATCAAAGCAACAAAAAAGGGACATGAGATTTGGTACATGGAACGTTAGGCATCTGTATAGGGCAGGATCACTTACAGCAGCAGCCAGGGAATTAGCAAGATGTAAATTAGATTTAGTGAGTTTGCAGGAGGTAAGAGCAGGATATTATAATTTCTTCTGTGGGAAAGAAATGAAAATCATCAATTGCGAACAGGATTTTTTGTACACCACAGTACAGTATCAGCAGTTAAGAGAGTAGATTTTGTTAGTGATATGATGTCATATATAGCTCTGAGAGGTTGCTGGTGTAATATTGTTATGAATGTGCATGCACCAAGCGAGGAGAAAAGTGATGATTCAAAAGACAGTTTTTATGAGGAATTAGAGCAGGTTGTTAATCATTTTCCTAAGTACCATATGAAAATTCTATTGGGAGATTTTAATGCAAAAGTGACAATTGGGAATGAAGGTTTACATCAGGATAGTAATGATAATGAGGATAGAATAGTAAACTCTGCCACATCAAAAAATCTAGTTGTCAAGAGCACGATGTTCCCACACTGAAATTACATTTGGACCTCTCTTGATGGGAAGACTCACAACCAGATTGACAACATACTGATAGACAGGAGATGGCATTGGAGTATACAAGACGGTCGAAGTTTCAGGGGAGCTGACTGTGATACTCATCACTACCTGGTGGTTGCAAAAGTTGGAAAGACTGGCACTAAGTACCATCTGGAGTACAGAAGTTTGATGGGAAAAGACTGAATCTAAGGAAGTTAAATGAGCTGGAGGTTAGGAAATAGTATCAGACTGAGATTACAAACAGGTTGGCAGCTTTGGAGAACTGAAGTGATGGCGATGACATAAATAGGGCTAGGGAGAACATTAAAGAGAATATCAAAACCTCAGCTAAAGAGAGTCTAGGTCTGCGCAAATTGAAGCAGCATAAACTACGGTTTGATGAAGAACGTTAAGTTTTTTAGATCACAGGAACAGGCTAAAATGCAGTGGGTTCAGGATTCAAGCCAAAGCAAGGTAGATAATTTAAATAATTTTTAAGATGTGAAGCTAGCATACATTTCAGGAACAAAATGAAGAACATCTGAAAGCTAAATTTGAGGAAAATAACAGTAAGCTAAAAAATATTAGGGACTTACCAGCCTAGACCTAATATAGTAAAGGATGAGAAGGATGATTTGGTTGCAGACTCCCACAGTATTTTGGCTAGGTGAAGGAACTATTTCTCCCAGCCGGTGAATGTACAAGGGTTTAGTGATATTAGGCAAACAACAGTACACACAGTAGAACCACTAGTGCCTGAGCCAAGTGTCTTTGAGGTAGGGTTGGCTATTGAAAAGTTAAAAAGTCACAAATCACCAGATACTGACCAAATCCCAGCAGAATTGATTAAGGCACGGGGGTAGAACAATTCGCTGTGAGATCCATAACTTATTATTTCTATTTGGATTAAGGAGGAATTGCCTGAGGAGTAGAAGGAGTCATTCATTTACCTACCTATAAGAATGGCGATAAGACAGATTGTAATTATAGGGGCATATCACTTTTGCCAACTATGTACAAAATTTTATCCAACATCCTGTCAAGGTTCACTCCATATGCAGAGGAAATTATTGGGGATCATCAGTGTGGATTTGATGCAACAGGTCAACTACTGATCATATATTCTGCATTTGTCAAATACTTGGGAAAAAATGGGAATAAAATGAAGAAGTGCATCAGCTATTTATAGGCTTTGAGAAAGCTTATGATTCAGTTAGGAGGGAGGACTTGTATAATATTCTCATTGAGTTTGGTATCCCATGAAACTGGTAAGGCTAATAAAAAATATGTCTGAATGAATCCTGTACCAGAGTCCAGGTAAGTAAGCATTTGTCTGATATGTTTCCTATTAAGAATGGTTTCAAACAACAAGGTCCTTTATTGCCATTGCTTTTCAACTTTGCTTTGAATATGCCATTAGGAGGGTTCAGGGAAACCAAGATGGCTTGAAAGTAAATGGTACACATCAGCTTTTGGTTTATGCTGATGATGTTAACATACTGGGACAAAGCGTACATACTATAAAGGAAAATGCAGAAGCTTTGGTAGTGGCTAGTATGGAGATTGGACTAGAAGTAAATGCTGATAAAACTACATAAATGGTTATGTCTCAAGATCAGAATGTAGGAAGGTCATAGCAAAAAGATTTATAATAGTTCCTTTGTGGGGTGGAAGAGTTCAAATATTTGGGAACAACCTTAACAAATCAAAATTCTATTCAGGAAGAAATTAAGAGCAGACTGAAGACAGGGAATGCTTGCTATCATTCGGTGCAGAATCTTTTGTCTTCCAGTTTGCTTTCAAAAAATTTAGATTAAGATATACAGAATTATAATTTTCCTGTTGTGTATGGGTGTGAACCTTGGTCACTCACATTGAGGGAGGAATGTAGGCTGAGGGTGTTACAGAATAGGGCAGTGAGGAGAATATTTGGGCCTAAGAGGGATGAGGTAACAAGGGAGTGAAGAAAACTTCATAATGAGGAGCTTAATGATCTGTACTCCTCACTCAATATTGTTTGGGTGCTAAAATCAAGAAGAATTAGATGGGTGGGGCATGTAGTGCATATGGGGGAGAAGAGAGGTGTATACAGGGTTTGATGGGGAAACATGAGAGAAAGAGACCGCATGGGAGAACCAGGCATAGATGGGAGGATAATATTAAGATGGATCTTCAGGAAGTGGGATGTAGGGGGTATGGACTGGATTGAGTTGGCTCAGGATAGGGGCAGGTGGCAGGCAATTGTGAATGCGGTAATGAACAGCTGAAAACCAGTTAGCTTCTGAAGAAGGACTCTGCCCCATGAAGTATGTAAGGGCAGCAGAACACTTCTGCCCACAAATGCAGCAGCTACCAGATGTGGGATGCTTTTCACAATGAAACTACATGATCTAATGTGAGCAAGGTAACATCTGAGGACTCCCATATTCTGTACTAGATTACTCAAGACCATTTGACCAATGACATAAAAAATGCCTGGAATGCAGTTACACTTAGTCCACTTAGACCACTACTGCAGATTTAGACCACTCTTATGATCCTTGTCTGTGTAACATCATACTACAGTCCTTGACATTATTTACAGCAGTTCAAATACAGAAAAAAATTGACAGTTTATATTTTCTTAACTGGCTTATGTGCAAGTTGCTTCTGCACTGTCTGCCCCGTAGATCTGGTAAGAGTAAGGTTGAAAATGTGGAAGGTAGAGGATTCAGCTTGTCAATAAGCAAGCTGCATTTATAGCAAGCAAAATAAAGCACACTGATGTTTATCATCAGGACATTAATTGTAACTGTCTATATTTATTATACTATACTTACAACAAACATTGCAACCAATTGCTTACTGTACTTCAGGACACAATGCAAACAATAAACACAATGTGTGTACTCGTATAACTGGTGTTTGCAAAGTTTGTAAGTCCACACCAAATTAACACATAAAAGTGCAACTTGCAACATACATTCATACTGCACTGAAATTCACCAGGTTTGTAGACCCTATAGGATTGAAAATACCAAACTTCAGGCAACTATGCCTCACATTTCTTTTGTAGCAAAGTCAATTTTCTTGCATGACACAGCTTAACTATGGCCCTATTTCAACTAGAACAGTCACATTGGGCTATTCTAAAAACTAACAAAATGCATGTGAAAACTGTGTTTTCAGTGTAGAAAATATTAAGATTATGGGTTCATAGTATGTGATGCGGTGGTGTCTGACACATAGGTACCAACAACCTGGCATTTCCATCTTCAGGGTTAGAAGTTAAAAACTATAGTACCCTGAAAAGAGGGGAAGCAGGTTCCTCCAACTTGTTTGGGTTTATCTACCAAAAGTCATGGAGTCACATCCCATGACTTTATTCTCAACAGTCTGAAGCCATTACCTATCACATGCCTAGGTTTAATATACATGAGCACCAGGGTTATAGAACTGCACATCAAATTCCTCAAAAGATATGCATTAAGTTTCTCACTTCACAAAACACATGGTGATGTCCCCCCTCTGAACCTGTCCAACACTGAGAATTTATAGCTGTTATGTGCTCATGTGTCACATTAACAGGAGGAACTGGGTATAAATAGTGCTGACATCTTCTAAGGAAATGGAATTATTTATTATTTAAGTAAATTAAATAAATGTGGAGTACTACACTGTATCAGATACTGAACAAGCTCAGCTGTTTAATTGCTGTACTCTGCCACAAAATATTTTAACCCCTCCCTAACAGCCAGTTACAAACATAGGATACATTTCTAGCTGCAGCATAGTAAATTTTGGATGTGATTAAGCTTTTTTATGAAGTTTCAAGGTCTAAGATTTTTAAGCCTCATTTTGTACATCTTACTAGGGCACTTTGTTTCACGACACCAACAGCTGATAAGATCATACAGTATCAATGTCAGATTAATGAATGGGTGTGGAGCATTGTTAGAATAATACTGACAGGGAAAAATCAAAACACTCAGACAAAAACCTGGCCCAGTGCCATTCTGTCCTCCACAAATCCCATATGGACTGGCCTACAAGTGAACCTGGGGACCTTTGGTGAGACATCCAGGACTAACAGTCACAGCCATCTACCTATGGTGGGAAAAGTGACCAAAGAATGCTCTCCACAGTATAGATCAATCCCGATGTGTTGTACTACATGTAGTGTGTGTTACAAATACAGGCTGTGTACTGTTTGAAAGGTTATGTAACAAACTGCCACACACATGTCCTGTCTGAAGTTGGCTATATATGCCAAACATTGCATACCCAATGTTTGGAGTATTTTCTTTAATATCAAATAATAAATAATGTCAAAACTGCCTAAAACAGCCTGTTCTGATGGCAGCTAGAGATGACAGCAAGACACCTTTACGTAATTTCAGTGCCTCGAATTAAGTGCCTCACAACAAAAACTTGTGACCCCATTTTTCCTACTCTTAAGGTTTATTTTAAGCACTAAAATTTGACAGTTCTAAAACCCACAATGCCAATGAAACTATCATAACTGCTGTTCAATACCAAAATTCTGAGACTGTTAAGTGTCAAGGGGAAATGTGAGATAATAAGCCAAATTTTGTGGAATAAGGATAAGTGACAGTGACAGTGGCAGGTATAAAAGAAGCAGGGCATACAGAAATACAGCCACTACTGTGCTGTGTTGCAGTGGCTGTTGCAGTGATGACTGGATTAGCGGTGCAAGCTGTGTCTTGCTAATGACAGATACAACTGGAGAAGCTCTGCAATTGCCACTGAGCCACACCTGTTTCACACACTGTCTTCACTATCAGATTCCTGTCTGAGTATTCTGGAGGGAATTTTGCTCCTGCTGCTTATCATTATGAATGTGTAACTAAGGGACATGGTGTCTGTCCTATTGTAATTCCATGTTTTCATGTACCTGAGGTAAAAAAAGGTAAAGTGATCCTGTTACAGGCCTGGTGTGGCCCAGAGGGAGGGTAGAGGTATAGCTCTACTCTTCCATGACCATGGCACTAGAAGGGGGTGAGTGTCATGTACCTGAGGCATACGGCTAAATTCAGAAGTAAACTAGTGGCTTGTTATATGTGTGTGGCAAAGCATGTCAGAAGTCTTGCATCACAACTGAATTGTCATGGCCTGTGGGCCAAATGAACCATAAAAATGATCACACATTTGTTTATGTCTTACAGATGTAGCGCACATTGTAATAGCAGGATGTTACAAATTGTTCTTATGCTTAACATCACAGTGAACATGCAGCTTGTCACTTATTTCATAAAAGTGTAGATGTTTGTAAAAACAATATCTTAGTTCATTAATAAGCTTTTACTGCCTTCCACTGTCATGAAATTTCGATGTAACACACACAGTCTGTCCCACAAAAGTGTCATACTGTGATTTTTACTGTAGTAACTTTTGCAAGTTGTGTCACAGTTAAAACAATGAATTTTTGGTACAAAACAGCAGCAACAGGTACAAGACTGTTTGCTATTTCCATTTTATTCCAAAGGGTCTACAAGCTCAGCATACTGCACCGAACCAAAATGGACAATAGTGTGGTGTGTTGATTTGACTTGGTTCATTAATCCATGTAATGAAGAATTGTACAATCTGTATGGCAGCTCACAACAGTGTCACAGTAAGATCTGCATGCTCTAATCTTTCAGGACCTGAATAAACCATGCTTTAAATGCATTTTTTTCTATTCCGTGCTACTGGATCACTACCTACCACATTTATTTGAGAATTTTGAGCAATTCAATGTTTACACACATAACACAACATTTCAGTTAGCTGCACAATTAACAGAATATTCTGACTTTTATGTTTTTTGCACCATGCATTGTGATACAATTATGCAACATGAACCAATGAAACGCACACTTTTCAAATTAATACTTTAATTCAATTTTTCAATTTTTGACATCTTCTACATGTTTTGAACCGTCCTGAGAATGAACCCATGAGGTTCAAAACATGCAGAAGACGTCAAAAATTGAATTGAAGTATTCATTTGAAAAGTGTGCATTTAATTGGTTCATGATGCATAAGAATATTCTGATATTATTGCCAAAGAAAACAGACTCCCCCCTTGTTTGATCCTTATCAGCCTACTGTTTGATGACAGTTGTAAAGGCAAAAAAGGCACATGTCCCTCAGATCTGGCCATAGTATTGTCAGGAAGACATAACAACCATCTTTTTACCTTGTCAAGCATGTCAGTAGCTCACTAACTACTGGCATTCCTTCAGCACCCCTTTGTGTTCTCATTCACACTGATGCATCTC
>Ga0136643_10018602_pt1 | contig 10481 bp, 8 predicted proteins | sample TergutLab28metaG_FD_96883 | JGI IMG/M metagenome (GOLD analysis project Ga0136643, IMG submission 96883) | Labiotermes labralis P1 segment gut microbial communities from Petit-Saut dam, French Guiana - Lab288 P1 (version 3) (version 3) | ecosystem: Host-associated > Arthropoda: Insects >... | reverse complement strand
CCAAGCGAAAAAACGACCAATATTCTGCCGCATAACAATTCAAAAACCAACCACGGTGTTTTTGTTATACAATGAAAAACCGACCCTCATTCAGATGCGAGTGCTCGGTTTTTTATTTAGATTGTGTGGTTGAAATTTCGCTTGACAGAAGCACGATGGCAACTGCTTACGAAACAGAACATCAAACCCTTACCGCCAATATCGCCACACTTGAACAAGACCTCACTCAAAACGCCGATGCGGTAACAGGCATAGACAAGTTCATCGCAATCGTCAAGAAATACATCAAAGCAGACCAGCTAACTCCATATCTTTTGCGTGAACTCATCGAAAAAATCGTCATTCACGAAAAAGTGCGAACTGATGAAGCGTTCTTCGATTTAAGGGGCAGGTCTCGTAAGCCGATTAGTCAACAGGTTGATATTTATTATCATTTTGTTGGGGTGATTGGGTGAGGGCGGGGATATGGTAGTAGGCAATCAGACAAACAGAAGCCACTGCACAAAGTAGCTATTGTAAGAAACAACGGTAGCGAGAAGTAACCAGTGCAAGAAATGAATATTGGTGTAGGAAAGGTGCTGTTTTCATAGCGTTACAGCACCTTTCCATAAAGTATTGTTATTAGGGATTACACGATTTTAATTCCATAGAATTAATGTGGGCTTATATTAAAGCAAAATTAAAAAAGTTTAAAGCAAGAACCATTAATGAATTTCACAATACTATAAAACTCGCTCTTTTATCTGTTACACCTGAACTAATTGCAGGTTGGTTTAAGCATTGTGGATATAGTTAATATTTTTCAAGTTGCTATACAAGCTATTATATATGCCAAACCAATAATAAACAAGCAAGATATACTTTACCACGACATAACTTGTCGGAAAAGTCACTACGATTTTCGACAAGTTATGTCGTGGTTTTTTGGTGCGTACCGATTTACCATAGTAAAAATGAGAATCATAGTAAAAATGAGAATCATAGTAAAAATGAGGATAGAGGTGAGCAGTAAAATGACAAAATATTGCGCAAGTGATTATTTTATGATTCGCACGCCATTACTTTCTCTTGTTGACTATTTTGATATGTTTTCTACAGCAGATGGTTTGGATAACCGCATTAACGACCTATTTAATGAGCCTTTGGTGAAAGAAGCGTTGCTTGTTGCAAGCAAAGACTTATCTGAAGCACTTGCAAAGAATATCGGCACTAAAGCCACAAAGTCTTCCGAACAATTAATGTCATCCCTTATTAAATACTTCATTAGGTTATCAACAAGACCTACGCCTTTTGGGTTATTTTCTGGAATATCTGTTGGCAAATTTGGCGAGTCCACAAATATTACAATTTCAAATCCATCAAATCCATCACAACATTCAAAAAGAGCCCGCCCTGATATGGAATGGCTTTATGGAGTAATTAAGAAAATGGAGTCAGATACAAATATAAGAAAAAGCCTTCGTGTTAGATTTAACGATTTTACATATGCAAAAGGCAATAGACTGGAAAAGCCGAATAAAAGTTTACTTCAACATAATGGAGCATCCAATAGCGCGCACGAAACAACATCCATAAGATATACTAACCAAGTAAAAAATATCGAAAATAAAAGTGATTGGTTCTGTACATATTCGAGTATTGTTGATGAACTGGTTTTATTTACGATTTTATCGCATTAGTTAAGGGCTGATATAGAACAAAAAATAGCTTTCGACAAATTTTGTGAAATATGTTGCTTTTATGCTCGGTAGTATGATATAATTTTGTCAATTGAATTATATGGTAAAATATAACTTTAAATAAAAAACAAACCATAAACATTATATAAAAAATAAAGGAGATGGAAATTATGTTTTCGAGAACAAAAGAGGCAAGCCTGCGAAGTCCCGTGTGCATAATGGGTCGTTTGAAGCCTAAAAAACGAAAATTGGCGCTTATGCAACGCACAACTGCATTGCTGCTGATTTTTATAATGGCAATAGGTATCGTGCCTTATCAAATTTCTGCCAATGACTTTCTTCGAGGCTATATTCAAGACGAGCTTAACTTAAGTTACGACTATGAAATTCCAAATGAACCTCCACCACCAGTAATTATTGAAGATTTTGGGAATTTTTCTAGTTTTCAATCATCGGATTATTCGTTCAACCAAAGTGAAAGAAGAATGATGTATGAGCAATTACTAGAAGGTAATTATTTTTCATTAGAACTAATAACGAGATTTGAGGAAATGTTTGGACAACATTCAGCAACATATATACGAGAAAATTTTACTACTCTATTTGATATTGGAGAGGATGAAATTGACGAAGGTTTGCTTAATATTCTAGCCCCTATGCGTGTAGTTAGGGCGGAGCAGTCCGAAAGTGTGATTTTAAACAGCGAAAATCAAAGTGAAAGAATTTTTGGTTACACCTCAACACAATCTTTTGGATATGAAATGCTTTTAGATGATATGCTTTTTGGTAATATGTTGTCGGATGATTTATTGTTACATAGTGCATTGTATGATGGTATACCCTTAGACAGGATAATGATAAATGATGACGGTGCATTGTCTGTTGATTGGTATGATGTTCCAGAAGAATTACGTAGTGTACTGACGGATGCGCCTTTACCGCATTTTGAACCTATAATTCCTTTTTCTGCTTTTGGGGTCGAAGCATTTGATGAAATTAAACTTGATAATGATTTTAATATAGGTGATTATTGGTATATTAATGAAAATGAAGCTCGAGTGGAGTTTATTGGATTTTTTGAAGATTCCGAACAAAATTATAGTGTTGATACTTTCCAAGATATATCAGCATTTTCATCAGCTCGTGGTCCGAATATATGGGTTGTAGCGGCTACTAACACAACTATAACGGTTGAAACATTTTATGACCCTTCTATACATCCTGCCAATAATAGGTTAATGATTTATGATTGGACATTTAACAATACCCCTCATAGTGCTGGGAACTGGGTTAACCTTTTTCCTCCTGGAGTATCACCACCTGCTGGTACAGCAAGATTTACTATAACCAATTTAATTCAAGGTGCCGCATATAACTTGCACACTGCCCAGTATTGCTTTGATCAGCATAGGTGGTTTGTGAACGAACTTCTAGTAAGAACACCTGGCAGACAAACTTCATCCCTGTCAATATCAAATATAAATCCAACGGGTTTTACAGTAAATGCTGTCTTTCCATCAAATAGAGATTATGATAATCAGATAACTTTTTTCGATGGATTTAATTGGCGACACGTTAATGCTGGGTCTAATCATCTAAATAGTGGTTCATTTGTGGTAAGTGGGCTTTATCCTGGCAGAGGAACTTGGGTTCGCTTACAATATATGGATAGATTAAACAGCAGATTAAATTACAGAATCATTCCTCTCAACCTTCCTTTGCCTCAAGAACAATTTGTAAATTTCACTAGAAGCCGTACAGAATTCCGTTTGGATACTGCTTTTGCTAACTCGTTTAATCCTGGACGCTTAAATAGGTTTATGGATATTGCGAATAGCTCATATGATGTTATTCATAATTTAGTTGGAGGAAACCTGCCTTTTAACGGTGCAAGAATGAGGCTTGAAACAAGTAGAAATCTACCATCAGGAGTAGCTGGATTTGCTGGACAACCTATAAGAATGGCTGTTAATCCTAGTCCTAGTTGGAGTATGATTTATACAGCGAGATTAATGAATAGGCACAATGTCGATATGACGGTGTTACCAATACACGAGATAGCACATAATTTTCAAAAGTCTAGCTGGAATTTTGAGCCCGAAGCACTAGCTGTTCTTAAGACCCACTATTTTCTATCTACAACAAACACATCAATAGTTATACCTCATAGGGACTTCCCAATTAGAGGCGGTGCGGGATATAGGGACTATATGAGAAATTGGGGGTCTGGAACCATAAGTTATAATGAAGCTATGAGCCGTGGGATATACAGCCCTTATATGTTTGGCTATAATCTGACTGGTATAGCAAACAGAATAGGCTGGGAACCCTTTAGGCAAACTTTTCGTGCTTTTGATGGATTGAATGCTTCGCAAGTACCTAACACAAACATAGGAAAGCTAAATTTATTCCTATCAATGCTATCTGATTTTTCGGGACAAAATGTCTTTACTATGTTCACATCTGCCGAAAGAGCAATATATGAGAATTATTTTGGTGGTGCGTTGCGATATGTTGTTGTAGAGCAGCCTAATCTTAATGAGCTTGCTGTAGTGTTTCGCAACAATACACTTAGACCGATTTTGTCAGAAAGTGAGCTTGATGTAAGTTTTGTTATAAATCATATGGGCATAGAAACTGCTAGTAGATGGCTTTCCTATAACGTCATCGTTCAAACAACAAACCAAGTGTTTCACGTTTCTGGAGTAAAAAATGTATTCAATAACCCTTCATTTCTACGCAGAGGCTCTGATATTCTAGCAACGGGCGTTAGCTCTATAGCTGAATGGTCAATGATGATTACATTGGAAAGGTCGGCCGACCCTACCTTTTTGCTACCTGCAAACAGAGAGCGTCTAAGTGGTGAAACAATAGTTAAATTTACTATAACCAATAGTATTACAGGAAATGCTTATTACCTAGAAGCTCCTTTGCCGAACCCATCGCTATTTAACCAATATCAATCAATCTCTTGGAATCCGTTTGATTCAAGCAGAAATGCACTTAATAGCAGTGTTCATTGGTATTTAAACTATAGCACCATTCACGGAGCGGCTAATGGAGCAGTTTCTGCTGGCGACCAAGCGGGGATTGCATACAACCTAACACGCTTAAGACAAGCCGTAGGGCAAAACGCTTTCAATCAGGCTTTTAACTATATGGCTAATCTCTCTTTTGCAAATACGCCTTCTACTCAGCTTGGTAGGATTAATTTGTTTTTGACTAAGTTGAGGGATTTTTCTGGACAAGATGTTATTAGATTGTTGTCGGCACAGACGATAGCTAATCTTGAACAGGCGTTTGTAGGTGGAATTAGGTATGTTGACGAAACATTCTATATATCCAAAGAACTTAGATGGCAAATGTATTTTGATGAAGAAATAAACACGAGGATGTATGTCACTACACAGCCTCTTGCGTTTTTTGGACCATATAGAAATGTTTATATCGGTGTAACAAGAGAGCCTAATGCATTTACAGGCGAGGTTTTTGTTTTAATAGGAGATAACTGGGAACGAGTTGGCCGTTTGATTCTTGTTGGCACAGGAATACCGCCAATGATGCCATTTAATATAATTGACAACAATATTATACACGATGTAAATGATGGGAGTAGTGGGTTTTTAACGCCTGTTGTAATCGACACACCAGACAACGAAAGCGTTGTGGGTCAATTTTCGAGTTGGTTTGGGTTTAATTTTAGGTCAGTATTCCCAACTAATCAAATCAGAATAAATCAAACAATAGCCGCAAATGTAAGAGATGATGATTTGAGAGCATTATCCCTGTTATATCGCACAATGCATCCAGATTCGGATTATGCAAATATGCAAGGAATTGACGCTGGTGCTTGGCCTGAATTTTATCGGATTATTCCAAATTCTACAGTTAGAGGTTTAAGTGTAGTTGATTATGTAATGAACAACAACATATCTCATCGTGGCTCGACTCAAATCCCAAATCAGATAGAACAAAGAAGATGGGGCATTGACTTTAGTCTAGAATATGAAGATTACAGACATTCTCGCCTATTTACTGGCGAAATACCTGTAAGTCCTGCCACATTTGCCAGCATAGTATCACCCATATGGGAAGCGGACGCTATGCTTCTGCAAGGTAGAGCTATACGTGAAAATGTTGATTTTGCCATCAGTGTTCTTGCTATTGGTTTGATGGTTTCACAGGTAGCGGGCAGTATTAGCAATATAAATATATCCTCTCAAAGGATAGATTTAGGCAATTGGAGAGTAGGGCAGTCTGCTCAGATACTGCCAAACGGCACCATTGTACTTAATAATTTGCAAGTAACAATTCCGTGGGTTACAGGTGTTAATGTTGCCGTTTCGCAGATGTCGGTAGGACAGATTAACGCTTTAACTCAAGCGGCTTCTTTTGCCATTGATAGAAGTGGTGGCGGAGGTTCAGGGTCGGGACAGGGTACGCCGATTACACCACCAACTTCAAACCAGCAATATAGATTGCGTCAAGCGATGGAAAAAGAAGGTTCTCCGCCTGCAAACCTACAAGAACCTCACGCTCATCATATGCTTCCTTGGAACTATAGAGATGATTTTGCAAGAGCAGGCCTAAATATAAACGATCCTAGGCTTGGTGTTTGGGTTGAAGGTGCTCCTGGTCCTAATGGACATAGAGCTTGGTCTACTGCTTATAATACGGAATGGCGTAATTTCTTGTTTGACAGCGAAGGTAGAAGCCTCAATCGAACATCTCAACAAATTTTAAATCATCTAAACAGCATAAGAGGTCAAGTTAGATGGGGAGGTGGATTTTAGATGAATGAATTATATAAATTTCGTCATAAATTTGAACTAGGCACTCCTTATTCCCCATATGCAATAAGCAACAATTCCCTATATTTCGATACTTGTCCAAGTTGTTATAAAAGAGGAAGTTTTGACATTCACAACAAAGATTTATCGCTTGTTATAGAAACGGATCCAACATCGTATTGCATCTATTGCGATAAAACATTGGGTGATCATTATGGAGATTATTGTAATGGTTTTGGAAGTTTAGATGTTTTGCCAGATTATCTCATCCTTTTTGGGAGTGGCTTAAATATTATCTCCGAAAAAGCATTAAAAATATGGGGTAAGCATAATGTAACGGGTTATGAGGCTTTTCCTATAAAAAAACTTTTACACTATTACAATGAGATAGAGGAGAGATATGAAGAATTTGAAACAGAAACAAAGTATTATAATGCTATAATAACAAAGCAAGCAGAATTTGATTATGAGCAAATGGGCATTAAAAAAATCATTAAATGTCCTGTTTGTGGTGATTTTGAATACTCAAAACCCAATGATGAAATTAACTTCGTTGCTCTTAAAAAGGGAACATATGAAAATTCTGATTTAATTTCAGTTGGCGGTGCAGGCGGATATTCTGCCTGCACTGAAAAATTGCTAGAAATAACACATAAACATAAACTGACAGGCTTTGGGTTTTTGGCATTAGACGATATGTTTAAGTACGCAACGAAACATTTAATAGACCTTGATGGTTTTTTTGGAAATAAAATATAATTATGCAAATATGCAAGGAATGCCATCCACATTGTTTTCATAATTGTGAATTGAGAAGCAACTCTGTATGAGGAGGTGGCTTTTAGATGACCTTAATTGAGAAGTTTCTTGCGTTAGATGTTGATTTAGGATGTATGACTATTGCTTATCACGATAAAAGCGTCGTAGATTTTATCGGCGATATGACACCACTAAACTCAATTGTTTTTGCATTAACGGGAACTGATAGCCTTCATTATTGTGCTGTGAAAAAAGATGGTCTTTCAATAGATGAATCACCTGTTTATCTAGTATCCCCACCTGATAAAGAAGATACTGTAATTTGGGTCGCAAAAGATTTCTTGGATTTTTTAAATTTGGGTATCTTATTTGGAAATTTTGAGTTTATATCTCATAGTCGATTATATGATGAAGCCTTAATTTATGAAAATTTAAAAGAAATGCAGAGTTACAATAATGAGTACGGATATGATAAAGAAATAAAAAAGCCACAAGTATTCTCCGCAATAATTTTCCGATAAGAGAATACAATGACTTTCGTCATCACATAATTTCAGCCTATAGTGATGTCAACAACCACGTTGATTTAAAATTCAAAGTTGCAGATATTTATGAATCTAAATTGGGGCATTACAACAGACGATATTAAGTTTTATATTTGACTGTGCCTTAAATACACACCTAAATAGAAGTGTATTTAAGGAATATTTTTTACTAGAGTCTGTTCACATCTGCCGAAAGAGCAATGTATGAGAATTATTTTGGTGGTACGTTGCGATATGTTGTTGTGGAGCAGCCTAATCTTGATGAGTTTTTGCCGACGTTTTTTGGGATATAATACAAGCCCCCGAAGCCATCATTGACTTCGTAGTATACGTTGTTACAAACGGCGTAACAACCAACGAACTAATCGAAATCTTCGGAGCAAGCATAGAAGTACCTATAACAAACCTAAACCAACTAATAAACCGCTATGACTGGTTCTTAAACTTCGGTCTACTAACCGAACGTGAGGTTCACGACCTAGCAAAAATTACTGCCGATGCTCCTTGGGAGCTCGTGGTGCTTTTGGAGGTGCGGCAGTTGGTAATTCATTTGCACAGATAACGCACTATTAATTCAACGCGACATACATATGGCTCAACAAGCCAAAGATTTTATGGAACAAAGTATGAACGTGTTCTTCACAGCAGGATTAATGCATTTTTTACACGATGAAAGCAATATCGCTAGTAAGAAGCGCAAACGTATCTCTCCACTTCGAACTCATATCATCTTTGAACATCCCCGATGAATTAAGAATTGTAGGCTTTGGGGAAGCCGCAAAAGGCAATCACGAATTTAAAGTAATAGCAAACGATGTTTTTAAAAATTTCGCTAATTATGCATGCTATAACCTTGCAGAGGATTCTTCAGGCAAAAGCAAAAGCGGTACCTGCATATCAAAACGAGGGCGAAGCCAACTCCGAAGTCTGCTGTATAAAATGACCCTGGTAATGGTTGTAAAAAACAAAGAGATAAAAGAACCTCACCAATACCTAATTTCACGGGATAAAAACCCCTTGAAGAAAAAACAATCCCTCGTGATGATTTCAAAGAAAATCATCACAGTGATATATAGTCTGCTAAAAAAGCAGTCGACATATGACCCAGTGCTTATGCTGGGTGCGGTCAGGCGTGAGATGATTAAAGAAGCAATAGTAAAGGCGGTAGCTTGATGCGTAATGCATAAGCCATCCTAAAAGCCAATAAACCATCATCAAAGCCAGACAAACAACATTCGCCGATAAATCAAGGGGATGAGGAGTTCGGCCTCCATAAGTCCATAGAGGCGGTATACGAGCTATACAGCTGCAGTATTCTGCGAATATCAAAAGCTAAAGTTTTTGCAAAGGAGGCTATCTTAGAAAATGATTAGAATAATCAAAATGGTTTCAATTGTGGTTGGGACTTTTATGTTAACAAGCTGTGGAGCAAAAATGGATGTCGATGACTTTATACGAGCTGATACAATGGTAGAGACAATTAGTATTGATGAGTTGCTCGAACAACTCACTTTTGGCAGAACGGCACAGCTTAATGTTGGGTTTAACACTTTTTATCAAGATGGAAAAGATACCAATTGGGATGAAAGACCTAATGATTTGGCAATTATGTTAAATGGACGTTTTCTAACTCGTAGTGTAGATCGTGATTGGGAGTTGGTGTGGGGGCATCCCGATAAAATTGATGACTATTGGATATCGGAAGCTGGAATTTCCCAACAAATACACCTTCGTGAAGGCATAAACGAGTTAGTCGTCTTAGCCCTAAACCGATACGGCATCGTAATTGACGAAAGAATTGTCAATATATTATCAGACCAAACAACTCCGGAACACGAAAGAACCCTTCCGCTCTTTCTTTATGCATCGGTAAGTTATTCTGCCAACGAACCACGAGTTGCTGTTGTTACAATGGAGTTTGATAAAGGTAATTCTGATGAGATGTCTTTGTCTATGCGCTCAAGTCTTGACTTAGGTGGGCTTGTTCACGAATACTTAACCCCGATTGAAATAGAGCACGAAACTTTTGAAGTAACTTTTGAATTTCCTGATGGCATTGATGAAATGTTTATCTCAGCATTGTTCGGAAATATATGGGGTAACTTACGAGGTTCGGTGTCTATTAGACTTACGGAGGATGGTCCGAGGATATTTAGAGCATCTAATGCGTTGACAAACTTTTCTAACTTGAATAATGTAAGAAGCGTTGAATTTCCTTTGTCCTCTCCACGTACTGTCCCTATTGATTGATGAGCTTGAATGTTTTAGTATTTCAAGCTATGTAAACCCCAATATTAATCTTTAGAATAAGGACAAACAATGCAAAACTTGGAACAACAAACTCTTAACCATTGATGATAATTGTGTAAAAATATTATTTACCATTTATATCTATATTCGTTGAGAATAAGATTTTGAGCAAGCACGGATGTATCTTGTGCGATGCTTGTTAAATACATTTCAGACCAACTATAAAATGTCAACCCCTAAATTGAAAAAACCTTAAAAAAGATTTTGCAGCGAAGAGAGGAGCGCAAATAGCACCACCCCAAATAACATACAACAGTTTACGCTGCACACCAGTCTGCTTTTGTCAAGCGAAATTTCAACCACACAATCTAAATAAAAAACCGACCACTCGCATCTGAATGAGGGTCGGTTTTTCATTGTATAACAAAAACACCGTGGTTGGTTTTTGAATTGTTATG
>Ga0136643_10018596_pt1 | contig 10483 bp, 3 predicted proteins | sample TergutLab28metaG_FD_96883 | JGI IMG/M metagenome (GOLD analysis project Ga0136643, IMG submission 96883) | Labiotermes labralis P1 segment gut microbial communities from Petit-Saut dam, French Guiana - Lab288 P1 (version 3) (version 3) | ecosystem: Host-associated > Arthropoda: Insects >... | reverse complement strand
TCTTAATTTCTTCCGCAATAGAATTTTGATTTGTTAAATTTGTTCCCAAATATTTAAACTCTTCCACCCTCTCGAAGGTACTATTATCAGTCCTCACACTGTGAATTCGTCCTGCATTCTGATGTCGAGACATGACCATGTACTTAGTTTTATCAACACTTCCAGTCCAGTCTCCCTAGAAGCAGCTACTAGAGCTTCTGCATTTTCCTTTAGAGTATGTATGCTTCCTTCCAGTATATTAACATCATCGGCATAAACCGAATTACCTGCCAAAATTACTGATGTATTATTAAAAGTCTAAATGATGTAATTAATATACCCTGTAACAAGTATTTAAAAGTGATTGTGTACATACGTTTGGATCCAGGTCCGGTTCGTCGCAATTATTGTTTTGTGTCTGTACATATTATTCGCATTTTATTTTCACTATTCATTCGTTGTGCCTTTAGAATTATTAAAATTACTTATTATTTATCGTCCACGTCTAGTTTTTGTATCTTGTCAAGTTATCTAAATGCTGTGTTTGGGTGAAGTATACAACGAGTCTTATTTATGTCGTTTTCTCTAATGTCCTGGTTTATTATTGTGCTGTCTTATTTTCACAATCACTGATACACACTTTTGACGTTAACTTCATGATGAAGGCCTTTCGTTAAAGAGGTTGCCATTTGAATTCCTCAGTTCATTGTACGCCTTATTTGCTCGAGATCACTTTTAATACTCTCCTCCATTCTACGTCCAAGTCTCTCTGAGGTTTACTGACAACAGTTTTTCGTTTTCTTATCCCATCCATGCTACATGTATTGCGTATCTTCTTGATTTGTTCATATGTTTGGCGAGGAGAACAAATTATCCAACTCCTCATTACACAAATATTCCACCGCCCTTTTACTTCCTCCTTTTTAGATCAGATATTCTGACAACCAAGTTTCCAAGAACTTTTATTTGTGTTTTGGGCAGTAAAAAAAAAGAACGTTTGGCCGTTTGTGACAGTATAAGCGACTGAGCCGTTTATCGGATTTTTATGAAATTCGGTACAGGAATTCATCACAGAAGTTGAACAGGCGTGAGTTTCGTGAAAATCGCCGCAGGGAGTCATACTTTACCTAAGGGCGTAAGTGAATTTCTACCGTGTTTTGCATATGCCTTGACCGATTTTGGTGTAATTCAGTATAGAATATGTCTGCATAATGCCGCTGAGCAGCTGTAAGTTTTGTGATAGTCGGTGCAATGAAGGGCCTACATTTACTTAGGGACGTAAATTTTAATTTGCCTGTATTTTCTACACGTTGCGAAATTTGGTGTAGGGGATGTCCACAGAAATTTATGGAATGTTATGATTTCGTGTCAGCAGGCGCTGTGAAGGTCGTACTTAGGCATAAAAGGTAAAGTTTACTCATTAACATACGTCGAAGGCACAGGAGGAAGTAGAGGTATAGCTGTAATTCCTCAAACTCGGCGCTAGATGGGGGTGGGTGTTTAGGGCTACGCCTCGGCCTGTTTGTCCCAGGGAATGAGCCGGTACCCATTGAGTGGGCACCAGACCGGTGTGGACGGTTGCGGAAAATTCGGCCCTACCGAGATTCGATCCCCGGACCGTTCAACCCGTAGTGAATCGCTATCACTACCCACACTTGAGGCGCGTAGATGAATTTTTGTACGTCCTTCCCACATTCATTGTCCAGTTCGGGTGAAATTGGATATAAGAGATCTGCACGAAATGCTTGCTGTTGGTCTTTGTGAGTTTCATGAAAGTCGGTGTACTGTCCTTATGGGAGTAAATGAAGTTAACAGTTTTCAGTTTATGTAGTAGACGAACAAATGTTGGTCTGCTACATAAATTGAAATATTCATTTAATGCACGGATGTGGAACACATGCAGTTACAGTTGTATGTGTAGGACTACGGTGAAACCGTGTTTTTGAAAGTAAAGAATACCTTGGTAAAGTCTGTGTACTCGTCACGGAGTACATCGTAAACGATCTTGTTCCCGTGGAGTGAAACCAAGTTTCAGGACTGTCGAGACAGTAGTCTGCCGGTTTTTTTTTTTTTTTTTTGAAAACAGAAGAAAGGTAAAATATTTTGAAGCAAGCGTTTTTGGAATTAGTTCGCACTTCAGCATGAGTGCACTTTTTATGCTGACCAATTGTTCTCTCATGCTGGAACTTTGTCGCATATTCAGAGCTGTCCCTTTAGCCTATGTTTTTGCCCTGTGTTCCGATCACTTGACGCCAACGTGTAGGTCTACTTAGTCTGTTCTTTGTGTGTGAACCACCTTATTAGCCTTTATTATAATTTCTGCGGCCTTCTTATAAGCAATTCATGTTTTCACCTAATACATTAACATCATAGTCCCGCCTATTTTTTTTCTACTGTCGCATTACTGCGTAGTTTACCACTTCTAATGTTATGGCAGAGACGCAAGTTCTGGGCATTTTAAGACATTTCATAACACGCTAGCGCCTACGATGAGGAATTTTTAGGTCTACGCCATATCTCTACTCTTGTCAGCTACCTGAGACCGTTTCAAACAATGTCTGTGGAACCAAAATGTTTCGTTGCAAGTGTGTTCTGTTTCGCAGATACGATGTTCTTGGGAGCAGAGACACTTGGCTTAAAACTCTTTTCCAGTTAATCCAAGTTACGTTTTAAGTAGGTGCCACTGTACGTGAAAGCAGCATCCCGGATTTAAGTTTTCGCTACTGCCATTGGGTAGTTACAGAAGACGTACGTAAGTTACAAGTTACAGTTCGGTCACATGTAGCAGTCTGTTACGCAGTACTGGCGATTCTTGCTTGCTTTTTAGCTGCCGTTTGTTATTCCTGTTTTTATGAGGTACTTTAAAGGCACTATTATATTAAGAACGATGTATTTATTAATTAATCTGTGCAGAGAAGGAATAATAGTGTCTTTAAATGCTCTCCCACTGCCATTGACGTACGAACGAGACGCACTCGCTGACCATACGATGTGACTCTACTTATCTTTCCCTACTCGACCTTTTAACATTGTGCCTTTTGGGGCCGAAATATCCAAGCTGACCTACTGCATGGATTTTCTGATTGTCATTCAGGGCTAATCAGTTATGGTTGTGATAAATTTAATTTGATCCAATTGATACTTATGTTGAATTTGTCATGTTTTCTTTATTGGATCTTAGAACAGTTTCCTAATTTTAATGTTGCATATTTCATTTATATTGAGAATTGCCCCACTTGCTGCGTAATAACCCACAAGAGATTAGTTTTCAGCTGCTACTCGGCGGAAGCCTGACATCACTCACTTATATTGTTAACTGTTGAGCGCACTTTCCGCTGCAAGAAAATTGTGTGTCAGTACGATAGAGTCCATTCAGAAGTACCGTGCGTCTTATGATTTACAGAGCTCAGCTCATTTTGACCACACAGCACAGTTTTTGATGTAAATACAGAAGAAACCTCCACAAATGCCAGATGTATTTGTCACTTATTTGCTCGAAATCGGGAAAAATGAGTGTGTTATAACAAAAATCACACGAAGGTCACGGACGGATGTCGAAAGCCTAAGGATATCTATCGTGTGTACGGAGGACGAACCGTATGATGCCGTAGCTTTCGTGCCGAACGGAACATTTCACATGCCCAGTGTTTATGTGTCTCAAAATAAATGAGAGACTAAACTAGAAATTACGGAGTTCTTTTTTGATAGCCGTGCATTTGCCAGCGTTGGCGTCTCTTCGGCTAAATACCAAGGTATTCCTCAAAGTTGGCCACGACCGCTTCATTCTGTACCATACTAAATGATTTTCTCTCCACGCCTGGATCTGCAGTCAGTAACGTACAGATTTCGTTTTGAAAGGAACCATCTGAATCGGGTGGATTTGTTATTCCGCGGTTTGAACGCTTCAATATGGAGAATGATGGTGATGATAATTAATACAGTCTAAGACGTCTGTTTTTATTACAAAACGATATCTTCGTTTATGTAAAATGGGTGCGTGTTTCGACCCGCCTTGGGTCATAAGCAGACCTATATCAATGTAATGGTTAGTTGTACAATTATAATTGCCATTGTGTGGATTGTAATTCTACAACTAGCCATCATGCGGCTTCACCGGCTGATTATATAGCATTGCTACACACACACAATCTATGCTTATAATGTTTCTCAAAACTGTAGTACAGAAACTTTTTCGCCCGTCATGGTATTAGTAAAATAAATATTCTGTTGTTTTCGTAATATGTTTAACGCAAAAAAAACCTTAATTTTTTGTTGAAACTGGCTAATTAACTTGAAAACTTATATCTGGGGGTGCTAGCAACCCGAGCGCCAAGTCGCCTGTACGACCAAATTTTTTGCGATTGTGCTTAGAATTTTGAACTGACGTAAATTTTTTGAAAAATTATGGACTTCTGACATATTAAATTTTATTTCGACGTGTGCTATGTGTTAATCAAGATCAGTTCATTAAGAAGTCAACTGACTGCCGAATCGCAGCTATAAGGGTTCGCCATATCAGACGTCTGTGGGACAGTGCCGTGTGATGGTACAACAGGCATCTGTATTGTCAGATTCTGCGATTGTACGTCAAAGATCCGTATTCGAAGATCAGGTCACCCACTTCCTTTCAAAATCACTGCATGGCAAGGATGTAGTTGTTTCAAACTGCACACTTAATACTGACTTGGTGAAGTTATTTGTCATATAGTCACGTTGATTACTTTTCGCGGAATTCAGACATCATAACCATGATGTTGTTTGTATTTAGTCATTATCGAACATGTTCTTCCCATAACTGCACGACGTCTGCGGGCGGCCCTGTGCAGGTAAAACATTGGTCTTGGACTCAGTTGACCCTGACTTCGTGGCACGCGCCTTATAACCCCACTGGAACCCGTGCAAGAGCACATCAGCAGACAGCCCTCGCAACGTTGTGTTCCCCCCGACTCTTTGTTCGTCTTAACCTTGACTTGAGCAACAGCTGTTCTTCCCTTCCCCCTTGGACATACGGCAACATTGCTTCTGCCCGGGGTCACGTCTTTTACTTAGGCCAGGTTCCAATGTCTTCACTTCTTGGTTAACATGGCATTCACTTTCCCAGTGTTCGTCATTCGTGTTGAAGAATGTTACAGCAGAGATTTTGAGCACTGTACTTAATGACTTCATTGTTTTTTAGGTGAATATTTACGGTTGTAACGTGACCATATCTTTCTGTTATTTAATATTTGGAGCTTAACCACCGGCCTTTCACCGCCTAGGCCCTGGTTCCATTCTCGAGCTGTCGTGTGTGGGGTTTTATGGTAGACATATTTGCATTGGGACAGGTTTCGCTTTAAGTACTTCGGGGCTGTGCCCTGTCAGTATTATTCCACCAATGCTTCGTACTCGTATTTCATCTTCATCACAGTGTCTAGCCTTAGCAATTTACAGTGCTGTTATTTAAGGAAAACTCTGTATTTGGAACAGGCCATATGTCGTATGGTTATGGTACTGATTTCAGAATTGTCACGCCTCTAATTTTTGTCCGAACCACAGGCATGTCGTATATGAAGTCCTTTTGTATAGCTTTCTTTCAGGATCCTTCCATTTTCCTCTTCAGTCCTTAACTTGTTCTCTTCAGTCACCACTGCCATAAATATTAAATAGAACTGGGAGGTCGTAAAACTTCGCCCTACAACCACTAGATCGATCATTCAGGGCAAGGAACGCGGCGATAGCTAGATAATATCCTGGTTTGTTGTTTCCTTCGCTTGAAGGTTGTGTTTCTTAATAAGATAGTTGTGTGATTCTGATTGGTAAGGAGATGATTGCGGTCTATTTTAAGGCAAACAGTCGTCATGTTGGACTGATGAAACGCATGAAATGCGTGACGAAAGACGTACTCCAGTTGGAAGTCCACACGTTTTCATAATTTAATCTCTTTTCTTATTCGTATTCTTCTTCTTCCTTGAATCTTTTATTGGCCTAGTTCAGATAAAGGTCTGTTACCGTGTGAACTAATAAACAGTAGAATACTGTATCACATGGTTATAGATTTTATTGCGGACGAAATTAATGAGGTCCGAATAGCCGTTTGGATTTAAACACATCTAAAGTAACTTTGAGACCAGTAAATTTCTTCGTAGAGAAGGAATAATTTCGTATTGCAGCACAATTCGTCAAGTGCAGACCGTCTGGAATGTCGTTAAATTCAAGTTACAGATCTTCTGTTTACACTGTGTGGCAGTATTTTTCTGCGAGGTCTCTTTTATTTTTTCAGTTTGGCGCAGTTGGACTTGAGATTTCCCTAATGTGTGGATTCTTTGTCTCTGGCGTGACAGCCGGATTAAGGTCTTGCCGTTTCAGCTATGCTGCATTGGTTCATGTATAGCGCTTTTGCCTTCCACTTGATCCCCAGGATTAAAATATGGATTAAATCGCTCACTGAATGCAGTAGTGGCACAATCCAAAAATTGCCCATTTGGAGTAAGTACTGCGATTGAGCTGAAAAACATAACTGTATCCGACAATATTGGCAACTGGCGGGGTATGTTTTGACTAAGATGTTTGTTGGTGTTGTATCTAGTTGATCTGTTTTGAGCTCAGTCATATTATTAACACCAAATGGTCATTTTTGGGGTGTGCCAGTATTGCATTCAGTGAGCGATTTGTCTGATATGTTGACAGTACAGCTGAAAAGACACCAACCGAATTCAAGCCAAACGTATTCGACTTGAGCCGCTCATTTCCCAGTATAATTTATACCGGCCATATTTACGGTTATTAGTTTACTTATTTTTTCCGTGGGTTTTTGTGACATCCATGAACGGGGAATTCGTATGAATCTGACATATAGGGGTGCTGATAATTCTTTAGTCCGACCAGGAAGGAAACAAGCTAATGTTTTTGTCCAAATGCGTGATTTTCCTTCGGCGCCTTGCCTTGCAGGAAAAGAAACTTGATGGCAGCTCGCGTCTCGATTGTGTTGAAATCGCGCGCGTCCCTGACATGCTTCCGAGCTTGTTTCCTTCCTGGTCGGGCTAAGGACTTAATCAGCCCTCCGGTACATACCTTTACCATTTTCATTGATTGATACTGCTAACGTAGAATGGCCCCTGCTGCACCATACACGTTGATATGCTTGAGACGTACACCGAAATATGAAGGCATTTAAGGTATAAGGCAGAAATTGTTCTTCAGATTGTGGAAAAATCATTTTAATTCTGTGTACAATCTTCTGACAATTTGTTTGCTTGTCTCTCAGTCTGTTTCGAAGAAACGTAATTCGCTGCAAGATGGAGCGACGGAATACATCATACGTGTTCATGTATTGTATTGAACGTTGTTGAAATTGGTTCGGTTGGGTCATCGTAATAATTATCTCCTCTTCTGTTTAAAGTCAAGTAATTGGGGGGGGGGGGGCGTACTGGTACTTTTGCATGCAGTTATAAATGACCGTTTGGAAGTTACTGATACATGATCTATTGTACCAACGTACGCTCATTTAATTGATCGGATTGGTGCCCTGTATGAGAAAAATTTTTATTTAGCGAGGGGCCCTTCTTGATGAAAAACTGTTAAACATTGTATCGCTGGAACAAACTGAAACTATTATAGACTCGTGAGGAAAAGGAGTTATGCGTGATTAAGTCGTAGCGTGATATCTTGTCTTAAGCCGATTTAGCACTGGCCATTCGTGCCTACTGCAGTATTCTCCGAGGGGGGAAAAAAATTGTAGTTGATGAGTCAGTTTCTCAGAAAGGAACGGCATGACTAAGGATCCTCGGGGCAACATAACAAAGTGAAGGAACGGGTGCATTGCCTGGAACTTAACACTCTCTCATGACATAGCGCAGTTGTTCCATTCTCGGATGAGAAACGGACTAGGTCACTGGACACGCTCCCTGTTCTTACCGTTCGCACGATAAAGCTTTCCAGCAGTACGACTGGGTTCGATGAGCTATTGTAGGGGTTTCTGTAGTAGGACAGAATTCCATTTACCACAGTAGGAGTTCCTGCAGTACAATTTCATTAGGGATTTTTTTTAAGGGAGTTCTTCAACGACGCTGTCAGTTCTTAAGATTATATAGCGCCACGATTAGATACAGTGGGAGCTGGTGAAGTAATGTTTATTGGTCGTTATTGCAAAAGTTATAACTTGGTTGTAGCCAGTGATATGATTTTAAGTATTGGGAACGTGTTACCTGCCGCCTGATGTCGATATATGTGTAGCAGAAAATGCTTAGTTCAGTATGTTTTGATGCGATAGCGGTGACATGTTGTGGGCTAGGCTTGGATCGTGCGTTTGTATGTGTCGGTAGTAATGTGTAATGAGAGGATCAATCCTTTCCACTCTGTCAGGTGGTAAAAGTGGGGAAAGTATGTGGAAACCAGATGCTCTCTTGCCTTCCCAAAAGTAGGTAAGGGTTTAAAACAGGAAAATTGCGCAGGTACTACTAATCATGCACGTTTAGGATTTTTTAAATTTTATTGGTTTGCTGGGTTGTTTATTCGTGCTTATTAGTATTTTCGTATTTCCGCAGAACAGTGCTTTCTTGTTATATACTGGATAATTTTGTAGCTTTGTGTTTCTACCGTCTATATTTTATCTGTCATTAAAGCAAAGCATCTGTGTACATTACTGTGTAGAGTAATGTATTCACCATTTTACGTGATTGTATTTGTGAACTTCTGATACTTGTGCTATTGTATATTGAACTTCTTGATAATGGCACAGCTGGGATAAAGCATGCTCTAGTTAACAATCGAAATAATTAGGGTATTCCAGCCTCAGCGTCCACGGTTGGTTTGCTTTAATGACAAGAGTACTAGGTGATCATCTGCCTTTTACATGTTTTTAAATTAAAAGTTTCAAGGGTAAATATATTGATGATAAAGTAATTGCGACTTTAATGCAGATATTGGAATTTGTGAAAATATGTCACATGTTCTTTACTTCTGTTCACAAAACGAAAATTAATGCAGAGAAAAATTGTGCTTTGAGTGTTCGTTGTGGTAAGAGCCCAGTAAATTAAACCATCATGCGGGAAATCTTACTGTTTCTTTAAAGGCTACACATGTTCTCATCTAATTCGTATTAACCCATTGGAATATATTGACGACCGCTGGGCGTGCTCGCTGGGTTGACATTAGAATTCTCCATGCGGTAAAGAGCAGCTAGGATGAAATCGCAGTCGCTTCCTTATTGCGCAACAGATGGTGTGTACCTATACAGAAGTCTTATAACGGGCGTATATAATTTATTTTAATAATTGGAAGTTATTTATTTCTGTATTTTGTTGATAACGATGTAGGTAGTATTGAAAGGAATTGAGGTACGCGATTAAGTTTAGCCTAAGACATGGCTTTTGTTATCAGTTTTCGTCGTTTTCCTCAGTACTCGAGGGAAGCACATCGGCCGACAACTTCACGCATTAGGGGAAGGACGTAGATTTTGGTTGAAGGTTACTCTTTTCCGGGATATGACGCCTTTTCGTTTGGTAACAGTATCACGTCCCAGAAAACGGAAGTCACCCTATTCCGTTCCGTTAAAACCTTACATCTCGTATAGATTGGGGATGTCTGAGATGAAGGTTCTAAGGAGAATATGTGTTTGAGAGAGGAAGCAACAGGGGCTGGGTAAAACTGCGTAATTAAGGACTTCTTAAGTTGTACTCTTTACCAGATACTGCTAGGTTGCTCGATCAGAGAGGACGTGGTATTATGTGTCAGTCGTAGAAGAGATGAGAAGTTCACTCGTTTATTTTGGTTGGAATCCTTCAGGGAAGAGACTGTTACGTACCGGCCGCTTCTACACCCAAGGAGATATTCCAGGTACTCGTTTCTGTTACGGGCTAAGTCGACTCCAGGACCATAATGCGGCAGGAAGGATTAAGTCAATGAAAATCCCAGTGACCCCATCGGAAATCGATCTCTCAACCTTTCGGTTTGTAGCGCGTTGCCTAAATCGACTATGCCACGCGTGCCTCATTGAAGACACAATGTATAAAGGATATGTGCCGAACTCCACCGTCTTTGCGCATTGTCTTTTCCCACATTTACCTCCTAGAAAGTTATTGTGTGCGTGAAAGATGCAGCTACTGAAGAAGAAAGTAACAGCTTACGACTAAAGCCACAAGGCCTGGACACGAATTCTGTGAATCGCTTACTGTTGCATCCTGACGTCTGTAATGAAACATTCGTGTGGAATGTACAGTGAACACGCATTTCGGTAAATGTAATGGTATTTATTTTTATGTATTTTTGTGGCCTAGACATTTGGGGGTCGATCCCAGCGGCCGCGGGGTCCAAGGCGTGGGTCTGCGGCCGCTTGCTTGCTGGGATTACGGGTTCGAATCCCGCCTGGGCATGGATGTCTCTTATGATTGCTGTGTGTTGTCAGATGGAGGTCTCTGCGTCGGGCTGATCATTCGTTCAGAGGATTCCTACCAAGTGTGGCGTGTCTGAGTGTGATCGTGTAGCCTCGATAAAAAGTATATCCTGGCCCATTAGAGGCTGTTGCACC
>Ga0136643_10018595_pt1 | contig 10483 bp, 5 predicted proteins | sample TergutLab28metaG_FD_96883 | JGI IMG/M metagenome (GOLD analysis project Ga0136643, IMG submission 96883) | Labiotermes labralis P1 segment gut microbial communities from Petit-Saut dam, French Guiana - Lab288 P1 (version 3) (version 3) | ecosystem: Host-associated > Arthropoda: Insects >... | reverse complement strand
GTGTGCGTGTGTTTTTGTGTTTGTGTGTGTTTATGTGTGTGTGTGGGCTTGTGTGTGTGTGTTTATGTGTGTGTTTGTGTTTGTGTGTGTATGTGCGTGTGGATGTTTGTGTGTGTGTGTGTTTGTGTGTGTGTGTGTGTGTAGGTGTTTGTGTGTGTGTGTTTGTGTGTGTGTGTGTGTTTGTGTGTGTGTGTATGTGTGGTGTTTCATGAGGGCAGCTAGGACTACTGGGCTCATTCCTTTCTCGAAACATAAATTCACACCCACATATAACACACCTTCTTGCACCATTTCTGAACACAGTGCAATTTCGAGATAGCCTATGCTTTTCCCGCAATATAGTGCAACGGCTGACACTGTCAACAATTTCCAACGCCACTTTAACAATATGGCTAATACAAACGTAATAGTAATTGCAATGCAATAAACTAAAATGCGTGAAGCTCACCTCACGGCCAATTTGAACAGTGGCGATCGCTTTCCTGCCTGCCGTCACGCGAAACGGAGAAGCGTAGGAGCCACTGTATATTGCACGTGAAGTTTCGTGTAATTTATTTTTAATTAGCTTTTGTCACAGAACGCAATAAATGCACGTAAATGTCTATTTTGGCTCCTAACTATACTCGTAAAGGCAAAGGAACGTTGCTTCTGTGCTTTGTTAAGCACCATGCCATAAAACACTATTTAGGGCGGGGGGGGGGGTGGAGTAATATCCTTACGCATTCCTAAGTCGCTACTACCGTGAAAATGAGCGGTCAGTTTGACAAGCCTGGCTCCCATTAAATACGGGGCTGGGTTGGAAACAGAGCCGGTCTTAGCGTTGGGGAAAAGAGTATAACCTCTTCTTCCAGCAGGGAATTGAACCTCGATTCCCCGTTCTCCGTCCCACAGCCTGTTTACTACACTAACTGAGCTGTCATTCAAGATGAAACCGAACTCTACTACTGACAGATCTAAAAGGTTAGCGTGAGTATCCTTACCGAATATTCTTTCTCTCTTTCTTTCTTTCTTTCTTTCTTTCATTTCATTTCTTGCACGTCGGTAAAATGGCTGTGGGATGTTACATAATGGCGCCAACAAGCCGCTGAGAGTTGCTTGTCAAAAGCAGGTACAATTGTTACACACAATGATCGCCTACAGTCAATATAACTTTCGTAGCCGATACAGAGATGTATAAAATAAAAATGAAAATTGCTATTAAAGGCATAACACCTGTGATAAAGGATACTTGGCAGAAGTTAGAATGCACATTCGATATTATGTGTTCAAGAATCTGGGTCCAGCTAGAAGTACATTCGATGTTGTAATAAAAGCGCTTAATTCAGAACCTTATATGGACGGAATTCGCGCAAAGTTTCACTCGGGCGTTTCGGCTGACGCACATCAGCACGTGCGAACTGCTTGTTAGCATTGCACATGACCTTACTCACCCGTACTGGCCCTCTCAGCACCGCTATGCTTGGCGTCTTCGCTGAGTTTCCGCAGTTGCTTCTTATGCTTCATGCGACGGTTCTGGAACCACGTTTTCACCTGGAGACAGAAAACTTTACGTTGGTGATCGCTTCGGAGTGAATGGTGGACGGTTTGACGTTTCAGAATAAAGTAATAGTTGCTTATTTGTCATGGAGCATTCATGGCAGCTATTGGTAATGAACTCTTTTGCTGACAGCCGGGTTATGGTCGCTTCAAGAAAATCAACGTTCCAGAGACGTGACAAAACTATGCGGCTGTCAACCCGAAAAGATTTTATTACGATTGTCAGTTTTGACGTAACCAATGTCGTCTAACTATATTTCCGACATTCCCCATTGTTATGTAGCCGCCCGCTTATTCCAGAGGAATATCAATTTCCTATATTCTCCTTCGCAGTCCTGGGACAGTGGTGCATGTACAAAGCTGGCTGGTGTAACGGTAACTTTATAGACATATTCAAGAGGTGCCCGTGTAAACTGACAGCAAACTTACTTAAATCAGCACTTTTCGTGGTTGTATCATTCTATCAAAAGAATGTTACACAGTATAGTACCTCACATACGTTATCCACGGCCACCTCAATTGATTTTACGTGATTTCATTCACCGGGTATTTTACTGTAATCAGTGGCGTACCCAGGAATTTTGTTCGGGGGGGGGGGTTCAAAAAATTCAGTTGAGGACAGAGGGCAGAGAACAGGAATCTGGGGGCTGTAGCCCCCTAGTCAAGGGTTCTGGAGGCAGCTGTAATTTGGTACAAGAAATTTCATTTCATATAGTAAAGTTTTCTTAATTTTTGGTACTTTATATAAGACTATTTACGATGACAACCAATTTATTTGTCATTGCTAATGTAAAACAATTGCGAACCGGCGGTAGTTTTAGAATTTTACTGCCTTTTCTCCGAACATCTTGGGGTTTTGGCCTTCTAAATTCAACAATTTTTAACAGTTTTCACAATCAGGTTGATTTTGGCACGATTTTGGCGGGCCTTCGGAATTTCGGGGGGTGGGGGTTGTTTGAACACCCCAAACCCCCCTCGTTACGCCACTGACTGTAATGTAGCCTGAGATACGTAGGCCACTGCTGACTGCCTCATAAAATGAAGTGCTAAGAAAGGGTACCCCGGTTTTCTGTTTGGTTGTTAAACTGCAAGTATTTAAATAGAGTTGTTTGTTTGTTTGTGGATTAATTATGTTTGACTACACTATCAGTTCAGAGTACATAGCGTGGAATGGCAGAAAGGTAAACTAATGCGAAGGAATCGGTTGTGCCATGTTTCGAGGTATTAACTCGGCATTTGCCTGCTCAAAGTCCACAAAAGTCCTCCGACAAGATGGTTGGTGTACCAAGATGGGTTCAGTAGAATAAAAGTTAAAACCATTGCCATCTCAGCTGACTCGCAAATTCGTATCATCTCAGCTATAAGGCAAATTCAAATGATCTTTGGCCTGCAGTGTACTGATGATTTAGATGCCCAAGTCAGATTTTTTTTTTTTTACCTACCATAAATGCGCCTTTGAGGTCACAACAACTATTTTACGGACTCGTAGAAGTTTTACATAAATGCAGAAAACCTACTTTAGGATAAAAATGTTAATTCTGCACAAAGAGAACGCCGAGGAAAGTGCCCTGTTTTTTACGACTAATGTCGTAACAAATAATATGCGAGCTTGGCAAAGTCATATTCTTGTAACTTGGCAAAGTCATATTCTTGTAACTTGGAGCGACGAATAAAATTGGTCAGTAATTTCATGCATATTTAAGTCGACAGATTCACACTACCACTCATTTAAAACATTTACAATATTCTGCCCTCACGCCTCCTACCTGGAAACCTACAGTTTAAAGCAATCAGTGCAACCGCACATTTCATCTGTTTTTATATGCGAGTGACAAGAAGTATCCTTGTGCGAAGGAACGGTGAACTGTTGCGGTACGGAAGTGTGTGAGACAAACTGATGTCGTTATGTTCCAAAGCTGGGCGAAGTTTGCGGAAGTGTAAGTCGCGAGAAGCTTTGTGTTTCGTATTTCTTGTGTAATATGATTTAAGTTGGCGACGTGTTTAGCAAAATATGCAACATATATGAGTAAAATAAAGTCATAAATAATTATGGTCAAAAAAATTCAAGAGATAAGAACAATGGGAAGACGTAGATGAACTTAACGGTGTGCATATCTAACTGGATTCATTTGACTCTGCGTAGGTGTACTCTCGGGTTTTTGTGAATAGGGCTTCGTAAACGCACAGTCTTCCCTGGTCGTTAGAACACTTGTGCGACATTAATGTTACAGACATGTAGAGTACGACGGGGTCAAACACCAATTATGGGTTTCATTACGTAGGTGTATACATCGAGCGACGTGCAGATATGTATGTCCATTCCTTCACCACGTGGTCTTTTCAAATTACAATTTGTTGTACTAAGATTCTGTTTGTGTCATTCCTGTTGTTTCGGAAGGAGGCACGTCAATCAGAACGTCTAAATTCAACTGTGTCTTGTGATCAATTTGTGCTTTCTTCCAAAATATACCTCTGAATCTACTGATGCCGGCTGGGGTTTCGAAAGCCTCCCACCCTAATCTGACATTAGTTTTCCCCCAAATCACCGGAACTTCATATCAGTATCACCTGAACGTGAAATTATCCTCGCCGGAGATTTGTGTCAAATTACTCTGAGCATCAATTGACATTGACAATGTCGAAAACACCCACACTCAAGTCTTATGCCAGTCTTATCAAGGCGTCATTTGAGTTTCACTATACTTTTGCTTGGGCCTCTCAGCAATTCCCCCCACACCCTACTGATATTGCTGTTTAGGTATCATGTCATATTCGACGAAAACTCACACTTGGGCATTTCAGCAACCTCCCCTGGGCTGCGTATTAACACGGTTTATTCTTACACCGTTTCTTCGCGTGTCTCGCATCATACTTTAGTAAGTACTGCAGCATTATTTCCGCAGTCCCTTAGGCCTATCAGTCTTAGCTGGGCCCTATGATAGTCTCTCTTCAGCAATCTTACCTGTGTCTCGGAGAGGTTAAGTGCGTTGGCCAACTCGACCCGTTCTGGTGTGGAAAGGTACCGCTGGGCTTCGAATCGTTTCTCCAAGCCTGTCAGCTGGTGGTCCGAAAACACGGTCCTTGCTTTCCGCCGCCGACAATGCTTGGCGCCTAGATCGCCCGAACCGCCCGCAAACAGACCACCGAAACCTAAACCTGCAGAAAAGCATCAAGATCGGAACATCTCTGGAGTATACCCACATCACAGAACGTTGCGCTATTAGAAATGACCTGCAAATGCATTCTTTAAAAACAATCAAGTCCCATACATTTTCAAAGTATTCTGGAAGCTATCCCTGCCGAATGGTAGTTGTCGATGTTTGGACAGATCGCAGTGCCTTAATCTTCAGGGTCAAGTCGACAAGGCATAATATCTCAGGCAACGTGAATCTTCAGTAACCTCCTGTAATAATCCAAAATCTTGCAAGTCCATTGCTACTGACACCCTGTATCAATTTCAAACAGGTTTTATCCGGATATGCAACCCGTGACTTAAGCATCACATGCTCGTGGCAAGCTCGTGGCAAGTATGTGCTATCAAATTTAAATAAAAAGCGGAATTCAAATAATCAGACTGTAGGCTACATACCAGGTGTAAGAAAGAAAGGTTCCGCCTTGTGCAAGTAAGGGTGCGCTGCCGGATGAAGGTAGGCTGCGTGAAGCATGGAGTAGCCGTCAGACAGGACTGAAGACCCACGACTCAACGCCGGACCCATTGTCGGAACCTGGAAATAATGAATGGGTGAATTCGTTTTATGGCAAACTTTACAAACGCAAGATGGTGGAAGAAAGAAAGAAAAAATAATTTAATTATAGGAATTTAAATGATTTGCCCACTTGACAGATTCATCCATACCTTATTTAAGGACAGTGTTTGTACAGTAGAGTGTACGTACTGTCGGATTAGTGGGGAAGGTGATGGCAAACTGGAAGGGGTCTGGAAGGAAACGATATCTAGTAAAAGGCATAAATTCTAAACGGGTGTCTGCTGAATAAAAGTCTGGGGCTCTATCATATCATTTTGAGCTCCATAATTGCTTTCGTGCGTAATATATGGAGAGGTAAAATAAAGACGGAGGGTCCTGTGCAGACCATGAAGTCCGCTGGAATGAGCGTAGTCTTAATTTCACTTATTACCAACCTCAGCATTTGTGGAGGTGAGTTTTAAACTTCATACCCCGGCTTCTTTATCCCGGAAAAGAACCTCAGTTCAGATGGGAGATTTGACGGGCTCCATAGTCGACTGGTTACCTCGAAGAAAGTAAAAATCTTTTGTTCCTGCTGGGAATTAAACCATCACTCCTCGGTTGCCTAGTCTGCAGCCTGGTCCCTAAACTGACTGTAGTGCTCCAGCTGTTATGGGTGTTAGCCCAAATAGTAACTGAGTAACTCTACTAATTTAGAAGCTAATTTTGCGAGAATATTTTAGGTTAGATTTTAAATACACAACTTTCGCAGAATTTTGCAGGAACATTGTAGCTTCCTTGTAGAAACTACAATGTTCCTGCCAAACTCTCCGTACAAATTTTATCCTTATACAGGGTGTTGCGCTCCGAAACTTCCAAGATGTCGACCTTTCGTCCTTAAATTTGACATTAGTGCATTTATTTTTCACACACATCAAGACAGACATGACACTGGAATTGGAAAATAAAAACTTAAAAACAGTATGTGAATTCAGAAGTAATAAAAAATTACTACCGGTATGCATGAGGTTAGACGAGAGATGGCCGAACATTCGATGGCCGTCAGTTTTTTTGGTAGATCGCGGCCGCTTTTTGGTCTCTATCCAAATTTATTTGCCGCCTCAGTACGATCAAAAGCTCTTCGTTTGACAGCAGTTTTTGGATCGACCTATCTTTGCCAAGAAGCCTTCTCCCAGATGACGATAATTAAATTAAGATACGGAAGCCATCTAATTGATTAACATTTCAAACAGCGCCTTCACTTGTGCCTAGTGATAATAAAAAGCCCACTTCAGTAAGTAATCGCAAGATATGCAGTGTCATGGATCAACTTTGCAATAGGAAGTTTAGTGAAAAACACCTTTTTGTGGTGATAAATTGGTTGAGTTTGCAAAGATCAGTTTTTAATAAATGAATCAATTGTAACTTCGTATGTTGGATGTTTTTGTGCTATTTTACATGTCTGTATAGTTGGCCACATACGTATTAATGCCTTATATAGTATGGTTGATTGCGAAAGATGTCAACTGAGTCCAAAAATCTGGCCACCTATTGGTTAGACCTTGCTCAAGGCGCATGGACAGATTAGTTACGGAGAAGCTGGACCGTGAATGGAAGTCAGTCCACACAGATAGAATGGCATGTAGTTGCTCTTCTACGATTGACAATCGAATAAAGGCAAATCGTTGTCTCTGAATGCCCTCCAGTCCACACCGGGAAAAGCTCTTGTGAGCGTCGCCTGATTGAGCAGTGTTTCGTCTGACATCTCGTGCACACTGACTCGTACCAGAACTTGTACATGCTGAAAGCAGCCAGTGCCGCAGTGGAACGATGCCACTGGGAATTCTTTGGATTTGCCGACAGCAGTTCGGAACGGCAGACCAGCTGATCTGTAGGAAAATCTGGCCTTGCCCGTACAGTATCGTGAGGCATTAGGAGATTCACTGGCCTGTCGTCTGCAAAGCACAATGCCGATGCCAGCCACGTTACGACTAACATGCCATTCGCTCAGCGTAGAAAGAAGACTGTGTCACAGATGGCAGTTGAATGTGGGAGTTTGAGTAAAATGGCGGATAATGAAAGCGTGTGACGTAAGTCACCGGTGATTGGCTAGACTGCTAATGTAAATAATATTCTTCTCAAGTAGTGATGGATAAAACAGGATCTGATTTTGTGAATTGAACGCTGACCCTTTTGGTGTTTATTTGAAATTAAATAATGGTGTCTGGTACATCGATATGCTAAAGTCTTGCCGGAATCTAATGTTATGTACAGACGGATGCTTTACTGGTACAAGCATTTTGGACATTTAAGTATATTACGAGAATTGTTCTCACAAGAAACGTAGCTTATGATGGAGGGGTGTTAGTGATTACTACGTACATGTTGTATTCCGTTATTCCAGTTCATTCTCACCATCAGTTTGTGTTTATATTGTACCTGTACTAACTTAAATTAAGTATTTAATCATTTAATCAGCACACCAAATAATGCACATGCATAAACATTTTTTTAAATTAAAGTATTTAAAATCGCTCCAACATGTTTCGATCCTAAGATCATCTTCAGGGAGCTAAACTGTTCCTAGCTAAAGTCACATTTTTAAAAACACTCACTGATTAATTTCCTTATATTAACAGGGTGCTGTGGCAGCATGTCGTATTGTGTAAGTGTGCGCTGCTGAGAGTGCGCCTGACTACGGGTGTGCGTCGTGCGCACGACGCACACCCGTAGTCAGGCGCACTCTCAGCAGCGTATGTGCATTAGTTGGTGTGCTGATTAAATGACTCTACGAAATACACGGTACAAAGATAAAGATAGTTAAATTTAAAATATATATATATTCTTTTCTGTGGCGCTGCGGCCTAACGCGGGCCATGGCCTCCTCATCCTTGAGTTTTCTAGATCACACACAACGACGCATCACAGTCGGTAGGACTCATCTTGACGAGTGATCGGCTCGTCGCAGAGATCTCTACCTGACAACACACAACACTCACAACTGACAAATATCCATGCCCCCGGTGGGATTCGAACCCACAATCTCAGCAAGCGAGCGGCCACACACCTACGCCTTAGACCGCGCGGCCACTGGGACCGACTATATATATATATATATATATATATATGTACTACTTCTATGTTGCACGGATTTTTTGTTCTTAAGATGTGTTAGTGTTTGTTACTATTATCGTTATATTCAGTGTTTATGAAAAAGGTTTAATTGCATACATAGACTGAATATTAAATCGGTTGAGCATAATCTCAAATCTGCACAACTTCATATACGCAAATCTTGATTTATAAATAATATTTTACACATATGTGGGCAGGGGTATCGTAGCCGGTATAACGACTCGTTACCAGCTGGACGTTCCGAGGATCGAATCCCGGTGGCGCCAAGATTTTTCGCACGGGTACGGACCGGAGCTGAGGCCTATCCAGCCTCCTGTGCAGTGGGTGCCGGGTCATTTCCGGGGGTACACAGGCATAGCGTTAACAACCCACCCCAGCTAGCGTCGAGGTTAAAGAAAGAGTACGGTTATACCTGTACTACCCTTCCGTGCTTTCATGGCAGGTTATAACGTAAACTTTACCTTTCTTTCGTTTTACACGTAGCTTCTGTTATGTATCTAGTGTGTCCGTTTCCAGCGGTTCCTTTGTTTACCGCCATCAAAACTTCCTTTTCTGGTTCCAGTGATTCCTTTGTTATGGCCATCAAATCGAAAACTAACTAAATTTAATAACAATAATCCCTTCATAAGAACTTAATATCCTTTTGCGATGTATTATCATACACCATTTCACGGAGCGAGTGGCGCTACTGTCGCACTGTTAAGACAATTCCGCCCATTACTGATACAGGATGTGCTTTTGGGGCGTTGTTGAGTGACGTAATGGGCTTACTAAGTTTCGTGTAAAAGAACCGATTGGTTCAGAAGGTCAAATGAGGGACGCAGAAACAGCATAATGATCTAAAACAGTGTTTCTCAACCGCCGGGCCACGGCCCGGTACCGGGCTCTGGCATCAATTATACCGGGCCCCGAGAGGTTCTCCTGGAATTTGTCATTTAAGTTTTCTACGCAATTTTCATGAATAAAATTTTTATAGTGGAAATATTCTGAGGAGAAAAATATTCGTGAATATGTCGAAAAACTCAAGACCCAGATGTTGGCTTGAGGAAACTACAATATGCTACAAGATTTCATTAGTCCAGTGATTGGTAATTAATTTAAATGTAATTTTATATTTGTCAACATGCCACACCGTATACATAAGTGTACTAATACTCTTTACAATTATGCCATAATTGATTATTAATACTTATGTTATTTTAATGTATGAACTTAAAAAAATGGAAAGGTATTTACGAGTAAATTTGTTGGTACTGGGCCCTCGTCTTATGGAAAAAGAATTTACCGGGCCGCTGTCTCACAAAGGTTGAGAAACACTGATCTAAAAGTTTTCTTTTCTCCCTATGAATGAAGAGAGTTTATACGCAATGAGTAGTTCTATAACCTGCGTCCTACATCCCCTAGCGACACTCCGACGTCTTTCGAATTGGGTCTGTCTAGCATGTCATCTCCTTCATTTTGAAATACCTTTAATAATTTAGTTTGGCGTTCCTTCGTTCCTATAGATAAAAGAAAGTTACATTTTTAACGTTACTGTATATATTAACAATGTTCGCGGCCCAAGATTTTACTTCTAGAATATCAGTCAAAGTAATTTCAAAATTATTTATTAAGTACGTAATATAAATTTACTTTAACCACGAATTTCGTACTTTTATGTTTTATTTTACGTTAATGCGGGCCCACACAACTTTATATATAATCATATACGTTAAATTTTGTAATTTCATTTGATGTAATAAACCGCTTGATATTGACCCACATGCGCCGAAACATGCTGGAGACGCAATAACAGTAGTGGAGTGTTCCAAAAATTCTATACGTAGATGATTTTAATGTACCAATTGATCAATACAAATATTGATTTTCTGGAGGTGTCAAAAATTGTAATAGTTTGTTCTCAGAAATTTGTTGATGAAACGTAAAGTATATCTGATAGCAATTAAAACTGTAAATATTTCTTCCAACATAATGGATAGGGAAGGAAGGATTCAGAACCTTCCGTTTCTTTCAGTGGCGTAGCCAGAAATTATGTTCGGGGTGTTGGGGGGGGGGGGGGTTCCAGCAATTTCATGTAGGTCAGGGGGGGGTAAGATAGGGGATCAGGGGGGAGTTACCCAAATTTC
>Ga0136643_10018594_pt1 | contig 10484 bp, 3 predicted proteins | sample TergutLab28metaG_FD_96883 | JGI IMG/M metagenome (GOLD analysis project Ga0136643, IMG submission 96883) | Labiotermes labralis P1 segment gut microbial communities from Petit-Saut dam, French Guiana - Lab288 P1 (version 3) (version 3) | ecosystem: Host-associated > Arthropoda: Insects >... | reverse complement strand
ATTACATGTGTTACATTTCAGTTTGTATATTCCACTGGGATTTTTATTATTAATCTGTTCTTTAGCTAGTTGTTGTTGGACGGTGTTGGTTGCCCTAAATGCAATAGTGCAGTATTTAGTATAATAATTGAGTAACTCGACAATATGTACGGTGTAACAACGAAAATGAATTTTGGTATTAGCAGGACTCAATGTTCCTCATTTCTAAAAGAGCTGTAACCAATTTGTAGGTGCAGCGAATCATTTAGTCTGATTGAGGTGGAGTTAGAATGCAGTATTCTGTATTTGAGAAACGTGTACAAATTTCTGTCCCAAAGCAGTATATCCCAAGCAAACACAGCAGAGGAAAACGTAAACAGAGATTTTGTGGCATAAATAATTATTTCCGAAAATCTAAGATTTAAAAGGTAATTAAACCACAAGATGCTACTCTAGCGTTTCATAGCACGACACTGTTTGATGAAACTTTACATCGTATTCCCTTGCACAAATTTTTCGAAATATCTCATATGCCTTAAATTTCGACGCATCATAATTTCTATGTTACATGTGAGCATATATACCTACTTGTTGACCATGTATTTGGTGAACAAAGGCTGGTTTGTTAATAAAATAGATCACAGATTTCACTCTGGAAGGACTTACTTGATCTATGTTATACAAAATATTAATGACACTTCCAAATAAATCTCAGGGTAATTAAGAGAAAATGCGCCAGAATTTGCATACATTTCATAAGGATGCAACTACTTTTCTCTTGGAAAACATATTCCACATTCTAATGCAAACCGTCATTATTATGCCAATCCATTTTTATAATATCCGCTGCTTTTTCTCCAATCATAATTGTTGTTGCATAAGTCGGTGTAACTATAATTTGAGGCATTATGGATGCATCCGCCACCCTAATCCCCTTTACACCGTGAACTTTCAGTTTTGGATCAACAACAGCTTCTGGATCTGAACTGGGTCCCATTTTGCATGTGCCAACAGCATGGAAACTTGATGCACCAATGTTCCTCATCATGCATTCCCAATATGACCTGGTATCGAAATCTAATCCTTCACAAACGTTCACAAACAGTTTTCTCCTCCTTGTGTCACGACGTCTCATTACGTCAGTCTCCATTATTCCAACTGTTGCATAGATACCTTCTAACATTGTGTCCACGTCCTTTGTGCTTGTCAAGTAACCCGCATATATTTTAGGATAATCTGAAGGATTTGCCGAACGGAGTAATATCTTACCTCTGCTACTTGGTCGAGTAAGCACTGGAACCATGAAAACAACGTCATGTTCCTTTGACATTTCTTGTAATGAAAGAATTGTTTCGTCCGTTAGACCAAACGCTTTACCAAATACGGCAGACCCGTTTGTGTCGTTTGCTAAAATACCGAAGAAGAAAATCTGGATATCTGGTCTATCGTCGAGAGCGAACTTCGTCTTAATGAAACCAGAGACAGAGGTTCCATAAAAAGTAGTAAGCGCTCCTGTTCTTCGAGTTAGATACTCATATGACCAATCAAGGGAAGATAATGGATTTGACTGCAACTTTTCAGAACTCCTTATGCTGCATAACGATCCCAAAAACAGGAAATGATCTTGAAGATTCTCACCAACTTTCAAATCCTTAATAACTTTGATACCGAATTCTTTCAGATGTGCTTCTGGACCAATGCCGGATAACATGAGCAGTTGTGGAGAACTAACAGTGCCTGCTCATAAGATTACTTCTTTCTTAATTCGAACCTGCTGAAGTTTGTCATCACGTGATCTGAATTCAACGGTTTTGGCTTCTTTGCCAATAGGATCTATTATGATTCTGGTTACTGTAGAATTTTTAATGACATGAAGGTTTTTCCGATTTTTAACGGGTCCGAGGAAAGCTTTGGCAGTATTACACCTTGTACCGTTTATAATTGTGGCGTCCATATGTGCAAATCCTAACTGACTGGGACCATTGATATCATCAAGTTCTCTATATCCTGCCTCTTTCGCTGCGCCTAGAAGTGTCCATGCGAGGTCCAGGCTTTCCATTCTTTGGACAGTTAAAGGACCTCCTGACCCGTGGTAGAAAAATTGCAAATCTTTTTCATTTGCTCTCGGCCTGAAGTCTTCCGATTTCTTGAAATATTCCAGAACTTCATCGTAACTCCATCCGTCGTTACCAGCTGCGGCCCATTCGTCAAAATCGTGTTTCGTTCCCCGAATGTAGAGCATACCGTTAATTGTACTAGTCCCTCCTAGAGCTCTTCCTCTGGGCCAATTGCACCGTTGATCTCGTAATCCTTGACAACTTCCTTTTTGTGGTTCCGTCATGAATTTCCAGTCCATATCAGATTTTTGAAGCCCAACAGCCATTGCAGGAATTTCTGACATCAGAGATGGATTATCACCTGCTTCTATAAGAAGGACGTTCCATTCAGGCACCTCGCTGAGTCTGCTTGCCACAACGGACCCAGCAGTGCCACCTCCGACCACGATGAAGTCGTATTCATTCAGCAGGTTAGAACTGGCATCCGCAGGGTACTGGTGCGGGTTCCCTAGTTCGCTTTCTGACGAGAGGAGCGTTGTAATGAGGCTGGCGAAAAACGTTGCCCCCGCACTGGATATACAGGAACTTGGAGAGGAGACCGAAGACGTCCAGTGGTTGTAGCTCGTACACGAGCCCTCCATTCTCTGTTAATAGGAAGAACGTGAATTAAGAGAAATATAAGTATTCTGCATTTTACAACTGATGTTGCGCATGTTATGGCCTTCTGTGTTCTTACGCCGTGCATTATATTTTGTTCTGACATATCTGAGGAGCGCGCTGCCTCCAAATTGTCGATGACTGCATGCGGTTCAGTTCGTCTGACGTGTCCCGAAGGAGAAAACTGCGTACTCTGAAGCACCTGAGCATTTAGATAGGTCAAATTTTGTGTGTGTCCATAGCCGTGCATTAAAGAATATTTACACTTACGTAACAAACCAACAAATGCACGTCAGTAAAATATGTTTCATCATATATTACTATTCACCGCCATGCTTCGGTCGCTTCTGCGACCATCAGCAGGTTATCATACAAGAATATAAACAGTATATACAGGGTGTTTCAGGAGGAATAGTAAATATTTTAGGAGGCGGTACTATGGACTATTCCGAGTAAATAAGTTCATATAAACATATGTCCAATTTTCAATACAGCTGTCCGAATTTGGTTTGTACAGATTAGATTTTTGTCAGTGGGGACGGATGAAAAGCGAAGTCTACAAAGAAAAAGTAAACACAAGAGAAGAATTGGTCGCTCGCATTATGAATAGTGCTGCCCTCATAAAGCAAGAATGCTAAGATTACCTCAGGAGAGCTACACATACTATTGTCAAGAGGGTTGAGAAGTGCATTGAAGTCGATGGTGGGGTTTTTGAACACTTACTTTGAATTGCTGCAATTTATTAAGATCATTTACAAAACCAATAAATGCAATCAATACGTCATTTGTCTTTCTTTCATACCTTTTGTAGGGCTTTTTATGCGTAACATTCAAACAGCTGTATCTCCACACGAACTGAAAATTGGAAACTATATATGAACTTATTTACTCGGAATAGTCCATACTACCACCTCCTAAAATATTTACTATTTCTCCTGAAACATCCTGTATGTATGTATGTATATACATGTATATATATATATATATATATATACACGTACATATACAAAGCACCTGCACAAAATATATAATTAAGACAGCCCGAAGTTATAGTTAAGAAGCGCCATATCTATTACAACGGGTGGTTCTTAATTATAAATTTTGTGCAGTTGGTTTGATATATATTACTTACATACATCGTTTTTCTTGTATGATACCCTGCGACCGAAACATGTCGGTGAATAGAAATACACGATAAAACATATTTTGTTGATCTGCATTGGTTTGTCTGTTACATAGTTTTTATAAAGCAAATTTATTCACCCCGAAATGGAGGCAGCACGTTTCTCGGAAATATCGGAAAACATGTAAACTGCGGGGTGCAAAGACCCAGATGATCATTATTTGAATTTTTGTACGAACTTTCCTTTAGTGTGATTTCGACAGTTTTTTAAAATTATCAATCAGAAAGAATACAACCTAAAAGCTAATGTGATGATTATACAAATTACGCTACGATACCATATATTTCTATGACGTGGTAGGGTACTCATTCAGCGATGTCAACTCAGGAGCCTTGTAAGATTTCGACAGTTGAGATTTCTTTGCCACGACCTGTTTTAATTCTTCAGCCATTTTTCCTCTCGGATTTATTAGCACCAGTAGGCATTTTTTTTGAAAGGAAGCTTCACGATGTGCTCTCAACGTAATAAAATATTATACAGTGTACGTCAGCACAATCACTTTATTATATACGGTAATACAAGACTACATGTTTCGACTATAACCTAGTCATTATCAGGCCTATATTAACATTTGTGTTACCAGATGCTGTGCACATTCTGGGATCCCATAGTGTTTACATTCGTGGAATATATCTATTAAAACGATTGTCTAAAAGGTGTGATGTGCAAATGCAGGATTGGGGTAGGTAAAATTTTCTCTTAAAATTTATTTTACAGATTTGTCTAAAAAATTTTTTAAAATTATATATTTTTAGACGAATCTGTAAAATACATTTTAAGAGACAATTTTACCTACCCCAATCCTGTATTTGCACATCACACCTTTTAGACGAAAGTTTTAATTACATATATTCCACGAATGTAAACACGATGGAATCCCAAAGTGTGCATAGCATCTGGTAACACAAATGTTAATATAGGCCTGAATATGACTAGGTTATAGTCGAAACATGTAACCTTGTATTACCTTATATAATAAAGTGATTGTGCTGACGTACACTATATAATATGATATTACCAGTAGGCGTACTCTCGCTTTCAACCCTTATGGCCAAATGAAGGATGGGGAAAGTAACATGCATGGACAGACGATCAGGCTTAAATAAATATAGTCAAGAAAAGAGGAAGTGAAGAATCTGAAGGGCTGAATTTGTTCCCCCGTATGTGGGATGGGAACGAATGGCGGGAGTTTTTGACTACTAAAGTGAAACTTCAGTTTCCACAAAAGCCGATATATTTCTTCAAAAGCTGGACGAACCTTAGCTACTCAACAAGGATTCTGTGTCACAGAGTTAGTTAGTCTGTCTAGTCACTAAAACAATCTTATTAAAAAAAGAAACTTTCTAGGAACATGGACCGGAACTGCCTGTCACACGTTTCAAAACTAAGGCCTATCATTTAAACGTTATGCGTATGAAGGAGGTAATTAAAGGACTGAATGTAAATAAATACCCAAATGTAATTTATATTGAAATAAAACCTAAAAGTCTTCGTAATTGTGTTTTAAACATAACTACAGATTTCTCGAAGACATATTTGTGGATTTCTAAGAGTAAAGAATTGTAAAGAAAGATGTTTGTATAATGAAACAGGTGGCACTGTCACGCGTTTGCAGTAGGGAAGCTACTTCCCGATGTATAGAACGAGTCGATAAAGAAACTGATATGTTATAAAATATTCTTCCAATAGGTAAATCGGCCTAACAAAATACAAGCTGCACCATGTACGATAAATTGTTCTAAGGTGTGAAATCTCACCACATTGAAATGATATTTGACATAATGTTACGTTTCTACTTTAATTTTTACAGAAACTGACCTTAATGATAATTTTATTTAAAAAAAACTGCAACACATAGCTATTTATTTAAACAAATAGAAAATTTTTTACTAATAAATTTCTTGTCGAATGAATAAAAATTGCCTTTTTTAATAATATAATAAAACACAAAGCAATGCTACACACCAAGGTACTATTTTGTTCCATAATTAGCCAAAACCTTACAGGCTACGACGTTTAACTTGACATTTAACCCGACAGAATCCCCGTATATTGATATTGCTTATTCTTTATGCAATTCTGTTGGGAACTATTAAGTCGAATCAACATACAGGGAGGGATGCGCTGTTGCTTGCTGAGGCTAAACAGTGGCTACCATTCTGTTAGGATCACGAGGCTGCCTTCAGGGGTCCGGTTATGCGATTATGCTAAGTAGCTGTAGATTTGTTGTATATAAAATACTGCAACCAACGTCATAAAGTATTTGCATAATTTTATATATAACACTAAAAACCAGTATTAATATGCTGGCCTTAAAGTTTATATTTGAAAGCGTATTTGCCAATTAGCGCCGAGATATGTGTTTGTTCAAATATAGCTGACCTTTTTTATTCTCCTCTGATTAAAAGAAACAATTACAAGAAACTGTACACAGTACTGTCTTACTTGGGTGTTTTTACCTTTTGTACACGTTTTATTCTAATTTGTCTCGCATGTATTGTCGCTATTAAGTGTCTTGTGTGTAATTGTTGTTGGTTTGGCCGTGAGTATTGTTGTAGTTGTGTGCATTGTTATCATCTTATGTGTATTTGTTGTACTGTGTGTGTATTGCTGTTTTTTTTTTTACTTTAGATGTCGGACTACTGGCTAGAAGTCAGTATTCGGAAGGTCCTGCGACCGGCTACCTCTACACAGGTTTTTCTTGGTTTCCTTCTGTCTAAAAGCAAACGCTGAGACGGTTCCCAAGATTCCAAGTTGCCACTACATGCTTCTCATGTAACCCTCACGACTTAAATCCAGTAGTAACCGATTTCATGTTTTGTATACATGTAAAATAACCACCGCCACCGGGTGACAACCCAATTGCAGTTAATAATAATAATAATAATAATAATAATAATTTGTAGTTCATTTGTATTACCCAGTCTTTAGGGAAAATACTCCCAAAGATGTCGAAGTCTAAGGACTTGTATGGAATAGTGTAAAGATGAGTCTGTGCTGAAAGCCTTCCAAGTTGAGGGCGTTGAGAGAGTTTTGACGCGATTTGGAAGTGTTGCTCTTTAGAGTTTTAGTCAGAGACGTCTGTTTAATTTACTTCTCTTAATTACCTGACCAGAGATGCATTATTTTCCACTTTTGACTAAAATATTAGTCTCTTTGTTTTGAAATAACTGCTTTAATACGTGCTGACGGGAAGCGAATTTAGGAATATAAATCACAATGGACAGCTTTACTCAAGAATGATAAATTCAAGTAGTTTCTTAAGGGAAAGACTTGGTTATACACCCTCTTAAAATTTAGGACCAGTTAATATTGCCGAGTCGGAATTTTGCAATCACTGGAGTGTGACTCCGAAATAGCTCGTATTCCTGGGTGTCGAATTCAGAAAAGCAGAAAGTTAGAAAGAGGCAACCGACCGAGAAAATATATGGCGGCGGTCTGTGCAGAACCTGTGCTGATGGCTGGCCGTGTGTGAATATGCAGTACAGGATTAGAAGTGAAACACATAAAGAAGGGGTATGAAGTCTCGATACAGATTCCAGGTAAGAGGCCTGATTCCAATCTAAGGAATTCTTCCGCTGCAGTTCATTTTGCTATTATTTACCCAACAGCGTTATTAACAAACACAACAATCCCACCACTTTTATAAACAAGCCAAAATATCGGTTATAACGTCGATATTTGTTGTGGCGCCGCCAGGTTTAACTCCAATATAAACCGACCAGAACAAGTTCTTTGAAGCCTTGATCGAAAGTGAAAGCCTTTGACGTAAGTTGTATACACACCCTTCTTCTTCACAATGTACACGACTAGCCTCTTCGACTTACGGAATACACGATGCACTAAACTGTATCCCCCCCCCTCCCAAAAAAAAATTATCCTCATTTTGCCTTCGGAATCGAAAAATATTATGTAGCGTTCTTCAGAAAGAACTACCTTCTTTTTGCACCTAGGTAATTTATGATTCTTATTATATTCTATTTTGTGTTATCTTTTGATTTTATTCAAATCGATTCTTCAGTCTTTCTTTTCCTGCGTCTAAAGAAATAAAATTTCCCCAAAAATCTTTGCTGATAAAAAGACGAACAATTAAATTATAAAACCTAAATTAATTTTAATGTAATTACACATAATCAGTACAAAACTTTCTCTTATATAACCTCATTGCTACTAATACTATGGGTAGCTCAGTCGGTATAGCGACTGACTGCGGGTTGGAAAGTCCCGGTAGGGACGAGATTTTCCGCCCGTTTAGACCGGCCCTGGGGCCCACCCAACCTGCTGTAAAATGGGTACCGGGTCTTTTCCGGGGGTAAAGTGCGGCCGGGGCGTGCTACTGACCACTCACCCCCTTCTAGTGCCGCAGTCATGGAACAGTAGAGCTATACCTCTACCCATCCTCTGGGCCACACTAATACTATAGTGAGTTAACCGCAGGTTCCCAAATAGGACAATACTCAGACATCATTCTTTCAAATCCTACCACCAATAGGAGCGCCCAAGAATTAATTATTTTTACTTAGACATGTCTTTAACTTGTATCACACACAGCTACTCTAAACTGCCTTTATTTGTAAATAGGTTTTAAATGTATATATATATATATATATATATATATATATATTTTTGTGTGTGTGTATTCACATATATTTTATTTATCTCAGTATTTAACCAACTTGATGCACAAAATTTGTTTCACAATAAGTTTTATTTCATGTGAAACAAATTTTGTGCATCAAGTTGGTTAAATACTGAGATAAATATACTGAGATGCACGGTCAGCAAAACGTCAAAAAATACATTTTATGTTACATCGCTATTTTATTCCTTTTTTGTGTTTGAATTCCTTGTAAATTTTGTAATCTCTTACCTCATTCTGCAGTTTTTGGCCAATACTTTTCATTTTTTCTGTATAGCTCGGTGATATCTGTTAGTAAAGCCAAAATACGTAGCTGTCGATATTCTTTACAATATATATATATATATATATATATATTGTGTTGACGGAATATCTCTTGGTTTTATTCAAATTTTTACAGTTATCAACTTCCCATTTTATAACTGAACAAAATTTGACACTATTTAAGAACGATATTTTCCACATATATGACACACACACACACACACACTCATATATATCTACATACGAGTATATGTACATATAAACACAAAGTTGCACTTAAATAATTCGTCAATGCCTACTCAGTTTGCGATAACATTCAATAAAAATTAAGTTCACAGTTGTAAATAAATAAATAATAATATATAAAATATATGGAGTAAGTTCTTTATTGAGAGAGTATCAGGTTCTTGTATTGCTGCTAATATACAGATTATTCAATAGTTAACTGCTGAGGAGAGAATGTTTCGATAGTTGTTCGTTGAAAGTCTCGCTAATTGTCATCGCAAACATTACTGTTTCACGGGCGCTCCAGACGTTTAAGCAGAATCCTGGCTTTCTTTATGGAGACTCAGTAAACATGCGGGGTGAATATTGCCAATCGTATAAAATTCTCGCAATTTGCAGCCAACGTTTGCATATGATGTAGGATTAGGTGAAATAATACTCTCGTGCAAAACCAACAGTTCACTACAATGGAATGTTATGTGCTGACATTGTACGGCTAATCAGCGCCAGAACCCTCCATTTGCCCTTCTGACTTGGCACGTCAGGCTGTGAGTTACTGATATGTGTGTTCCTTTGTTTCCTGATCTCTCCCCTGCTGGTGTAGACAGCAACTTAATAATAATAATAATAATAATAATGGGCCTTGCTACGGCATTTTTGCTGCCAGTGACCATCTAAAACACGTGTTTGTGTGTCCACCATCTTTCCTAACTGGCCCGAACCTCAAACAACACTTTGTGTTCTAAGTATCTCATGTAAATGTATGCAGCTTCTGATTTGGCAAGTTGTCTAAAATTCGTGTGCCCGGCTTGAAACACGATCTTGTGTTCCGGACTCGCTGTGCATGTTGTGCGGTGTTTATTTTATTCCGTATTTCTGTCACTCCTTTCCTGCGGTGTCCACCTACCCAACGCCAGTAATTTATTTTGTGTCTTTCAGTAGTGTTGAGTGTACAGATTCATATCTCGGTATTACTTTGATTCTTTGTTGGGAATAATAATAATAATTATTATTATTGTTTCTAGTTTGAGATTTTCTAAACAGTGCCTCAATACGTTCCCTGTTTAGGTTGGGTGAGTTTTGGGTGAGATTTATGTGGAAAATTGCATACTACTTCGATATGTAGGGAGTTGGAGGAATATCTAGTAGTAATAGTAGTAGTAGTAGTAGTGTTTTTGATGGTGGTGGTTATGATGGTAGTAGTAGTAGAGGTAATAGTAGTGGTAGTAGTAGTAGTAGTGGCGTTGGTGTAGTAGTAGTGGTGATAGTAGTGGTAGTAGTAGTAGTAGTAGTGTTTTTGATGGTGGTGGTTATGATGGTAGTAGTAGTAGAGGTAATAGTAGTGGTAGTAGTAGTAGTAGTAGTGGCAGTGGTGGTGGTGGTGGTGGTTATGATGGTGGTAGTAGTAGTACTAGTAGTAGTGGTGGTAGTGGTAGTAGTAGTAGTAGTAATGTTTTTGGTGGTGGTGGTGGTGGAGGT
>Ga0136643_10018585_pt1 | contig 10487 bp, 11 predicted proteins | sample TergutLab28metaG_FD_96883 | JGI IMG/M metagenome (GOLD analysis project Ga0136643, IMG submission 96883) | Labiotermes labralis P1 segment gut microbial communities from Petit-Saut dam, French Guiana - Lab288 P1 (version 3) (version 3) | ecosystem: Host-associated > Arthropoda: Insects >... | reverse complement strand
CTTGGTATATAACAACATTATCACCTATTTCGCATGTTTCGCCTATAACAACGCCTGCGCCATGGTCAATAAAAACACCATTGCCTATGATGGCACCAGGATGTATTTCTATCCCAGTAAAAAAGCGGGAGATTTGCGAGATAAATCGCGATAGAAGAAAGAATTGCATTTTATATAGCTGGTGGGCTATACGATGAAAAATGATTGCCCAAAGACCTTGATATAGCAACAATTCTATATTTGAGCGTATAGCAGGGTCATTTTTTCTTATAAACCGCGCCAGATAGCGGATTCCCATGATAATTCCTCATTTCATTACAAAAATAAAGCGGTGGACATATAGCGTTCGCCTGTGTCTGGTATTATGGTTACTATGGTTTTATCTGTGTTTTCAGGGCGACAAGCGATTTGTAAACATGCCCACACAGCCGCGCCAGAGGATATGCCAGCCGAGAGACCCTCAGTTTTTGCCAGCTCTTTTGCGGTTTGTATTGCATCTTCATTTGAAACAGTGATAATTTCATCATAAATCCGTGTGTCCAAAATATCAGGCACAAAGCCAGGACCTATTCCTTGAATTTTGTGCGGTGCGGGCGGCTTCCCAGAAAGCACAGGCGAGGCGGCAGGTTCGACAGCTATTATCTGTATATTTGGCTGCTTATCTCTAAGATATGCACCAACGCCCGTTATTGTTCCGCCTGTACCAACACCAGCTACAAAGATATCAACATTTCCGCCTGTGTCTTCCCATATTTCTGGACCAGTGGTTTTTATATGCATGGCAGGGTTTGCAGGGTTTGTGAATTGTCCGAGGATAATTGTATTTGGTATTTCTTCAACAATTTGTTTAGCTTTTTCTACTGCGCCTGTTGTGCCTCTCGCTCCATCGGTGAGTACGTATTCTGCGCCAAAAAATTCTAGTAGCTTTCGCCGCTCTATGCTCATAGTGTCTGGCATAGTGAGGATATAGCGATATCCGCGTGATGCTGCCAAAGCTGCAAGTCCTATGCCTGTGTTGCCGCTTGTAGGTTCAACAATTATTGAATCTTTATGCAAAAGCCCCTTTTCTTCGGCATCAAGGATAAGTGCGAGAGCCAAGCGGTCCTTTACACTACCTAGAGGGTTTTGGCTCTCTAGCTTGCCCAGTATTCGTGCCCTTGCATCATATTTTGTAGATATGTTATTTAATGCTAAAAGAGGTGTGTTGCCTACAATTTCTGCTATATTATTATATATTTTCGACATATCCTACCAACTTCCTCAGAATTAATAATTTAATAATACTACATAGCGAGATAGATGTCAATATTAGTTCTGTCTAAAGTTTTCCAACATATGTGCTTTATATTCAGCAAAGTTGCCATTATCAAGAGCTTGTCTTATCTCTTTCATCAAATTATTGTAGAAAAATAGATTGTGGATTACGCAAAGCCGCATAGCCAAAATCTCTTTTGCCTTATGCAAATGGCGTAAATACGCGCGTGAATGCTTGGTACACACTGGGCAAGTACAATTAGCATCAATTGGCGAGTCATCTAATTCATGCTTTGCGTTGAATAAATTAATTTTACCATGGCTAGTAAAAACATGACCATGACGACCATTCCTAGCAGGAAGCACGCAATCAAAAAAATCTATGCCGCGAGCAACGGCTTCCAGCAGGTTTTCTGGCGTGCCTACACCCATGAGATATGTTGGTTTGTTTTTTGGCAGATTCGGCACGGTTGCTTCTAACACACCATACATCTCGGCATGGGTTTCGCCTACCGCCAAGCCGCCAATGGCATATCCCGCCATATCCAAAGCTGCAAGCTGGCGTGCATGTGCCGCTCTGATATCGTGGCTAATGCCGCCCTGAACAATGCCAAAAAGCATCTGTTGTGAGTTCATTGTGCCTTTTGCGGCATTAAGTTTATCCACTTCATCTATACATTCATGTAGCCAGCGCGTGGTTCTGTCTACGGCTGCTTGAATATATGCGCGCTCAGCGGTGGCGGGAGGGCATTCATCAAAAGCCATGGCTATATCAGATGCCAGATTGGACTGTATTTGCATACTTTCGCGAGGGCCCATAAATATTTTGCGACCATCTATATGCGAAGAAAAATGCACACCTTCTTCTGTTATTTTGTTCATAGAAGCCAAAGAAAAAACCTGAAAGCCACCAGAATCTGTAAGAATGGGTCTGTCATAAGACATAAAGCGATGCAGACCACCCAGTTTTGCTACAGTTTCGTCGCCTGGTCGTATATGAAGATGATATGTGTTGCATAAAGCCACTTGGCAGCCTATGGCATTAAGGTCGTCAGATGAAAGACCGCCTTTGATGGCCGCGGCTGTAGCAACATTCATAAACACTGGGGTTTCGATTGTTCCGCGAGACGTGATAAGGCGACCGCGCTTTGCTTCGCCTTCTGTTTTAAGTAAATTATACATAGATTATCCCACTTTCGTAAAACTTTCGTAAAAACTTCTTGAATATTATAACATGTTTTGTTATAATTAGGAAGTTCAAAAGTAAAAAATAGGAAGGAGCAGTGTAATGGCTTATAAAATCTTGAATGTTATATCGGATTCAAACATAGGCGGCGCGGGCAAGTTGCTGCTCACTTTTCTTGCCAATGTAGACCGTGAGGAATTTGATGTAAGCGTGGTTTTGCCTAAAGATTCACTTCTTATACCCGAAATAGAGAAAGTGGGTATTCGTACAATTGAGGTAGAGGGAATTGCTGATAAATCTTTTAGTCTTTCTGCTATAAATCAGCTTTCGGAGCTATATAAAGAAGAAAAACCTCATATTGTACACACTCATGCGGCTCTTTCTGCACGTGTGGCAGCAAAGCTAGGTAAGCTCAAGGTGGTGCATACGCGCCATAGTGTGCATACCAGCCAAAAATTAACCAAAGAGCCAAAGTATAAAAAGGTGTTTCCTTACAAACATCTTGTGGGTGCGTTAAATAACTATCTCTCTGATACCATAATAGCCACATCGCCTGTAGCCAAGCTTTCTATGGTAGAAACAGGCACAAACCAAAAAAAGACGATAATGGTATATAATGGGATAGATGCGCTCAAACCCCTGACTGAAAAACAACGCAGGGACTGTCGCGCACATTACGGGCTTACAGATAATGATTTTATATGCGCCATCATTTGTCGCCTTGAAAAGGTAAAAGGCATAGAGTATGTGTTAAAAGCAGCACAACTGCTGCAAAAAGAGGATAGGTCTATCAAAATACTTGTTGTGGGTATTGGTAGTGAAGAGGAGGCTTTGAAAAAACTAGCGGATGAATTAGAGCTTGATAATGTGATATTTACTGGCTTTGTAGAAGAAGTTAGGTTTATTACGGGCATGATTGACCTGAATATAAATGCATCTCACACAGAAACAACGAATTTGGTTCTGTTAGAAGGCTTGAGCCTTGGTGTGCCTGCCGTAGCTAGCGACTGCTCGGGAAATCCTTTTGTGATAAATGATGGTGTAAATGGGCTTTTATTTGAGGAAAATGACTATATAGCTCTTTCCAAAGCTATATTGGGGCTAAGGCAAAATCCGAAAGAGGTTCAGCATCTGGGCAAACGTGCAAAAGAGATTTTTGCGGAAAAGTTTGATTCCAAGGTGATGACACGCCGTGTGGAGGATATCTATAGAGAACTGATTGCAAAGATAGAAAAAGAAGAGGGGATTAAAAAGGCGAAAGAAGCTAGGAAAGCAAAAAGGAGCAACGGTGAATGAGGCCGTATGTGAAGGATTTTCTTGGCAGATATTTAGAATTGTTTAATGCTTCCAATATAAATGTCGATTCCATAATTTTGTTTGGTTCGCAGGCAAGGGGTACGGCTATGGTATCTTCAGATATCGACATTTCTGTTGTTATGAAAGAAAGTCTTTCGTCACAAGACAGAGGGCATTTGCGATGCCTTGGGTGATGAGATTGATATGCGCTAAGAGAAGAGGGGGGGTCGTTCCATGGCCTCTATAAATTATTTGGAGTATTCAAAACGTGACTTTGAGTATGCCAAAGGCAACTTTTCTATTGGGTTTTACGACCTATGCGGCGGATTTTGTCAGTAGAGTATTGAAAAGCACTTCAAGTATTACTTGGAATTGTATGGAAATTATGATGATATTCTAATGTTCCCAACCCATAATTTAGGAAAACTGTATGAGCGGGTATGTGCAGTAGCGGATGAAAACCCAGAGAGCGACAAGAGGAGACCTGTCTAAGCTTACCAATTACTACTTTGATACAAATAATCCTAAAGAAATTAATATAGAGCTTACAAAAGAAATGGCAGAAGAAGCCATAAACATAGCAAAAGAACTTAATGACTGGGTGGACATGCTATTGCAAAGGAAGTGAAAATTTGGTAGAGCGAAGCTTTTTTTATTGGCTAGTTATGCGAGCAAAGACTGGGCTGGCGCAATTCTTTGTCGCCAGCATTTTTGGTCGATTTTTTACATGCGTTATTGCTTTATTAAATAGAATATGGGGCGACAGTGGCTTGCGTGGCGTGTTTTTGGGTGACTTTGCAATGCAAAGTAGCTTCAGTAAGGGGGTTTTAAGCAAATGCTTTGTAGGCTGTGGAAGTTTTGCAAGCAAATCCTCTGCAGTTCTTGCACCCATTTTTGCGAAATCACGTATATTATCATTTTTTTCGGATTTTTGCGACAATTTGCAATATGTTAGCATACGTAGTTTTGGTGTAATGCTGCTGATTACAGGTGCAGTGCCTACTATCATCTCTTTTGTAGCACTTGGATATGTGCCGATTTTGCTTGCGGCAATAGCTGCACTTGGTCTTCCGCTTACCCTTTTAAATCGTAGTTTTGTGCGGATATACAATGGTAGCTGGCTTTTGCAAAAGGCTTTGGGATTCTTTTTTGTAGACAAGATTGAGGATGCTAAAAAAACACGACATCATCTGCCGCTTTTTATCGCACTAGGCATAATTTTTGGTGTGCTAGCATCGCTCCTAGATTTGCAGACCTTTATTATGGCTTTTGGCGGCATTATCGGTGCTGTTTTGGTGCTATACAAAACAGAAATTGGCATCTATGTCGCTGCATTTTTGATTCCTTTAGTACCTACGATGTTGGTTCTGGGGCTTTTTGCTCTTGTAATCGTATCGCTTTTAATAAAGGTTTTTATCACAGGCAAAGCTACGCTGAAATTTAATGCCATAGACCTTTTTGTTTTAGTTTTTGGCGGAATTGTGGCATATAGCTTGGTTTTCACCTACTACTTCGCCTCCAGCGCGCCTGTGGTAATGGTATATATTTTGTACATTTTGTTTTACTTTGTGGCAAAAAACACAATAAATACACGCGAAAAGCTGCTTGCCGTGCTTTCTATCATTGCTGTATCTGGGCTTGCCGTGGCAGCTTTTGGCGTATGGCAACGCTTAACTGGCAATTTTGTGATGACGGAAGCGTGGCTTGACACTGACTTTTTTGATCCTACCATGGTGCGGATATATTCAACGCTCGAAAATCCTAATGTTCTGGGCAAGTATCTTATTTTTATTGTAATGATAGCATTTGGTATGATATATTATTTTAAGGATTATCTACACAAGATAGCCGCGTTAGGCATCATGAGTGTTGCGGGGCTTTGCCTTATTTTTACGCAGTCTCGTGGGGCATGGCTTGGTGTTATTTTGGCGATGGGCGTTTTTGCCTTGTTACGCGACAGACGTCTGGTAATCCTTGGTTTGCTTGGGCTTTTGGCCGCGCCCTTTATCATATCCCCTGAAGTTTTGCAAAGATTCTTATCCATAGGTGACCTCGCAGATTCATCTACGAATTTCCGCGTATCCATATGGCTTGGCTCATTAGATATGGCGCAGGTTTTTTGGCCAATAGGCATTGGGCTTGGCACAGAGAATTTTAATATGATATATAATTTATATGCATTTAGTGCGGCGCGAGCCCTTCATTCGCATAACCTGTATTTGCAATTGCTTATAGACTTAGGCATAGCTGGGCTTGTGACGTTTTTGATTATACCAATCGCATTTACAAAAGGTCTCTTTGTTGAAACTGTGAAAAATTCTAATAAGCATATAAAAACTATAGCGGCGGTGCTTGCGGCGGCTATGCTAGGCTATTTGTTGCAAGGTATGACGGATAATATATGGTTTAACTATAGAGTGCTGGCGTTTTTCTGGCTTATCTTAGCACTGGGCAGCGCAATGATAAATATGCATAAAAACGGAGGACAAAAAAATGAGTAAATCTAAACCCAAATTTAACATTATAGATGCTTTAGTAATCTTAGTTATATTAGTCGTTATTGCCGCTGGCATATGGTTTTTGACATCATCAGGCGCGGGAAATGAGAGATATGTCTATTTTGTGGTAGAATTTCAGGAGCAGTTACCAGATTTTGAAGATAGGGTGAGGGCTAGAACGGGCTTTGCGCCAGAGGCAGAAGTACGCGATTCTATCCGCAATTTGTTCTTGGGTCATGCATGGGATGTATGGAGCGAACCTGCAACATTGGTAACATTTGATAATACATCTGAAACTTTTATCTTGGAGACCATACCCGACAGATATGACGTATATGTCTTGATACGTGGCGTAGGCACAGAAAACGAATCCGCTATAATGTCCAATGGGCAGATTGTGCGTGTGGGACAAGAAATGTTTATTGCGGGCAATGGCTATACAGGTATTGGCTTTGTTACACAGATTTGGACTACGTGGAGGTGACTAACTATCAAAAGTCAAGTCTTTTTTAAGAAAACTTTTGATGGCTAAAAAGCGCATAGCAAACAAGCCTCACAAGGAAGCCATTTTTGATAATTAATTTGAGTGCTATTTTAGAGCTTCAGGGTCGAACATAACACCCTTGGTCTCTAAAGCATAAACCAAGCGGACTAGTTTTTTGCAACGTGGCTTATGGCAACATCGTAGGGTTTGCCTTCATTCATTTTCTTTCTGAAATATACGGCAAAGGTTTCGCTGTGCAAGCGAATGGCACGAGCGCAATTCATCAGAGCATTGCGTAGATGTGAAGAACCGCGCTTAACCATATGCCCTTTGTATTCGTGAGTGCCTGACTGAAAATGCCCAGGCTCAAGTCCTGCAAATGAGAGCATTTTGTTAGGACTTGTGAAGCGGCTAAAGTCACCGTATTCCGAAACGATAACGGCAGCAGAAACAAGCCCAACACCCTTGATGGACAAAGTTGGAGGGTTAAGGGCTATGATGATTTCTGTAATTTCAGCTTCAAGTTCATTGATTTTAACATCGATTTGATGGTATAAATCAAGGAGAGTTTCAAGCTCTATACGATAGAACTCGTGAAAAACACCCACCGTGTTTTCAGCTAGAGCTTTTAACCTAACAAACTTATCCATCGAAAAATGACCTCTGGATTTACGGCGATGAGTGTCGTAATCACTTGAGGTCATACCTGCTATTGCTTTGGGGGATGAATAGCCCTAGCATCAAGCTTGTCCGTCTTAGTTTTACGCAAAGTCATGGACTTGATGTGTTCCTTGATTAGGAGTGGATTGATTTCCATAAAGTCAAATCCAGCCCTCTCAAGAAACAATTTTAGGTTAATGCCGTAATTGCCAGTTGCTTCAAGTCCGATACGAACGTTACCATGACCATATTTCTCTAATTCGGCTTGAAGAACACCAAACCCCTCGGCGTTGTTTGCAAACGAAAACCCAACGTTAATAACATCGCCAAAATCGGTTTGGATGAAACAATCGTGCTTGTACTTTGAAACATCAATACCAACATAATACATCAGCATACCTCCAGTAGGTAGATTATTAGGTACTTAATCGGTCTGCCACAGGTCATCTGTCGATGTATTCACATGAATGAAGTGTCTTTATGCGCTAACTAACTGATTACCAGTCAAGACAGAGCCTGCGGTTTGAGTCACCTCCAAACAGTCAAGCCGTAGATTAGCGTTACAAATCCGCAGTACCTTGTCTATTATAACAGGCGGGTAGTTACTCCCGCTGGTATAACCAAAAAAATATTATGAAAGGGGAAATATAATGGAGCTATCCCTTTGTGAAGGAATAACTCCATTATACGAGATTCTATTGAACGACAATGAATTGATTCAAGAACTTCTCGCGGGAAACCAAGACGCTTTTTCATACATGATTGATACTTACAGCAAACTCCTTTGGGTGGTGGTTGGCGGCATTTTAGGCAATGCGGGAACAACACAAGACATAGAGGAATGTATCAGTGACGTATATGTACAGATTTGGAAAAACCCCAACGCATTTAATCAGCAGAAGGGTTCGCTGAAAACATTCTTGGCTGTTATTGCAAAGGGTAAGGCTCTCGACACATATCGAAAGCTAACCAAGTCAAAAATTATCGAACTTGACGAAGCCATTCGGTCAACAGATGATGATTTGCTTGACCACATTGCAGATAAGGAAATGGTTCAAGACCTGTACACAGCCATCGAATCATTAACGGAACCCAATAAGGAGATTGTCATACGCCGATACTTTTTTGAAGAAAAGCCTGCAAACATTGCCAAAAGTATCTCCCTGCCGGTTAAAGAGGTTGAGAACAGGCTGTATCAAAGCAAGTTAAAGCTACGAAAAAAATTAGAAAGAAACGGAGGTTATTGCTATGGCTAAAAAAGACTTAATCCCTGAACTTTCGGATAAGCAGCTTGATGAGTTATTGACATATACTCCTGCTTTTTCCGCCAAGAACCTAGCCAATATCAAGGCACTTTCTCTTGAAAAAATAAGTCATAAGGAGCAACCCACTATGAAAAAATCCACCATCAGACGTTCTTTCGGCACGACCGCCGCCGCTTGCCTTGCGATTGTACTCACCGGAATCACGGTTTTTGCAGCCGTAAGATTTTTGGCACCCGACGAAGTTGCCTATCAGCTTGGCAATCCAAGCCTGAGTGTCGCATTTGAAAGTGATGATGCAATTCATATCAATGAATCCCTTTCGTCCAACGGCTATAGGTTTACATTGCTATCCCTTGTATCAGGCTATGCAATTTCAGATAGTTTGCTTTATGCCGAAGGGCTGTCTAATGACCGCACCTACCTTGTAATGGCTATCGAAAGGGAAGATGGCAGCCCAATGGTCGGTACTATGGACGATTCATTTCAGCAATTCAACATTTCTCCCTACATTAGAGGGTATATGCCGTGGCAAGTCAATCTGCACACATTAGAGGGCGGACATCATGAAATGGTGGTAGACGGCATTAGATACCGCATAATCGACATGGAAAACATCAAGACTTTCGCCGGACATGGAATATATATCGGCATAAATTCAGGCTGGTTCTTTGACAATGATGCATTTGTTTTCAATGCCGACCCGTGGGAACTTAGGGCTAATCCAAATTTCAATGGCGCAAGTGTGGTTTTTGAACTTCCTATTAGCCTGTCTTTTGCCGACCCAGTAAGGGCCGCTGAAATCCTTGAAGCGAACCCAATTTTACAAGCAGCTCAGCAAGCGGCAACTGATTACAACGACGGGTTTCTTATACCGCTGGATGAACTCGAACCCCCATCCTTTTACGAAGCCAACCCGTCACCAGTTGATTATGAAGCCTTGCAAAGAGATGGATTTGTAAGGATGGATTACAACAGCTACCGTGAATGGATGGAGCAACGGTTGGTGGCACTCATCGCAAGCGGTAACTATGGTGCAGATGTAATAGCAATGTTTCGTGCGGAACATCTGCGAAATTTGGAAGCTATAAGAAGTGGCTACCATATGTACTTGTTTGAAGATGCAGACGGCTCAGGACTTATAAGGGTTCTGCACAATCCGGCAGATGGCGAGTTTACCTATAACTTTAGAACCAGTGATGATGGTGTTGTCTACATTGAGTACGGCATAGAGGGTAATGATGTAGGTTGGGGTATGCCGTTGAACAAATAACGAATTTACAACTTTGACACAACTCTGACGAAACTATGTCGCATCTCCCTGCTATCATTATTGAAAGTGGTAAAAATACAAACCCATTTGCCGCTTTCGGCGGTCATATCAATATCAATGCCGCTATCAAAGAAAGGACGGCTTTTATCATGAAAAAGAAGTTTGTTTTAGGATGTACGCTTTGTGCTATGTTGATTTCCATGTTTGGAGCAACTTTAACATTTGCCGCAGAAAAGCATCCACCCGAAGTTGCGGAAAATTTTATTCCGCATGATATAACTATACTTGAACACCCTTCACAAAACGAAGCACTCAAGTACCTATATCAGCTTCAAGAAATACCAACTGCCGCTATGTCAATGGAAGAAGCCGCTCAAATAGGCGCACAGTATATTTGGGATATGTTTGGCGAAAGCATAGACGGTATGTATGTTTCAATGCGATTTTCGGCGCAGCCGCATTCGTCAAGAATGCAATGGATAGGACGAGTATCACGCACTCCGGAAGCATTTCAACGCGCCCCAGAAGCCTCTCTTACCAACGAAAACTTTGACCCGCTCTATAGCTTTGCGAT
>Ga0136643_10018584_pt1 | contig 10487 bp, 6 predicted proteins | sample TergutLab28metaG_FD_96883 | JGI IMG/M metagenome (GOLD analysis project Ga0136643, IMG submission 96883) | Labiotermes labralis P1 segment gut microbial communities from Petit-Saut dam, French Guiana - Lab288 P1 (version 3) (version 3) | ecosystem: Host-associated > Arthropoda: Insects >... | reverse complement strand
GCTGAGTGGACCCCGTTCCAGACCCACTACTACTCAGAAAATCTGGTAGCGCCGGGGATCGAACCCGGGACCTCTGTATCTGTAGCCAGAAACTCTGACCACTAGACCACAGAGGCGGTGTGACTTTAATATCCTTAATCTTGCAATGCTGTATGATACAAGATAATCTAAACACAAAACTGTCAAGCTGTTAATGCTAGAAGCAGGATATTATTTTCACAGACCATTGGGTTACTTACGGATATCAAAGAAGAAAGTTTTCATAAGTTTCACGTTAAAACGACATAGAAGGTGCAAAATCCTGAAGTTATAAACAGCACACTCACTTCACGGAAACTGCATGGGTCACTGCATTGTGCAGTTATCAGCACAGATTTCCTTATTAAACAGAAGAAAACAGCTAAAATGGTAAAGATTCCACACGTTATTTCAGTTTCCAAAATTCACCTTCAGACCTTATGCCTTTAAATCATATTTAAAATTAGAATAATTCGAAATTTGGGAACCGCGGTAGCACAGTGTTCAAGGTGCTGTGCTACAAATCGGAAGGTCGCTGGTTCGAATCCAGTTTGTGTCATTGGAATTTTTCATTGACATAACCCTTCCGTTCGTACTATGGCTCTGGGGACGATTCAGCCTTTAACAGAAATGAGTACCAGGAGCATTTCTTGGGGGTAAAGGCGGCCAGTGCTTAGAGCTGACAACCTTACCATTATCCTCTGCCGTTGTCATGTATTCTGGGAACCATAACTTCCTGGAAACCTCTGGGCCAATCCAGGTCTGTAAAGGGACTGTTTTAATGAATTCGAAATTTCCTCCTATACAAGTAAGCCTCAGCTGTTCATTTAGCTGCCCAATGACACACATCGCAACGTATCATTCAATCTGTAGGGGGACCTACGGGTTGAGTTAGATCGTAGTAAATTGCTTGTTGCACAATGCAAATGTAGCATTACGAAATGTTAAGGTGCAATCCTCTCAGCTCCTGATGTCAGGTACTGTACGAGTATTCACACAGCACATTTATGTCGGAGAACGGAAAATTTTACCTTGATACGAGCTAGGATAATGAAGGAATGGGAGAAAAAATGGAGAAGGGTGCAGCATAAAAGGAGTACTGAGCCAGAAAAGCAATGGAAAACAATACACACCCACGTGTAAGTAGAACTCCTGCAGCCAACCCGTCAAAAGTAGCTCCTTTACGCGCAACCACATGCTTGCTCCGAGGCATGCCATTGTGATGGGAGAAAACATATTGATAACCGATTTTCCAATAAGCTCCATTACGAATCACAAGCTACGGCTCACTGAGCTATTATTGATGATTTCCATGGCTTTCAGGATGGGAAGAAACAATTTAACACAGTCTGTGCGTGTATTAACAGAATACAAATGTGTCTTCGATATCGAATTCCAAGCAAGCAGACAAATTTGATGTGTCTGTGTCAGCATCGATTTGCTGAGAGACGGTATGTAGTGGGTGAAGACAAACAGTAAAGGAAAACAAGGGCCTAATTCGATGAATATGTTAATATTAAAAATATAATCAGTGAGGATAAATAAATTATGGTACTTGCTTTTAAAAGCTAGTAAATGAAACAAGCCTCCGTACTGAACCAGTCACAGGAAAGGAATTCGTCTTGAAGTTTTGAGGTAACTAAAGTAAACTGTCTGCTAACTTGCAGGTTAGTAAAAATATTTACTCACTTCTTGTACCTTCCCAGTGTTGTGTTATTTTTTTAAATTTTAGAAGCAATAAGATTCTTCGGTGTGCAATTCCTCCAATTTTTCTCATACTTTACCCCTTGTTAGGAAAAATCTCCCATTTTTTTGAGCACCTAGATTCCCAAGCACTCATAATTATTGTTTTTTACCCCAGACCTAGAGGCAAGTTCTAAACTTGCGTTCAACCGCTGGTAAAGTTATGGTCCCCTTAACATCTAATACAGAAACATTGTTGAATATATATCTAGCTTATGGCACTAAGGTACTCCCGAATCACATTTCCGATATCACTGAATGTGAATTCACGACACGGCTGCATAAGAATACCACACTTAAGGACAAATTTCATATCGCGTTTCTGGCAAGCTTTCAGCAGGAACATTATAAACGAGTGTGTGTGTATGTGTGTGTATGTGTGTGTGTGTATGTATGTATTTGTGTGTGTGTGTGTGTGTGTGTGTGTGTGGCACAAATAATTTGCAACTCTGTATAAGCACCGCGCGTATTTACAATAATTTCAGATAAGCAGTGACATTCCTAATATAACTTATCATATAATTCATGCTACAATATGATATAAATCGGCTCCATTAATAGAGATTTCTTGCAGATTAATGTGTCTGAAATACCAGCATGTTTTACATTGGAAAGCTCTGACCTTTAACATTACAAATACCTGACCGAGTTGTTTCGAAATCATGAATTCGTGTATTTTTACTTTATTTTTGTCATTTCCATATAACTTTTGTTATGCTGTGTTGACCGATAAATACTTACCAATATTCCAAAGGATTATAATCCTTCAGAACTTAGGTAACATTTTACAAATCGATAAGGTGTCATGTGCCGACAGATTTCAGTCTTCAACAAAATACTGTGATAACCTAGGATTACCAAAATAATCGTGCCAATTAAAAAACTTCATGAAGCTTCCTACGAGTAATCACTACTTTTTAAACAAAGGCGACAAAAAAATTTTGTAATTTTGTAATAGAGGAGTATAAAGAATAAGACAAGTTTAAATACTGGAATACGTAATTGAGGTTGAACAGCAAACTGTATGTGATTAGAGATTTGTTAATATCTGGGCAGCAGAAAACCAACAAAAAATTACACAATAGAACTAAGAGACGAGAAAAAAGAGTTGAAAATTTTTGTGAAATATTATAAAAGTGTGAAATACAGAGGCTTTGCTAATGTCACAGAATGTTACTTGTACCGTAGGCCTACCAGCTGGTTCATGAAAAAAGTAAGACTAAACATGAGATTTTATTTCTTTACTCGTACGTACAGTAGCGAAAGCTAATCTTACGTCATGCATCTGGCCTCGGCATGGACCAGGTGGAAGTAAATATTAGCAAAGCATTAATTTCAGCGGCTACACAAGCTGTGAATTGTTAAACATTTAATCGCACCTGATATTATATTAATAATCTCGCCATGTTGACACCTGAAAGTTCACATGTCGGAAATAGTAACATTAAATTCATTTCTGCGCAATTAATTTATACCCAACCCAAAATTATTGACAGTCCCAGGGGAGTACTCTTTCCTGTGGGAGAATTTTTACTAGGAAATATGGCGGTGATTTACGGAATATAGTATTCTATGTTAAATACAGTTAAATTGCATTTCCTCTTGGCCTGAACAGCTTAAGAGAAATTTCTTAAAAATTTTATCAATATATACCTACCCAATTAACGTTAAACAATATTTGAGAACTGTCAACCAAACAAAACACTAAAGTGCTGAGAGCAGAGCCTTGCGAGAAATGCAATTCGACTTCATTTACTGAGCTACATATCCCCTGCCTACGAAGCTGATAGACTAAACCTGCAAAATTTTCACTAAAAACTTTAAAATGGGGTGAAACTACACTAGCGTGTTTGGAGACTTCGGTGAAGGTCTTCACCGTTTCATACGGAAGACTCTTACTGCTGCTGCTGCTGAGACGAAGATCAGGCCTGATGATTGTTCCCATTTGAACCTAACAGTTTTATTTCGATAGATGTCTTGGGATTTAACCAAGAATAAATTTAGCCAAAAGGCGACGGCCATTCTGGGAAGAGGGTCTTGCAAATTGCTGATTTCTGAAAGAAGTTACGGGAAACCTGAGTTAGCTCAGTCGATTAGCATTCAGAGAAATCAGTGTGTCAATTCTGCTTTCTCGACACAGGCTATCCCGAAAGTCCTATTTAGTGTTCGGATGTCTTCTTCTTCTTTTTCTAGAGAGTGTTACAGTTTTAAGAAAGCTGCTAAAATGGGATTTTGTCTTTGTTTGAGAAGATGAGCTTGAGAGACACAAAATTAAATTCGAGTATAAAATTTCGTTGGAGACGGACAAATACTAAACGTTATCACATTAAGCTAATGAGTTTGGAAAAAATCAACAGTCTGATGGAAAGAAGGACACAAATCTATATTACGCGTTCATTCTACACAATGTATGAAAAAAAAATCCCCAAGTCCTAACGTACTCGAATCTACCAAACATCACAAAAAACAGCTTATTTCCATATAAAAGCAAGAATGTTGTATGGTTTTTTTTTATGTTTTGTTGACCGTGCATCTCGATATGTTCGTGAAAATAAACCAATATGATGCACAACTTATTCTTAGTATATTTCTTCAACAATCCAACCAGGACAACACAGTCATCTAAAAAGAATAATAAGAACCAGTTGTTGTATACATACGGTTGTACCTCCTGATGATGGGCCTAGAGACGCCAGAAACATGTAGAAGTTGACTAAATACACTAAGAATAAGTTATGCATCAAGTTCGTTTTTCTTTGCACGAATGTTACATAGTGTCCAGCATGTGCAAGTAGCCTTTCTGAAAGTTTAGCTTACAAATTAGTTTATGGCAAAGGTATGGCATAATTCATTCAAAACTGGAACTGTTGTTTACTGTGGACTAAAGTGAAGTGATTTATGTCGACAGGTTCCGTTCCGTGTTGACATGCGAAATTTTCTACGGTACGTTCCACAGTTAATGCGATATAATCGCCCAAACGTAGCCATTATTCACCCCACTGAGACCATTACTGCACTGACATTCGCGACATATCTGGTTGAGGACACGTCAGATACAAGGGCAGGATTGTGAGTGCCTTGAGCAAGTACAGATTCTCCATTAACACACTCACGGTGACATGACAGTACGAATAAGAGTTGTCAAAGTATGAGGAGCAGAAGCTGAAGCAAGGTTGGGTCAACGTGTGTGTGTGTCTGTGTGCAAAGCCTTCAGAGATCAACTTCAAAAAATGATCACAAATGTGAATATCGAATTACGTGTTATGATGCATTATTGCGATGCAGTTTTTAAATCCCGTGTGGCGATATTTTCAGGAACAGATTGCATTATCGTTTTATTTCAATGAAAACTGCAATATTCCATTACGATTAGAATACTGTAATACTTAGAAGCTGATACTGAAATTTATCCAATTACGTTGCGGCACTATTGCGACTAAATTCATCTCTGTCACTTTATGAATGAACGCAAAACTTCCTCGCGTGTAATTAACCTTTTGGCGCCGGAATTATTTTTTTTATTTTAGCACACACTGTACATAAAATGTGAATAATATAAGGGCCAAATACGCTAGAATTATGAAACAAACTGCATTTTGAAAAAAAAAAACGGAGAGTATATACCATGTTTAAAATATTCAGTACCTATATTTGTTGGATAAATATATAAAATGCAACTTTAGAGGTTAGCGGTGCGGTACGACCCCTGTAAGTGTCGTTAGGCGTCAAAGGGTTAAACAGAAAACCGAAAAATTCTCAGAACATCGTGTCCTATATAAATTGGCGTTTTAGTCTTCTCTACGATTTTTTTTCAGAAATATTTTTATATGATAAATATTTAGCGAAGAAAGCTCTAGATCATGAATTTCCAAAGTGCGCCCGTCCTGGTTGAATTATGCTGCCAGGAAGCGACTGTTTTAAACTGAGTATGTACGATAAGAATTATACAATAACTTAAGCAGTTAGATATAACACTTACTGATAATTTTAGAATTGTGGCCCTTGAAGCGCCCCACAATAAGCGGTGTGACGATTTATCTTAAAAAAGGTGGAGGGTCCTGCTCTAGATTAAAGCAGAAAATCATGTTTGGCTTGATGCAGTCCGTCATTTTACCTAATTTTAATCAACACTAGAATGGAAAGAAATTTTTTCACTAAATCTCCGATATTGTGTGTCTGGAGTTGTTACATGCTACAGACGGACATACGTATCTTAATTGACACCCTGACGCTATATAGTCTTAGAAATTGACATCTGCGTTGAATAACACATTAAAAATGAATAATATGAGCTGAACCCGGATAAGAACTCGCCCGAAAAGATAAAGTTCAAACACAATATCACCATTACCTGAAATATGAAAAATGTATGTAAAGAGACTTTTTCTAAATAAAGATTATGACCACGTGAATATATAACAGGGCTTTGTTGAATATAATATAGAAAAAGTGGGAAGTAGTTTCGTCTTTCAATGTTATTGTGTGAGTAAAGGACACACTAAAATATATTTCTAAACAATTAGGTCTTTCTGCAATCCTGCTGAAAGCCTATAAAAATCGCGTAGCCTGTCCACCGTCTGTATAGCGTGTATAATACTGTAATTGCCTTGGTCAGTCCGGGACAGCCTGAGTTAAGTACTGACAGAATGTTTTTGTGCTGCCAGTACAGCGGTCTTCCTTCTGACAGCAAATCCCATCGTTTTTCCTTACGCACTTTTTATTCGTCATCAAACCAGAGTATAACCTTAACAACTGAAAGAAATCGTTAAATAAAACACTTCTGTCCCTTTCTTTCTGTCTTTTCGTGTTACGAAAGGTTAAACAATTTAGTCCGCAACTTTAGACGGCTGCAGTAAATTTGATAATGAAGTGTCATGCAGAAGGACATTGTAGATTCTTTGGACAGTTAAACCTTAGTGGCTGAACGTACTCATGCGATGGAGAAGAAATGGAATGTAACTTTCAAGAACAGGAAGATGGAAGGACACAGTTCAGATGGATCTTTGGAAGAGAGTTTGTAGAGAATGAGAGGTGGGTAATGCTACCTTCGAAAGGCTGACTTGAGTATTGGTGGTGTGGCTGCTGTGGGTTCTGCCTCCGCTGTTTTATCCATGCAACAAGAAGAGGGAGCAAACAACAGACTCACATTAATGCTGTACAGGGTGTTCTGAACTTGCTGTACAGGGTGTTCTGAACTTGCTGTAAACAGCTGTGCATTGAATAGCACACTAAATACTGCACCATACTAAACACATGCCTATTTTTATAACAGTATTCATGTCCGTGCATTAATGAACAATTTCATAGTTAGCACCGTAAACCGCACAAATATTAACCTTTTGACGCCTAATGTCAACTATAGTGGTCGTACCGCACCGCTAACCTCTAAAGTTTCATTTTATATATTTATTCAACAAATATAGGTACTGAATATTTTAAACAAGGTATACACTCTCAGTTTTTTTCTCTTCAAAATCCAGTTTGTTTCATAATTCTAACGTATCTAGTTCCTGTATTATTCATATTTTATATACAGGGTGTGCTAAAATTAAAAAAATAATTCCGGCGCCAAAAGGTTAAAATACACTTTAGCTATAATTCACTAATATTCGGGCATGTTTCGATCTTCTTAAAATCATTCTCATGGAGTTTTACATGAAACAGGCATATATAAAACACAGATAAATTATTAAATAGATTGAAAGTTGTAGTCACAACTGCAGCAAGCAACAGACACTTACATTTTTCCTGATATGAACATTCGTAATTTTATAATACTGTGATATCCACAGTATATGGAACAGTTATGCACATATATTTGCTACGAACCCCACGATATTTACAATTTTTTAGGACTTTAAATTTCCTCCAATATTACTCTTCAAAGCCCTATATTAATTCCTCAAGTTTAGGCGACAAATAGTTAAATGCTGTTAAAAGTTAATTTTTCACATTTGCTCACTTCGGAAGTCACTATATGTAATTACTGCCACATAGTCTAAATTGGGGGTTTTCCATCGCGTTGTGTGTACATGTAATAATATTGTTTATTTGACCGCCGTTACACAACAATGTGGTGCAATGTTTTTATTATGCAACTATCAACTGAGCGACATGTTTCGACCCTACAGGGTCATCATCAGGCTATAGAAAATAAAGGTAATCAGACAAGGTGCATGCTACCTTGTCTAATTACCATTATTTTATATAGCCTGATGATGGCCCTGTAGGGTCGAAACATGTCGCTCAGTTGATAGTTGCATAATAATAACATTGCACCACATTGTTGTGTAACGACGGTCAAATAAAGAATACTATTACTGGCACGTAAGACTAAATTCTTGATACGTAACCAATTAGATGATCTCAGTTGCATTTCCCTGAAATTGTGTTCGTCCGAAGAAACTTTATTGAAAGCAGCCTCAATGTGCAATTTCCTCATGGCTTTACCCACCCCTTACCAAACGGCTGCTACTTTGGGAATACAGCAGACAAAATTAATTTGTTCCATCGAAATAAATCCCACACCGGAAATGTCGTCATCAGGACTGCGGGGTTTACGAATATAGATGTTTCAAATAAAACGAATCCCTGTCTGCGATGGCGTATTTTGCATCGGGGGAATTCTGTCCGTTTTGCCAGTTGAAGAATCACTTCCCTTATTGCACCTGACTCTCAATTTGGAATCAAGTTCTTCCTAAAAATCTGTACGTTGCCTCTGTGTACTCTGATATTGTAGAAAGGATACTTTTGTGTTGTAAATTTCTTCATTAAGGACATACAACGAAAGCTTTTGTAACACATTATTGTAGACTGCAACGTAATAATAATTAAACGTGTCTGAAGCATCTAACAACTTTCACATGCTCAATAAAATTTTAATTAGGAAAAATTAAAATTATTTAGACGTGTGAGAACAGGCAAACTTATTATAACAAGAGCAATAGTAACAGAAGTAATGTGTAGTCGAGAAAAAGGGGTGGCTTCATATGAAATATTTATTTCCAAACGTAAGCAAAACAAGACAATAAGTTGTAAAACTCACATGCTGAAGTTTACATTTAAGATTCAACCAAACGTAGTCTGGAGAATGGAACAAGATAGAAAATATACATACAACGTAATAATGAGGTGCGTTCGCGTAACCATTATTGCCATAAAAAATCAATATTCTGAACGTGTATTTGTAGACTTAGTTATCCAGCATGCAAAGCGCATGCACCGTGTTATGTCGTCTGTGGCTTCTACGGCTCTATAGAACTTTCCCACACTATCTCATAAACGGCATGATTTTCGTGAAAGAAGTTCTTAACACATACTTGTGTTTTCATTTTCTCTACAAATCTGTTTAAAACATTTCTCATTCTAAGAAAAACTGGGTGAGATATTATCATAGACGTACAGAGGTCTTCATGCAAAGTAGCCATTTTGTCACAGTCTATGAGTAGAAGCCATTCAGAAAGGAGCAAACCTATCGAGTGATGTAGAGGCATATCAGCGCCGTTGCCAGGATACAGGCACAGACATTTCCTATCAAACTCGGCAAGCCACTAACTTTGATTACAGTGCAATGGTAATTTGCTGGAAAAAATATTATTCAGGGCGTGTTTTTTTTTTGAAAATGCATATCAATTCGTAAATATTTAAGGTACGAAAGTAAACACTTTTAGGCTAGTCAGTGTTAAAACGTGCAGTTTGCTTGTCATCTGTCTTATAAGTGCAATTAACTTTAACAATGGCGCGACAAAACTCATGGTGTAAGGAAACTACAAAACATTGCCTTTCGAAAACGCATATTCTCCATTGGGTTAAACATTGTAGTACTGTTCATAGGTGTGTTTCTGAAACAATGTTCACTGCGGGGTTATTTAGAGGGAATTCCTGCCTAACTACTTTTAAAAGAAGAAATGTGTACTCGTCCGTAAACTACACATTTTATAGACGTGTTTTTTTGTGGCTTTGATTTTTTCGTTTAGACCTATTCTAAAAACCTCACACAAAAATTTCTCAATTCATGCATTTGTTTAAATATAAAATACATAAGAGTTAATTTTTTTTTTTTTTTAATTAGATCTTCATGAGATCTACGTTTTTGTTAGCTCTCATTTTCCTTTCTATGCAAAAGCCTTCTTCCTTTCTCTAAAGAATTATTTATAGAATATAAAACTGCTTCATGCCATTTAAAGATTATTAGTGGGCCGTGGATGAATGAAAGCAGAATTAAACCCCCCTCCCCTACATCGCTTTTTATTTTGGTTTCTGAACAATTTTTAAAAAATATCTTTTTCATTCCACAGACGTTGTGATGGAAGTCGGCCATTTGCTGAAGTGTATCTTATATGCACGAAGTTTTGGGAGGTGTCTCCAATCCCGTATTGTGACTTGTTATCAGCATGTTCACGTACAGAACGTTTACAGTGACATTTAACACACGTGTCTCGACATCAGAATGCAGGACGAATTCACAGTGTGAGGATTGATAATAGTACCTTCGAGAGGGTGGACGGGTTTAAATATTTGGGAACAACTTAAAATAATCAAAATTCTATTGCGGAAGAAATTAAGAGCAGATTGAGGTCAGGAAATGCTTGCTATCATTCGGCGCAGAATCTTTTGTCTTCCAGGTTGCTATCCAAAAATTTAAAGATCAAGATATATAGAACTATAATTTTGTCTGTTGTTTTGTATGGGTGTGAAACTTGGTCGCTGACATTGCGGGAGGAAAG
>Ga0136643_10018579_pt1 | contig 10488 bp, 9 predicted proteins | sample TergutLab28metaG_FD_96883 | JGI IMG/M metagenome (GOLD analysis project Ga0136643, IMG submission 96883) | Labiotermes labralis P1 segment gut microbial communities from Petit-Saut dam, French Guiana - Lab288 P1 (version 3) (version 3) | ecosystem: Host-associated > Arthropoda: Insects >... | reverse complement strand
GGGGGGGGGGGGTGGTGGGTGGCGAAATTTTCCATGCCATCCAGAAGGCTTTTTCGCAGTTTTAATTCTGCAGTTGCTTCTAATGTTAAGCAAGGTTATTTTTGGGGCCATTTTTTCAGGGAAAAAAAAGTCATATAATGTTGGAAATATGGTATGTACAGATATGCATTGCTTAACGACAGGAATACATTCTGAGAAATGCATTGTTAGGCAATTTCGTCGTCGTGCGAATGTCATTGAGTGTACTTACACAAACCTAAGATAGTATAGTGTACTGCACACCTAGGCTATATGGTATAGCCTATTGCTCCTAGGATTCAAGCCTGTAGAGCAAGTTGCTTTTACTGAATACTGTAGGCAACTGTAACTCAATGGTATGTACTTGTGTATCTAAACGTATCTAAACATAAAAAAGGTACAATAATAATAATACGGTATAAAAGGTAAAAAATGGTACACCTGCATAGAGCACTTAACCATGAATGGAGTTGGCAGGACTGGAAGTTGCTCTAGGTGAGTCATTTTATTTTGCTTTTTAAACTTTTTTGTTAAAAACTGAAACACAAACACACACATTAGCCTAGGCCTACACAGGGTCAGGATCATCAATATCAGTGTCTTCCACTTCCACATCTTGTCCCACTGGAGGGTCTTCAGAGGCAATAACATGCTTCGAGCTGTCATCTATGATAACAATGCCTTCTTCTGGAATACGTCCCGAAGGACCTGCCTGAGGCTGTTCTTGAGGAGATGTCACTCTTTTCAGAGATATGTCCATGGTGGTTTACTTGGTTTGTTTTTCTTTTCATCATAATTTTACTTGTAAGCAGATAATGCACCATGAACATTCCTGTTAACAAAACCTTTGAGTGTTGAGGTCCATGTTTTCAGACTTTTTAAGGAACTTGTTGAGGTCTGCAAAAGCTTCTGCTAAACCCTTCACTGTGAATTTTCTTAGGGATACTTCTTTTTCTTCTCCTGCAGTTTCCTCTTGCCTCTTCTTGAGCTATGCATTCCTTTTCCAATTCCAGCAACTCCTCATTAGTCAGTTCCTCAGGAACCGCCTCTAGGAGCTCCTCAATGTCGTCCTCATCCACACCCTGGTTAAAGTTGCTTGCCATCTCAACCACAGCCTTGCTGTTTGCAACCTCCTCATCCTTGGCAAATCCTTACCAGTCATGGCCAAACCTCTTGAATGTATTCTTCTAGATGCCATTCATACACACCTTGGTGACATCACCCCAAGCCCAGGCAAGGTTCTTGATGCAGCCATAGATGCTGTAATCCTTCCAGAATTGCATCACTGTCTTCTCAGTGTCTTCCTCAGTTGCAGCAATAGCCTTGGCAAAGGTCCTCCTCAGGTAGTAGGCCTTAAAAGTTGCTGTAAATCCTTGATCGGTTGGTTGGATCAAAGAGGTGGTGTGTGTAGGGAGAAACACCACTTTGATTTGGGGATGAAGATCACCAATAAAAGGAGGATATCTGGGAGCATTATCAAGAATAAGCAAAATCTTGAAAGGTATGTTATTCTCCAAACAGTACTTCTCCATTTTGCTGGCATAGCAATTCAGGAGGGCATCTTGGAAGAGGAGCTGGGTCATCCATGACTTCTTACTGCTCCTGTAGTACAATGGCAGCGTATGCTTATTGATATGCTTGAAGGCCTTGGGGTTCTCACTGTGCCACATCACAATGGGTTTTAATTTGTAACCTGCAGCAATGCCCACAAACAAAAGTGTTTTTCTGTTCTTAAAAGCCTTGAAACATGGCATTGACCTGGCCTCCTTATGAATGAAAGTCCTTTCAGGCATCCATTCCCAGAATAGGGAGGTTTCATCCATAATGAAGATTTGCTCTGGCAAGTGATTTTCCTCGACAATCAGCTTATCTAGAGTTTCCAAAAATTCTTCAGCTGCCATTACATCAGCACTCGCAGACTCACCACTCACTGTCACAATATGTAATGAGTAACGATTCTTGAATCATTTAAACCACATAGAGCTAGCAGTAAATTCAACATCGTATTCAGGTCCAGCCTTTTCTTTCAACATCGCAAACAAACTTTTTGCTTTGCTCGTGATTATCATGATGCTGAGAGGGCTTGACTTCTGTGACTGGTCTTCAATCCAATCCAATTCTCCATATCTGATATTCTCAAACTTTTGTTAGTCTCGTTGCTTTCAGTGAAGCAGATCCTTTAACAGCTTCTGTCACTTTGTTCTTGTTCTTCAAGATCGTAGCTATGGTGGAATGGGACATGCCTGACTGGCAAGCAATAACCATCATTGATTTTCTACTTTCGTAGTCTTTGATCACTTTTAATTTCTTTTCCAGGTCAGTCACTTAATGTGGCCTCTACTGGCAACATTAGCAGTGGATTTTGTATGCTTAGGGACCATGATGAACTAAACAACATGAGATTAACCTATTGTTGCCCAACAACCTATAAAGGGGTCGCAAAGTGTGTCAAAGTTTGGGGAATTTTAGGCAACTCCTATCCGATACTGTAAACAGTACTGCTGAGTTTTGGTAAGCCAGAATGGACCCTCTTCACCTCCTAATCCCCTCCAGAAACCCTGATTTATATGTCAATACACACCATCTATGCAGTTCTCTCAGCGACTAACACGGTTGCACACACAGCTCACTTTGTTTATTGTTTGTACTGGAATCCACTGTGAGTTAATATATCAACACTGGTCTATGAAGCAAGCCTAATTGTTAACCAGAAATGTGTTCAGAGATATCCACAGAGGCCCACAGACATGCCTCTTGTAGTGCTGGGGTACTCTGTAGGTGTTGTGGGGCGATAACATGCAACACATGGCTGTCAACCTACAAAAACGTCTTAGGCACCCTCGAATAGCTGGATTTTTATACAGCAGTTACACCATACCTTTAGATCTGTTTTGCTGTCACTGTGGAAGAAGCTTATATCTTGGCATTAGGTTTCTGCAACTGTGCCCAGTCATAATGAGGAGTCTAAACAAGACGGACGATTGTAGGCATAATATTGCATACTTTTTTACAGTAAACTTTTTTTTATAAGTAGGAAGCGTACACTAAAATAATGATAAAAAGTACAGTGTAGTAAATACACACATAAACTAGTAACATAGTTGTTTATTATCATTATCAAATATGAGGGGGTGCTGATAAGTCCTTAGCCCAATCTACTTCCCAATGTCATAGGACGGAATCGAGTGTCATTGGAAAGCGGGGTCTGTTCATGTGGCAAATTGCAAGTCTTTTCTTGTTACAGAGATGAAAGGAAGCATGTCAGGTGACGCGCGCGATTTCAATAACATGGACACAAGGCAAGGCAAGGCAAGGCCCTGAAGGAAATTCACACCATTCTGACAGAAACATTAGGGGAACATGCACCATCGTATGCCACCATCAAAAACTGAGTGGCCCAGTTTAAATGTGGTGATTTTTCCCCCTGAGGTGCGCCTCGTCCTGGATGACCCACAACAGTGACCACCCTGCAAATTATTGGTCAAATTCACAAGCTAATCTTGGAAGACCGCTGGAATTCGGTTAAATCAGTAGCTGAGCAACTGGGCATCTCATGTGAGTGGGTTGGGTCCATCATTCATGAAGATTTGGACATGCAGAAGCTCTCCATGAAGTGGATCCCGAAATGTCTGAACGCAGATCAAAAGCGTCAACGGTGCCAGTTGTCTGAGCAGCTTTTGGAATTTTTTCGGCATGATCCAAATGATTTTGTCATGATTGGTGACCATAAACAAAACCTGGTTATATCACTATGACGTGGAGACAAAGCAGCAATCAGTGAACTGGTGGCATAGCGGCTCACCCTGCCCCAAAAATTCTGAGTGCAAAAATCCGCTGGAAAAGTTCTCGCCTCATTTTTTTGGGATCAAGATGGCATCCTCCACATTGATTATCTTCCAAAGGGCCAGACTATCAATGCAGATTATTACTCATCTCTGCTGGTGCATTTGAAGTTAAAATGCTACAGGAAGGTCACCAAGGTTGTCTTGTTCTTGCAAGACAATGCCCCGGCTCACCAGGCACTTGCAAGCCAGAAGAAACTGGCCTACCAAGGTTTCCAGTTTCTTGATCACCCACCCTGTTCTCCAGATCCGGCCCCGTCAGACTACCACCTATTCTCTGGACTGAAAAAAGTAATTTAAAGGTCACCATTTTTCATCGGATGTAGAGGTCATTGCTTCCGCGGAGAGCTGGTTGGACGGACAACCTCCTGAATTTGTTTTGATTGTTTTACAAAAGTTAGAGCAATGGGCTAAGAAGTGTATTGAGCTTCGTGGGGAGTATGTTGAATAAATCCCAAGTTTGATCGCTGTAGCTTGTTGCCTTCTTGGTCGGGCTAAGGACTTATCATCACCCCCTTGTATTATGTACTGTACATAATTGTGTGTGCTGTACTTTTATATGACTGGCAGTGCAGTAGGTTTGTTTACACCAGCATCACCACAAACACATGAGTAATGCGTTGCTGTGTGTCACTAGGTGATAGAAATTTTTAGCTACATTATAATCTTTTGGGACCACCGTCATATATGCAATCCGTTATCAACCAAAACATTGTAATGTGGCGCATACCTGTATATACAATCCTATGCTCTTCTCAGAAAAATTCTGAAGGGAAAGAATATCTGGTAAGAGCATGAAAGTAAAGTGCTAAGGAAAATATTCTGATCCATAAGGGATGCAGCAAATTGAAACTGGATAATCTTGCAGTATGGAGAGTTTAAAGGAAGTTAAGGTCGTCATGGTTTGGGTATGTAACTTATGTTGGGGAGACAAGAAATGCACACAGATTTTTATCAGAGGATCCTTTTGCAAATTGGATCCATTTGAAGAACAAGGAGGAGAATGGAAGATATTCAGATAGATCATGATGATAGGCAGTATATGGAACTAACTAGAATTACACTCAATTACAAGCTCTAGTAAAGTAATGTTGAATTTCATATTCTGTTGTGAGAGATTTAGTTTTCCTTTTTGAGAGTTTAATGTTCAAGAATGAACTAATTATATTTTGTATTTCAACATTCTGTTAAAAAATCATCGAAGTAATTGTACTATTAGAGTATTTTTACTGATTGTAGTGCATGGAATCAGAGATTTTTATGAAAGTTTAAATGTCAATACTTATAAATAATATGCTCGTTAGTAATAGTAGCATTTATAATGTACAAAGGATTCCCACTTACTCTTGGAAGATTAATATTTTATAACATAATATGCTGAGCAAGTGACCATTTCAAGTGTGTTATTTCATAAAGCAAACAGAAACCAAATTTGTAACTTTTACTGAATGAAATGATTACATTTTCATGAATTATATTAATTTAAAATATGCAGTTTTACCAGTTAACATGAACTGTGGTTTTCTATAATTAAAGTAAATATATGCAGATATTTATTGGATAATAACTCGATGCTCGTCTTGATTGCATTTTCATGTTGCAGCTAGCTGATGTACCTGTTCAACAGTATGTGTCATCACTGTGTTGACTGATAACCTTGTGCCGCTACACAGTCTTATTGCATCGAAATTAATTTACAACATGACTGGGGGGATTGTGGAAGCAGGCCAAACCTCACTGATTTGTTAGCAAGAGTCTTTAGAATGAAATTCATCATACCCAACATGTTATGACCAACCCAGGGCTGGACACAAAAAAAAAACGAGACTAACCCTTTAGCTCAGGAACCAAGAGTGGGAGGGGAGAGACAAACAGATGGCTATAGAACATGTTCTGACCTGTCACAGTGTTACAAGGCTCAGCTCGATTGCTTTACTCAGTACAAGTCGACGCACTTTCAAATATAGGCGTGGTCTTATCCTCGGTCCAGAAATGTTAGGACTGCAAAAGTGAACAACGAGTTAACATCAGTTTTCTTGTTAAACTGATGAAATCCGTGACGGAAACTTTTCACTTATTGACTGAGGCTTACGGTGAAGATTGCATGTCTCGTGCATTTGTGTTTGAATGGCACAAACGATTTTTAGAAGGTAGAGAAAGCTTGAAAGATGAGTTGTTCAAAGTTCAAGGCCATGTTGATTGTTTTCTTTGATATCCAGGGTATTGTGATGGCAGAGTGGGTACCCAGCGGTCAGACAGTAAATCAGCAGTATTACATTGAAGTCTTGACAAAATTGTGTAAACATGTGAGAAGGAAACAACTGGAATTATGGAGAAAAGGGTGGATTTTGCACCAGGACAACATGCCAGCCCACAACACATTGTCTGTGAAGCAATTTTTAGCTAATAGAAATATCACTCTGCTTGAGCACCCACCCTACTCACCAGACCTCGCTCCCTGCGACTTCTGCCTCTTCCCAGAGATCAAGTCAGTGCTCAAAGGAACCAATTTTATGTCAGTAGAAAATGTGAAAGCAAAAATGGCAGAGATCCTCAACATCCTTACAGAATATGACCTGCGGAATTGCTTTGAACATTGACAGCATCGTGTGCAGCTGTGTGTCAACTCAGAAGGGAACTATTTTGAAGGCGATCGTAGCTGATTTCCTGAATTTGTTAAACAGGAAGAGTTACAGGCACAGTCTCGTTTTTTTTGTAGGACCTTGTATTCCATTGGATGGCAACAGAGAGATTTGCCAAATGGTATATATGTTTGTATGTCTGTGTGTGTGCGTGCATGCGTGCGCGCACACATGCACTTGGTTCATTCACTGCTTGGTTGTTTATGGCAAGGGCTCTGTGATCACTTCAGTGGTTGTTGGTCCATGTATGGACATGCGGCAGGCCTCTTTTGCAATCCAATTGAACACACAAACACAAGAGATGCAGATCCAGCTGTACCGTCTTTCAGCTGGTTCTGTTAAAAATTACATGGTAGTAAAATGAATCCATTGCTAACTTTTTTTTACAGAGAAGATTACTTTAACCTTCATGTAAACACTCCAAACAACAGCCTACTGGTCAGCAGAAAATCCATACACAGAGGAGAAACTTAAAGAAATCATCAAACACACAGTTCTGGGACTTTCTAGATAAGAACTTGCAGAAAGTTCCAGTAACTAGTTCATCAGGTGTCAAGTATAACTAAAAGCTGAAGGTCATGTCCAACCCCTGCTCAACATGCAGTAAGTTACATAATACAGATGTTAATGTAGGTAGTAAGTATAGGTTCAGCATTTAGCTGACACTGTGTAGAATGTAAAGTTGTAGTATGGTGGTCACACAAAACCTAAATGTAACTTAACTTTTTGTGGTGATAAATAAGCCACTGGAGCCAAACATGTGAAATGTTTGTATTGCCATGGATCATACACATACAGATTTTATGTCATCATTTACAAACTCAATAATGCTATGTCTGGAAAACTCAATGCTACCTGAATCTATATTAGGGGTGGGATCACAGTTGGTTTAGTAACTAGGCCATGGGATGGATGAACTGAACTTTCAATCGTGGTTGGGGCAGATTTTTCATCTCCAGACATGTCCAGATTGACTGTAGAGTCCACCCCTCTATTTCAATGAGTACTGGATTCTTTTTTTGGGGTAAAAGGGCCAAAGTGTGATGCTGACCACTCACCTCTATCTACAGCACATGGCTGAAGACTGAGTAGAGCTATACTTCTAGTCCCCTTGTGCCTTCATAGCACGTCCATGACAACTTTTGCCTCTGAATCTGTATTAGTAGAAAATATTCAAATGGATCACTAAATTGCAAATTTACTGATTTTCAGTTCTGACAGTCTCATTGTAGATTAAAGAATGTTAAGGGCATTAGCCTTTAGATGTAAGTGGGAAAAATATACTGGTTTTCTTCAAAATTCCCCATATTTTAACCCACCAATGCACTGCAAGATGGCAGCTACCAAAACTATACTAATTTGTACAAGTTTGAATCTCTTTACAATAAATGCATACGGGACTAGCCATGCAGAAAACTGCAGTACCAAAAATACATTAGAGAACTTTCATGTTGTGTATATCTGTATTCTGCAGTGAGACAACTGATGACAGGAAAGCACTTGTAATACCCAGTTCACTGTGACTGGGATACACATGAACTAACTGCCATAGGAGAGGGAGGTGTCTTCTAATTAAAACTTTCATTGGGACCTATAGTCAATGGCTACTTGGAATAGGTGCCTGGAATTGTGTTAAATAATTTGGTATTATATTAAGAGACTAATTCTCAGTCTTTGTACATTCACTTATTAAAACAGACCTGTTTGATCCAAGCTTCAACAGTTGCTTGAAAATTGTGAAAATTCCTTGGGACCATGGCTTTGCCACAACAAATGTGAGATACAGGTTCCTGGGGTGTATTCTAGTTCATTAGGCAATATCAGCACAGAAGGGTAGCAATTCATTGTTCACAGTTTATTTTCCACATATATTATATTTACAGTAATTCTTTGTGTCATATATATATATATATATAAAGTCCTAATTTGTGTTATTTTCATGTATATTTATTTCTAAACAAATAACTGTTTGCTGCCAAACTGTGTGCTGAATACTCTACTTGTATAAGTAGATTTGGGAATAATGTTACTTGTATAAGTAGATTTGAGAATAATGTTAAGCAGTGCACAGGTAAGAATGAAAAAATGAAATCTGTTATACACAGGAATTTTATGTTTCATTTACACTAATTATACAGATTACACTTTGCCTTCTGAATTAAAATATGGTACATATATGTATGTTATATTTTATTCAAACTAACTTACAAATCACACTTTGCCTTCCAAATGAATATCTGGTACGTACAGGAATGGTACAAGATTCAGTACAAAAGTAAGGACTTCCAATTTTTATTATGTAACACAACTAATAAAATCTGTCCAACATGCTAACAAAGGTTTAAGCCTCCAATGAGAACTTGTGCAACACACCAAGAAAACACTTTACTCTCCTCTGAAAACCTGCATGACATTTCAATAAAATGTTTCAGTCTTCAGTTATTTGAAGGCAAGCAGCACTGTGATAGATGTGATATAGCAACACACCACCTGCAGCTTCACTAACTGTATCTGTTTAGCAACAGTGGCTTTAGTACTACAAAAGACATCTAGTGGAAATTCAGAGGAACTTCAAGTATTTAGTGACTGTACTGTTGGGAACAACAATGATGGAAACTGAGCCAGATATTACAACAGCAGCATCTGGCATTGCTAACAAGTCTCTTGAAGTAGAACTTCAACACCCCCTCTTAAAAAAGTCACTTAATCACAACATGGAAATTGTGTGAGACAATAAGAATGGATAACTGATAGCAATAAGCAATCATCCAGGAACTTGGATACTCCAAGAGTGAGGTGTAATGAGCTGCAAGGTTAATGATGGAAATACACAGAGCAGTCTGAAGCTGATAACGACCATCACCATTATCACAGGTGATAAGGCATAAGGACACAATTCTGACCCTAAATCTAGTCTTAAGTGGTAGTTCTGTAAGATCAGTGTAAAGCAGGAAGTTCAGAAAATAGCTTTCTGCTGACAGTCTTGAAATGTTTGTTTGGGCCAAAAAACGGTCCTTGTGAAGTGTTATAGAAAAAGCTACCACATCTCACTCACACCAGTAAACTAAGGTGTAACTAAACTGAAAAAGAGATCAGCCTACCTGAATTGAATGCAACCACAAAAGTGCTAGTCCCTTACTAGCTTCTGCATGCATGAGGTGATCACTGTACAACATTCTGCCACCTCCTGATCATACTCTGGCCTTTCACCCCAGATTATCACAGATAAAGGATGGATAATGTGGGAAAGTTTAAGAATGATATGTTACCCTTTAAATCACCTGCATTTGCATACCCAAAATAACACCCCTTGAAGTTCATTTGCATATTTGAGGGAATTTAATGCATTTTTAAGACATGTAATGTGTTTTATTTTTCACAAAATGTCATTTATTTCATAATTTTACCTTTTTTCTGTTTAAATATTACTTGATTCTTTTGTAAACCATGCACTAAAATTTAAATACCAGCCCAGTCACTTAAAGGTTAAAGAATGTTTATGACTGTTATAATGATAAATTTCTGAAATATCAGCAAGTAGCAACTGTTTCAACACTAGCATAAGTGTGTTGCATTTAACAAGGACTTCATAGAAAAAAAGCTTTCAGTTTGTTAAATATGTAAGCATCATGGGATCAACACTGTCACTGGGATTTTAATTCTTGGTGGGGGAAAGATGTAAGACATTACTTTTGTACTGGTCACTTGTAAAAATCAAAGATTTTACTACCAAAATACAGTCTGCATTGTCACTCACGGCATAACTGTGAAAGTAGCTAATCAATAAGCAGCACTGTAATGTAATGTAATTTATTTGTGCTCCATAAATCCAAATCAGGATACAATCCTGTGGATACAGAGATTGTCACATACATATTAACATAATATACATAGTGTTGGAAGAATCTTAGCTATAAATAAAGTACAATAATAAAACACCTAAAACCAATTGTCAATTCAATTTTCAATGGAATATCTCTGATAAT
>Ga0136643_10018578_pt1 | contig 10488 bp, 9 predicted proteins | sample TergutLab28metaG_FD_96883 | JGI IMG/M metagenome (GOLD analysis project Ga0136643, IMG submission 96883) | Labiotermes labralis P1 segment gut microbial communities from Petit-Saut dam, French Guiana - Lab288 P1 (version 3) (version 3) | ecosystem: Host-associated > Arthropoda: Insects >... | reverse complement strand
TGGCGGGCGCTTCTGAGCGCGGTAATGAACCTTCGGGTTCCATGAAATGCGGGGAATTTCTTGACTAACTGCAAACCAGTTAGCTTCTCAAGAAGGACTCTGCACCATGGAGTAAGTAAGTAAGTAATATATTAAATTATTTGGGGAGAAGTTATGCATTTTAGGAATATATGCAGTAAGTGATAGTGAAAATGCTGTAGTAAAAGAAGATTTTGGGGGGAAACTAAATGAAGTAATGGTTGAAATAGGAAACTCCAGGGAGATTTTAATAGTAGAACAGAGGAAAAAAATTTATAACTTGGTAGTGGATCCATTTGGAGAAATAATAAATGATAGTGGTGATAAGTTGATAGATATATGTGTGTGTGAACAGAATTCATTAAAAATTTTGGATGCATATTTTAAACACAAGAGGACACATCGATCAGTACACATGGCACCAAGATTCACAGGATCTAAGATCTATAATAGATAACATTATTGCCAGACATAATTCTGGTTAAAATTTCCAAGATGTAAGAGTATTTAGAGGAATGACTGTTGGCAGTGACCATTATTTAGTGAATGCAAAAATTTTGTTTTAGTATGGGAAAAACAATACAAATAAATCAAGGGAAAACATAATGGACTATGAATTGGAATTATTACAATCACCATTGTATAATATAGATAATTTAAGGGACGAAAGTACCAGTTTTTTTTTAAATATAAGAAGAGATTAAATGAGAAACCTGGAGAGGGAAATTCTGAAAGTACAGAAGAATGTTACCAACATCTTGTTGAATGCATTCACCAAGCAGTGAAAGAAGCATTAGGAGAGAAAATTTTGAGAAGTAAAACTGAGCCATTTTATTACTGGAATGAAGAAATTGGACAATTGGTGGAAGAAAAAAGAGGAAAATGTTTGAAATGGATTAATTCAGAAGACCCACAGGACAGGATAGAGCTTAGAAGGATGCAAGGAAAAATTAGAAACGAAGCACAGAAGCATGGAGAATACTGAAGAAATTAAGGAAAAATGAAAATGGAGGACAATGTTTAACCCCATGCCTACTGGCAAATGGTACACTTATTTCAAATGACTTTTAACAGAAAATAAGGAACGCTACTAGAGAGCGCAAGAATCTGAATTAGAAAGTATGAATAAAATAGGAATGGATAAAATTAATCTAGATATGGAAATAGTGAAAATGACAGTTAAGTCCTTAAAAAGTAACATCATGTGGAGTTGGAGGAGGACCTGCAGAATTACTGAAATCAGGAACTGGGAGGTTATATGAGTTATTGAGACAAATTTTCAACGTTGTTTTAATGGTAACGAAATTCCCAGGGATTGGAAAATAGGACATATTTCACGTACTTATAAAAAAGGAAAGAAGGATGAATGTGGAAACTACAGAGGAATTACAGTATTGAATATTTTTCGTCGATTATATGGAAAAATTATAAAACATTTTTTGGAACAGGAATTTTCCCAGATAGAAACAGAAGAACAGGCAGGATTTAGGGCGGGTCGCTCCACATTTGACCACATATTTAGTTTAAGGCAATTGATAGAGAAAAAGATGGATGTTGATCAACCACTACACCTATTATTTGTAGATTTAGAGAAAGCATATGACAGTGCCTCTGAAAAACTTAATGGAAAACATTAGAACACAACAATATTAGTAATAGTATTATTAGGGCAATAAAGAGATTGTGTGAAAACCTTTTCCAAAATTAAAATAGGGAAACAACTTTCTTCAGTGTTTTATATAACAAAAGACTACGACAAGGATGTAGTTTATCGCCCACTTTATTTAAAATATATATTCAGAATGCTTTAGAAAATTGGCACAAGAAATGTGCAAATATGGGATTGTAGATTCAGGATACGACGTTATATTCAATGCTGTTTGCAGATGACCAATTACTAATTGCACAAGATTATGAGGATGTAGAATACATGACAAGGAAATTAATAGATGAGTATGAATTGTGGGGCTTAAAACTATATGTTGAAAAAACCAAATATATGGCCATAGGAGACACATTAAGAGATTTACAGCTAGAAGACGGGAAGGGGATAATAAGTCATGTAAATGATTATACGTATTTGGGGGTAAGAATAACCAAAGATGGAAATCACGAGCCTGAAATTAATGATAGAATTAATAGTGGATGAGCAGCTATAACAAAACTAAACAGTATTTTGTGGGACCGTGATGTGACCCCCAAAACAAAGACTCATATTTATCATGCAATAGTTAAAAGTACAATTACATATGCAGCAGAAACACGGTGTTTAAAAAAACGGTAGCAAAACTAAATTCCACAGAAATGGACTTTTGACGACGCTCGGCTCGAATTTCCAGGAAGGACAAATTTAGGAATACTATTATTAAACAAAAAATGAACGTAGTAAGATCTCTTTTAGACGTTATTGAAACCAGACAACTTCAATGGCATGGGCATGTTCAAAGAATGGAAGACGGGAGATTGCCAAAAGAAGTTATGAAATTGAGTCCACCATGAAGAAGAAAACGAGGTAGACCTAAACTTACCTGGGCGGAAGGGATTAGAGGACTGATGGGAGAAAAGGGATTAATGGAAGAAGACTGGGATTGCAGAAGCAACTTGAGGAGGAAGATAATATAATTGTCAAATGGGCGTAGGAAGATGTGGGAAACGTTGTACAACCTGCTAAATAATAATAAATTTGCAAAGTGGAACCAGTAACATATAAGAGGTGTATAGAGTTAAAACGTCGCATCCAGACGTAACCATGAGTGTCTGTATGATCAAAATTTGGTTAAATATTATGAGAGACGATGTTGCTGGGACCAATTATTATGCAGTTCTACCCACTACTTAGAAACACGATTCCCAGAGATTAAGAGTGGTAACCTTCTGAGGAGCCAAGGCGGGTCATAAGGTTTACGATTGACTATGCTGGAAGTTTACATCTTCTGAACTGATTTCTACAACCGAGAGTTTGCGTGCATCTTTTATGCGTTAATGGCTCAGGGCCGGCTTTAGGATTGCAGTTGCTTACCACTACGGTTTATTTTTGCTGGGCGGTCAGCGCGCCTGAGTAAGTTGGTACAACCGCTCCGCTTTTCCTGAGTGGAGTATTTTAGTTGAATATGTCTGCATGGCTTACGTGTCCACAGATAGTCATAGAGATTGCTTTAAAGGCGTTGAATCTTTGTGCACGTGTGTAGCCTCTACGGGTACCCAAGCGTTATTTTAAGAAGAATCATAATGAGCAGTAGGAATTTCAGTGAGGATACTTCACGCAGTTATGTGATTGACATATTTTATATAAAGCCTTTCAGAGCGTTATGTCATTACATTCTAGTCACAGGGACTAATAAGCAATCTTATTCTAACCTAAATTATTAATCTTGCACTAAGCCTAAGAGTTCACCCATTAGCGTCTGTTTCTGCTATAATAGTGTGTACACGTTTTGTTGTGCACTTGCACTAGCACTGTCTCTGCTCTTATACTGGTACTTACTCTAGCACTGTCTCTGCTTGTACATTAACGTACTAGCACTGCCTCTGCACTTACACTAACACTAGCACTATATCTCCTTTTACACTGTCACTAAACTAGCTCAAAAGGTTTTTTCCTCTGGAGTCTGCGCACTGTGCCCATGTCCAGGGTCTGTATGGCCTCACCATTCTCATGATGGTGGAGTCTTCCTTCATGCTTTTGTGCAAACCTCTGGATTTCGCTAGTCACAACATCCACTTGCAGGTCTTTGTTGAGGTCATTGTTTCTAAGGTACCAGGGTGCATTGACCATGTTCCTGAGTACTTTGTTCTGGAATCGTTGTATAATGTCTATGTTACTTTGTTTGGTGCATCCCCAGAGTTGGATACCGTATGTCCAAACGGGGTTTAGGACTTGTTTGTATACAAGAAGTTTGTGAAGGGGCAGTGAGGAGTTCCTATCAGCCAATACATTTTTTTGTATCTTAGTTCCAGTTCCTCTCTTTTCGTTTTGACATGGGGGCTTTCCATCGAAGCTTAGCGTCTAAGGTCATGCTAACGTATTTGGCTGTATGAGCATACGGTACCTTCTGATTGTTAATATTTACTGGGACGTGTTCGAAGCGTCTGTTGGTAAAGTTAATATAAACCGATTTAGATTAATAATTTATACCCTCTTGCTTGGAGGTCGCTGACTGTTCTGCCAGAGTTGCACGAGTGGTGCAAATTCCTTGCCATAACTGTGAGCGGTCTGGTATGCTTACCTCTGCAGGAGTGTCAAGCATATTTTCCTTCCAGTAGTATGTTTGTCATCATTCTGTGTACTTCTCCATCAGCTACATTGACTTTAGTACTGCCTCCCTTCATTAGTTTTGTATTGAATTTACTTGCAGTTATGTGTTCAGTTATCATAAAATTCATCGTATACTTTTATACCATCCACCATTATGGGTGGGGTGGTTGGTGTCTTTTTATTTTTGTTGTTGTGGTGTTTCTGAGACTCCCCGTTGCTGTTGGTGAGGAGTGGGTGAGGTGGTCATTTTCCGTTTTTTATTTTTATTTTTTACTCTTATCCATTCTTTCTCTTCAGCGATTTCTTCTTCGTCTGTGAAGTATTCTACTCTAGTTGCTTCTTGGTTAGAGCTAGTGTTGGCATTTCCCGTGACTTCAGATGCTTTGAGTTTGTTTTCTAGCTCCCCTCCCCCATCATGTCGCCCCCTCCCCCATCATGTCGCTTAGCTGCTTTTTTTTCCCCGCAATGGCTTTTTGCCCTTCGTTATACAGTATTTGTTCGTTTTGAGAGCGTTTGTAGTTCTCTTATAACAGCACATGATTTTGATGAAGTAATGCAGCTTCATTGCCCGTCGTTGGCTGATAGTATTGGGTCGTATTTTCACATGCATGCATTCTCCAGGTTACCTGTTATGCGCAGTCTCTTTAATTATATTTCTCTACTCACCGTTCTGTTGCTACGAACGCACCGTCCAGTAGAGTTTCACATCGAACCACCCTTCACTTTTACACTTGGAAGTTTCTTTTGTCAGTAGCACACTTGCATCGCCGTTGTTTGTTACACCTCGGACCTTCCTGGTCCCAGGCAGTTTATGGATTTATAGCACTTGACCGCTCGGGCTTCGGTCGAACACGTCTTTACACTTCGGAGGCTAAGCAACGACTTATGTGATTGACGTGGATTCCAAGCATCATTTAAGGAATAGCAGTGTCAACTTGTATCGCGCAGGAAACACACTCCATCTTATTTATAAAATTTTGTTCAATGAAATAATCGCAGTGTATTGTGAGATTATACAGAGCAGACAGGTACACTTTGTGGGCAAAACGTAGAATTTTTTAATGTTAAAGATGGTGATACGTATAAAAACAACCGGGCTTTGGTGGGTTAAGACACCACCTTCTCGGAGGATGCGTACTTGTGTGTGTGTGTGTGTGTGTGTCAAAATGAAGTGCTTCCAGCGACATAACTGACATATACCACGTAGCTTCCGGAATGGTCAGTGGAAAGAGTTTCTAACGGTATCCTTATAACGTTTTCCGGTTTTGGAAGGTTTTACGCAGTATTTTTCTGAATTTAACAAAACAGGCAGTGTACATATAAACGTAACACTGTGGGGCACGTTCTTGCAACCATTGTTGTAGTGGAAAAGCAATAAGTAGTACACATACTGAGAGTGTGTGTCTTACCATTAGATATCCAGCATGCTAAGCGAATGCGCCGTATTATATAATCATCTGTGGTCCGTCTTTTCTCTGTCATATTTTTCCACATCTCATAAACGGCACGAATTTCCGGAAAAGTTGTTGATCATAAAGTGCGTGTCTTAATTTTCTCTACAATTTCGAAACATTTCTCATTCTAAGAAGAACTGAGCGAGATAGAATCGTAAATGCGCATCGTTCTTCGTGTGAAGTAATAACTCATTATTCCTGTAAGATTTTAAGGAAACTTGAATTGTCTTGACTCGTTTTCGAAAAATAGTCAAATGTCACAGTTCATGAAAATCCACCAGATGGCGCCGAGATGTTCCATGCGGACGGACAGACATGACGAAGCTAATATTCGCTTTTCGCAGTTTTGCGAACGCGCCTGATTGTCGAAGCCAGCCACTTGGGCTGCTAGGTGACACGGAGTCGATTACTGGTACAAATTAGAGCACTGTTTGTGAAAGGTGGATGACGTTGGTATCTGCATATATCAGTCTCGCCATTGCCAACTTTCGACAGTAGCCTGAGTAAAGTATGAACCACTTTTGCGAGAAAACTGTTTTACATAGTTTCCAGTTTGTTGCTTATATTAAGTCACCGCGTCGGAATTTGAACTCTGGACACGCCGGCTTGGAATTTTTTATCCGCTACGTATGTGGCTCAGTTTGTTCATATGTATCCGCTATTCTACTATGTTTGCTATTTTTTTAATCTTGAGTTTGTTTGGCTACTGTATATTCGTAATGTTACGTTCGGATTTGTTTGAGGAACGTCTTGTTGTCTTCATACATAATACGAAGACCGTGTGTCGGGGAGCGAACATCTTTACACTCTTTTAGAACCCCGAATAATTCATACGAAGCATGACGCTCATACAAATATTTAAATTTCCAGCTTCCTGAATCACGAAACTCATTGCCTGTCCCTTATAAAGAAATGCAAGTTAATACTCTTTGGGGAAATCAACGTGTTTTGATCTGAAAGCATGTGGATCACATATTAAACACAGTGTGTGTGGAAAAAATGTCGAGATCTTGGATGTCGATGCTGTTACTGCACGTACCACCGTGTTTCAAATGTTATTGCTTTGGAGTTCAAATTGAAGAGTAATGTTGCAGCTAAGACCATCATCATCATCATCATCATCATCATCAGTGCAAGTAATACCACGAAAATTCACTAGGACTTTTTCCATTGTCACCAATACTCGAAACGAACGTTACGTTTGGGAAGCCACCTGCTTCCGTCCGCAGGTGAAACCATCAATCCTTAGAAGCCGTTGATCAAAATGTGACACATCTTAATTACATTTGCTAGGGTTTGTATTTGCGGAATTTGTATTTTTGGTTGCGCATTGGATTGTTGTTCCTTGCGTGTGATTTCTGATAGTGTCTTGTATTTTGTCCAGTTGTTTTTTAGGATTAGTGTTTTAACTTGAGCTTCCGTAACATAGTGTTTGTAATATTGGTGACAATGGAAAGAGTCGTTGTGAATGTTGGTGATGTTACTCATTATCAAAATTTTATGTTACCATCATTGTTATTGTATTTGCGGATGCTTTTCCCGTGGTCACGGCTAGCGATGCCTGTTAACCTTGGGTCAGATATTGAGACTTATCCACCATTTTATTTCGACCATAATATTCCTTGCTGCCACCAAATTTCCATAAGTTTCGACTTCTGTCCATCGGTCCGTCAAAATTGGCTGTTGCGATTCCCATATTCACACGTTCTGTCACTTGGCCCATCCATTTCATATCTGCACAAGGTAGTCAAATTCTCTGGACAGCTTAAGTGTAGTGAATTATAGCTGAAACGTCTTAGTACGTCCTCAATTCACGCCATCAGAAAGCGGAGCATATGCCATGTGCCCTTTCAGAACAGGAGGACCCCTTTTTATTTTTTCGTGTATGTGCGTGGCATGTCCATAGGCCTTGTATGGGGGACTTTTTTTTTGAGAACATCTCAGTTTTTGGCCCTTTTTCATTGAGGTATGGGTATGCTTAAGATTTTGGGATTCTCAAGGCGGTGAAAACTTGTACTGTGATACTTTATTGCACCGTGTCATAATCCCGGACAACACATAAAATTTCGCCGCAAACATCTAATTGTTTTCAGGTACTCTGTTCATGTAGGCCGGGATAGTGTAGACGGTATAGCGACTCGATATGGGCTGGACGGTCCAGGGATCCAATCCCCATGGGTGAAGGTTTTCCGCACCCGTCCAGACCGGCCCCGCGGACCTTCCAACCTACTATGCAATAGGTAACGAGTCATTCCCGAAGGTAAGCGGCCGAGGTGTGGCGTTGACCGCACACCCCCATGTAGCGCCGGGGTTAAAGAAAGTAGAGCTGTACCTGTACTCCCTCTCTGTGCCTTCAAGGCACATAATAGAATGCATGTTCACCTTTACTGTCTTAATACTGTATTTTATTTTTATAATAATGATCTTCCACTTATTGTCGTTAGACAAGAATAAGTGTAGATTCACGCTGCTGCCATGTTTGACGTAAAGGTAAAGTTAACCCTTGGAGAATCATGGAGGGGTTGGAGTTGTAACTCTGCTAGTTCTTAATCTCGGTACTAGATTTAGGTGATCGGTCAGGTCATGCCCCGGCCGTTTTACTCGCAGGGAAGAAACCCCATGCCCTTCGGAGTAAGAGGCTGGGTGGACCTAAGTCGGTGTGAACGCTTATAAAAGAGAAAATTTTTTTCTTCTTGGCCGGAATCGAACAGCGGCTCCTCGGTTGTGTGACATGTGGCTTAGTTTATGACCGACTACGCCATCCCGGCTTGAGATATTGTCAGTCGCTTTATTTATGAAGACATTGAATTGGCACTGGGGCTGCTACACAGTATTTTCGAAAATTGTGGAGTTTGGAAGAGAAGCAAAATACATTATTGGGCGAACAATGTTCTGTTACATTTAATTGATTTTAAATTAACATTAGCGTGCTTACGTACATTTAATTGCATTGACATGCGTTTTATTAGTTTTGGATCTGGATATTTTGAAACTCAAACGGGCTGCACCGCGATGTACACAGTAAGGCGTTTGTAGCACTGCTAACATCCAAAGCTGGCCATCGTTGGTTGATTAATTCATATAGTGTATTGCCCGTGTTTATTAGTCCAGTGAAACGTTTCACAATGTATTTGGGACACTGAACACACTCTCATTTGAAGAATTTTTGTGGAACCCCCAATACAATTCCTATGCACGAAGATAAGAAAGACTGTACCACACATACACAGTAAGTAAGGTTAGTGACAGATTAGTGACAGAAGTTAAACAAGGGTACGAGGTCAGCATCTTATTGCGTTGCACTGTTAGAAATAAAAGTACATTTCATTGACATGGACAAATGAAAATTAGGGACTAGTATATGGTTTCATAATAAAAGGGGAAACTCGTTTACCAAATATTGCCTTTTTATTTTTATAGTATTTCAGCAATTCAGAAATATTCTTGCGGAATCCTAGTTTTCATTTACGGCCCCCAAGGGTTTTGCGAGACACCGTTTGGGAAGCACTGGTCTTGTGTGGTGAGTGGTTTCAAATGTTACTAGTGTTTGATGTAGTTGACAGCCCCCATTTCCTCTCTGAGTAACAGAAATACAACAGTGGAACAGAACATACTGTAGAGCCGCACAGCTCCCTCGAACTGTTACACTTCCACTCCAGCTCACTTCACCTCCAGCCGTCTAGACATTCTGTTCGCACCAGGGTTGTTTAAACACAAAGGGATATGCTGGAAATAACACTACGTATGCCTTCGGGTAAAGAACAGTATGCTATTGGGCCGATTCACACTATGCGTCACGTTTCCGTTCAGTCACCTTTCCATCTTCGTTCCGTCAGAATGGTCTGTGTTCACACTGTCCGTTGTGTTCAATCACCTTCCAGAACAGCACGTGATAGTTCTGCGACTATTTCCATCAAATATTCAGCCCCATTCGTTTTTTAAAAGGTAGTTAGCGGCAATAACATTGATGTTAGATGAAAAAGAGAAAAATGCTGCCCTGAGTGATAAAAAGAAGCGTTTGTGGATTTCACAAGTATTTCAGAAACAGAAATTCGGATCGCGAATACTGTACTGTGTACAAGTAATTAGCTGATGACGAAATTAAATTTTATCAGCATTTTAGAATGTCCAAGTACCAATTCAATTATCTGCGTCAGAAGATTGAAAAAGATTTGAAAAAGAAGAATACTACCTTCCGAGATGCAAAATCACCTGTGGAGAAACTAACAACTTGTCTGCTATAAGTGCACCTCAAGTTAATGGAATCTCACTCAAAAAGCATTTATTGAAGTTACAGAAAAACACAGACTCTTGCAAGAACTGAAAATAATAGAATATTCATTACATATTAAAGTGAGAAGGACCCTGTTGATAATATGTTGCCATATTGGAAGATGTAGACGAATCAGTTGCGCAGATTCTGACGGCCGAGCTGGAGCAGAACTTGCAACACAAACGCGGTTTCGTTGTATCCCAGGTTCACATGGAGAGCCAGAAGAATATTCTGATGAATGCGTGGACATGGGTTCAATGGCGGTTCTGGTTGTCTTTCCTTATCACTTTCAGTCAAATATTTAATTAGCACTACGGATGCCATCACAGGTTGATCTTATGTTTGAACTTATTTTTTGCACCTGCAGAGTCTGTTCCCCTTGTTCGGTTGTAGAGCACGTTTGAAACGTGATGGCACACGCGCAGAAACCAGATTTGGTCTTTCAGCAAAACGGACGAGTCCATTTAAATCGGCCGGGGGGGGGGGGG
>Ga0136643_10018577_pt1 | contig 10488 bp, 7 predicted proteins | sample TergutLab28metaG_FD_96883 | JGI IMG/M metagenome (GOLD analysis project Ga0136643, IMG submission 96883) | Labiotermes labralis P1 segment gut microbial communities from Petit-Saut dam, French Guiana - Lab288 P1 (version 3) (version 3) | ecosystem: Host-associated > Arthropoda: Insects >... | reverse complement strand
ATGTGTTTTTGTTTTTGTTTTTTGTTTGTTGTTTTTTTTTTTTGTGGGTGGTTGGGGGGGGGGGGGGGGGGGGGGGGGGGGGGGGTTGCAGATGCCTGGCTAGCCAGGGGCCCAGCTGGTGCTTGTATTCATAAAAGTTCTTTATTATACCAGGTGTCCTGCATACTGCAGTCCACATAACTGGATGATTTATTGTTCACTGTTACTATAAAGATACTGGTGTATCTCCGATTTTAATAATTATGTTGCAGTGTTTGTTCACATGTCTGGGGAGAGAATTCATCACTCTTATTTAATTGCCTGACAAGTTGCTTTAACTGTATTTTTACTGTAAATTTTTTGTTTTATTAACAACATTAAACTTTTCCTACTTTGACACATTCTGTAGGTTAGTTTCAGCACAGTACATGTCAGATTTCTCTTGATTATTTTGATTTTATTTTTGCATGGTTTCTAGCTAGTATTTATGTAGTCTTGCAATACATAATGTAATGACTGCATGCTGAGTGTTAGTGTGCAGATTTGATTCCATACTGCTGTAATTTACTTCACAGTTGTATTTGTTTCTGCAGATTCCCCATACCATGATGTGAGTGGCCTGCCAGACCCCTACATGGATCAGCTGGACTGTGATGACAACAAACCTCAGCACATCTCACTTTCATTTGATGAAAGCCTAGAAAGTGGTTACTCAACGCCTAACTCCCGCAGCCGGCGTGTCATTCGTGAGATTATTGTGTGAACACATTTCAGTTATGAGATCATGTGCTTAACACAAAACCATGTACAAGACAACAGAAAACTTTGAAGTTGTTTGAAAGAAAAGAAACTTGTAAGTCGGACTTGTGGCATTGTGTAATAGACTGTGTATGGTTTGTGCAAGTGTGCACGTGTATGGTTGCCATATTGGATAACCATATCTGTGAAAGTATTGGAATGAAAGTATAAACTGCAGGAAATGTGACTCAGCACAGGGACCTGATATTGTCACTAGTATTTCTGACATCATTCTCGGTGTGGGACAGCACAGAGTTGAATCAGAATTAATGTACAAGAAGAGTGACTTATTTAAAGATGATTAGAACACTTTGAAGCTACTAAGATTTGATTGTCACCGATAATGACCAAGAGCTACAAATCATTGAAGTTAATTATCTTGTGAATGGTTTTACTGTCATTTCACACCATGGAAGTCTTGTGATGTGACTATATTATAGAAAGGGATTGCATGTCCTTTATCTATAATTCTCAGCTTCTTCATTACAAATAACACTGCCTGTGTAGGAATATATAAATAGTATTCTTCATTTTGTCTTTATTGTCGTTGTCATTTGTGGAGAACATTGAATCATGGAATATGTTATGTGTTCATGTGAGTTGAACATTCTGACTGTGCTAATAGATATTAATCAAGAAGTTAATTTGCTTAAAAGAGGACTGCAAAGAAGATGGGAACAGGAGCAGCTATAGTGTCTGAAGGACACATGACCATTGATGCCAAGCACTGGAAGTGTGAGATCATAGCAACTTTAAGATGTACATTCAGGTCTAAATGCCATTGTTTTTAGAACAATATTCTCTGAGGCAGTTGAACAAAATCGAGTCAGTGAAGACTGATTGGCAAGAAGAGGAACTGTGTTCGTAATACATTTGTATGAGGGCAGATTGTTATGCTTTAGAGTCCAGTATTGGAGAGAAATGACCAGAATATTGTATCAGACATCACACATTTACTTTTGATCTGTGTGCTGTGGGTTCAGGTATCAAAAGCGCCAAATTTGGACATTTGGGTGTTTCTTTAGTCTGATCATCAGTACAGTCGTAAAAGATGGTATAAGAATGTCCCAAATGATTGGTGCTAGTATACCATGCAAAATAATTAATAGGTTTTATTTTGACATTTGGTATCTGATTAGACAGAAAATCAAAAGTTAAGGCTAAGATTTTTTATATGAAATAGTGGAAGAAGATTTTGAAATTTTTCTCATCAGCACTGTCCCGAAACTTTTGTTGGGGTCAGTGTAGTTCCCTTTGTATTGTGTACCTGCAGTTCATTTATACGATACAGAGCATAAACCTGACTACTCACAGCCATCTAGTGTGGAGGCTTATATATAAGTGTGTAATTCTGTGTCTCATTATCCTGGACTCATGTTTATGGACAGAAAGCTTTGCCTTTACAACATACATTTTCTATATGACACCAGACACAATGCGTGGATAGCTCATAATTTGCCTCGTGAGGCCTCTTTTGTGATCAAGTGTCATGCAGAGCACTTACATTCTGACAAATAAGTGATAACCATTTTCATTATTATTCATTTCATTTTTGTTAAGTCGTACATTATTTAGCTGAAGAGAAGGAAATTCTTCTTGTCAGAGTGTTTAAATTTGCAGAGAAACACTCCCCCCCCCTCTTGTTAGGCAAGTTTGTGACCTGAAAAACACCTGTTAAATTTGCTACAACTGCACGAATGAAACAATGTGAAAACCTTTGAACTGATTTTTATGAATCTTGTGGTGGGGACTTTTACTAAAATTTGTCAAGCCATTTTAATTTTCATTTACGTCAGAGAATTAACAACCACTCTACCAAAGACTTTTTACTTACTCACAATTTCACATATAAAAATTTTTTCTCTCATCAGTTATTCCAAGTTCACCTTTTAACACATCGGACTGTATGTGGTTACTGCCCATAGCAGCAGCATGGGAGGGGACACTCATTCATATTACTTTCGTACTGTATTTTTGTATTGAGCACTAGGGCCTGTTTTGAGACTCATCATCATGGCATAGACAGGCTATTGATCAGTGTCATGATAATCTTGGTGTTTGTGCTGCAATTTTCTTGCTTCTTATGAAAGAGGTTTTTCATTAGCCATTCATTCAGCAATGGCTGATCAGTGCCGCTCAGTGCATATGACTCAGTTGGAATTTCCTAACCACCCTAAAAAATGTTTTGGTATCAGAAGTACAAAAAATTGCCAGATGGAATACCAATGTTTAATTACTGACTTTGAATGGAAGTCATTAATATCATAATCTGCTTTTCCTGTAAGTTGATGGAAGGAGATTTACAGAAAGAAAGTTTTGCTGTTTTATTGTGACCTCTAATAAGACTCAAGGCAAGACCATTCATCACACTTGGTACTGGGTAGTGAGTAAAAAGTTCACATTTCAGTTTTCTCAGCAAGGCTTGTCATTTCAAAGCAACTGTTAACACTGGATACTTTATTCATAATATCAGGGGAAACATGACGTAAGGAATGTCAATTATAAAATTCAGGAACTACTCATAAAAGAATATCAGGCCACAGCCACTTCCTTCCATACCCTTGCCAATTCATCTTCAGCCATCTGTATCATCTGAGGCTTCATAAGCACGTATTTGAGAAAGCACAACATAATGAAACTTGCCATTACATCATACTTGCTGTTGATGCTCCTTTTTGGCATCTTATCATTGTGTTCTTGGATGATTTTACATGTTGGATGATGCAACATACTGAACCATGCATACACATCTGATTATACATCTTGTTGCTTAAAGTATATAAGTTCAGCTAATATCTTCGTTGGATACTTGGATGATTTTGTATGTTGAATGAAACACACACAAAACCATGCAGACACATCGGATTAAACAACTTCTTGCTCAACATGTTTCATTTTAACTTAATATATTTGTTGGATACTTGGATGATTTTGCATGGTGGATGCAATAAAATTGCACACACATAAAAAAACCATGCAGACACATCTGATTAAACAACTTCTTGCTCAACATGTTTAATTTTAACTAGTATATTTGTTGGATACTCGGATGATTTTACATGGTAGATGGTGCACGCACACACACACACAACCATGCAGACACATCTGATCATACAAATTCTTGCTTAACATATTTGGCATTAACTAATATTATCCTTGAATGCTTCAATGATGTTACATGGTGGATGGCACACACATAGCTGGAGACATGGAATACATGGAAGAGTAAGCTTTGAGTATTTTAAATTGTATTTGTAGTGTATTTAACAACACTCCCAGTAATAGAGGTGATTGATAGAGTAATGGAGGATGATGAATTGGCAAAATTGTGGCAGTAAGTGATCATGGCCTATTTTAAGGCATTGTCCTGACAGATTTCTAGAGGGTAGGAGGGAGACAACATTAACAACAAAAGCATCAGCTCAAATAGTCATTGTCCCAGATTCAAACATACAAATCAGACTTGAGCCAACTTCCTTAGTACAGCGTATTTAAACACTCCCTTTCTTACAAGCTCTGACTCTGATGTTTTGTGGTGAAAATCTGAGTAGTGCAGTGTAAAATTTCCCATCTTTAAGAGAAGCAGTACTGCTCAGTTCTTGTGGCACCACTGCTATTAATGCATGTGAATCAAACTTCTCAGCTTTAGTGTCAACATCTGTTCATCTCTCTCCATGGATTAATGGGACCTTGTGGCCTGTTATCTCTTTCCAAGCTAATAACTTAGCACTACACATTCAGCTGAAACTGACCACCCTGACTGCTTGCTATTGTAAAGGAAGAATGTTCCTGTCACAGAATTTGAGTGGTCTCCGTAACAAACCTGTCATTGGGTCAGACTATGTAGTGTGGTATTGAATTGTAGGATTATAACTAAACAAAGAATTGGAGAGGTTGCAGAGGGAAGAAACTCATGATGTCCTACTTTGAGGTACTGAGCCAGTATCTGCATGAAGGGACTGCTTGCAGGCAAAGATAACATCAGTCAGGATTGTAGTGACTCAGCTGAGATTCATACCAAGCGTAGTTGAATTCTTTAGTAAGGTCAGTGTATATAAAAATGTATCTAATTAAATTTTGCTTCAGAACTGTTTGAAATGAGGTTCTTTACTGCCAGGGTTTTTACTTCTGGTTTTGTAAGGGCACAACACTTTGTGTTTCATGCTAAAGGAAGAAAATAGATTACAGGTGTCTGCAGAAAGAGTTAGGAGAAAAATATTTTGACTTGAGAGGGAGAAAGTGGGAAGGTCGGGTTAAATTGTGCAAGGAGACACTTTATAATTTATACATTTTTACGATGATCAGCTAACAGACGATAACATTTTAGGGCATGTATCATGCATGGGAGAGATAATAAATGCCTACCAAATTTTGGTTAGAAAACCTGAAGGGAAGATACTTGTCGAATGACCCAGAATGGCAGATTATGGACAAGGTGGGTCTTATCAGGATTGGGTTCGGTGATAGGCTGTTATGAATGTGGTAATGAACTGTTAGATTCCACAAAAAATGGAGAAGTGCTTGAATATAGGCATGATTATTAGCATCCAAGCAGTATTCTGCACAGTGTAGTTCGTTTTAAGCTGTGTAGGCTAAGTGATGTCAGAGGAAAGGATGATTAGGAATTAGGAAGTGATGTCAGAGTAAAGCCTAAAGAGACATTAGGAAGTGATGTCAGAGGAGAGAATAATAAGGGATTATAAAGTGATGTGAGAGGAAAGCATAATTAAGAATTAGGAAATGATGTTAGAGGAAAGGATAATTAGGAATTAGAAAGTGATGTCAAAGGAAAGGATAACTAGGAATTAGGAAGTAATATCACAGGAGAGGATAATTAGGAATAGGAAGTGATGTCAGAGGAAATGATAGTAAGTGATGACAGAGGAAAGGATAATTAGAATTAGAAAGTGATTTTGGAGGAAAGGATGATTAGTAATTAGGATTTGAAAAAAACTGGTAAGAGAGTAAAAAAAATTCTCAGTGGGGTAGTCGGTCTCAAGAACATAAATTGAACCAGGAATCTTTTAAATATGAAGGACTCAGTGTGGTACTGTGTATCTGAATTGTTTTCATGAGGGTGGAAAGTGTAAATGTTTGTTACTTTTTATGTCAAGTGGAACATAACGTTGTTGTTGTTGGTCACACAGTTTTGTGGTCTCTCACATGCAGATATGGAGAGATTTCTTGTGTATGTGCCATCACTGGGACAAACAGCATAATGAATCAAGCCCTGTTATTTTGTATTAAATGTAGGGACCAAAATGCTGCTAATATCTTACTGTTGTAACCTGTACATTGTTTTAAAAGTTATGATTCATGTTGTTACTGATAAAATGCTCAAAATCATTTTAAGTGTGACTGTGGTTTGGTGTGTGCACGTGTATTAACGCAGTTTGTTGGAGGGATGTGTGAGTAAGTGCAAGTGATGAGGAATTCATTTAACATTTGCTGTATATCACTTTGCAACACACAATACAGAATTACTGCTAGGGATGTCATTAGCTGAAACTTGTATTGTGTAACATACAGTCTATAATTGCATTAAGAATGGCACTATAATGCAACCTATTCGATTTTTAAAACACTACAGTTATGTTGGACGTGTGGGTTATGAGAGGTTCATTTCATGTATGTTTCAGAATTTGGGTGTGTTTGCATCTGCTTGTGGTTTGGAACATTTTTTGTTCTGCAAATTGGTTGGCATACAAAGATACCGTATTGAAACTGTTCATACTGTTTCCTCTTTCACACTGTTGTGCAGTAAATTTCAGCACAGAACAATAAATGTATAAAAACCTTAAAGTGAATTTTACACACAGGTAATTGGCAGAATTGCTTTCCCAAAAAGGAAATGAAATAAATTTCTTATTGACGAGAGAGGTTTAATTTCTTACATATGTAGCATTATTGAAACAGCATATGGTATTAATGCAGTATATTAATTACATATGAACAGTTTTTATGTTCAAATGCATAACACTGGCATAGAATAGAAAATTTGCATTACAGGTCAGTGATACTTGGAAGTGACTGGGAGGAATAATCTAATTCCAAAAGAAATTAATCATTACCAAGCAATAGTGAACTAAGTGTTTAAAATATTTCATGCTTCAGGCATGTAGCAAATGTTTTGGAAATATTATATGAAGAGAACAAATATCGTAACATTATATACAATTTCTTAACCTCTTGTATCTGTTGTACTTATTCAGTTGTGTATGTAACATTATATCCTAATCATATGCAAAGAACCACCCAACCTTCAAGTGTCAGAAAATTTAAAACCTACTGAAGATCAAAGGAAAAATTGGAAATCTTACACAATGCAAAAGCAAATGGTTTTACAGCAATGCTAGGACTCACAAATTTATGTGCAAAGGTGTTCAGTTTTCTGTACTTTATTTCATACACCTTTGTACATTGTGCCAGTCTTAATGTGGAGCCAATCTGGTGATATCACATCGGTATAATTAAAGAAACCGTGATCCAGCTTTGACACCTTACACCATTACGAGCAAAATTAAATGTGCAAATGTGGGCATTTTTACTGTCTATCCTGGCTTTACTCTTGTACCAAGTCTGAATTTTGTTTTAGATTTTTTTTTTTTTGGTGTAAGTTAGAATCAAAGTTTATTTTATGTAAATAATTTATGACATTGATTCTGAAATACTATGAATATAAAATTTTCAGGAAATGTTTACTGGATTCCTCATTTCTAGATATGTAATGTACTGCTAGTTATGCAGTTTTTGATAAATTATAGATGAGTAAAATGGGATCAAAGATTACCCCCCACCGTCCAGTATCATTTTTATCATTCTCTCTTTTTTTTACATAAACTTTTATTTGAAGGAAGATGGTTAAAAATAAAGCTTCGTCATTTGTTATGATCTCAATATCATGAAACAGTACATAAATAAAGGCACCTACATGTCTTTGTTCATTGTATAGCACAAAGATATCATATAAGGCATGTATATTGAATGAAATTTTGGTGTGTAAATTGATTGCAATATTCAAGGATCCATTACTTAAAGCTCTTGATGTATTTCTTGTAAAATGAACAAAGTGAACTAACTTTTTTATTATGTTTATGTTTTACTTGAAAATGTTAAGTAGTGAGCTCTTGTGTAAATACATGTGAGGCTGAAACCTTTTATTTTGTACAGAACAAAGCAGTGAGTGTCAAATAAAGATGTTATATGTGTAATATAAATGTATTTTATTTAGAACCAATGATATTCCATCCTGAAGAATCCTATAACCCTACTTCAGGAGACTTTAAGAGCACTTATGTTTAAAATAGTGTAATTTTAAGGTTTTGAAAAATTAACCTCACATTTCAGACTTATTTGTATTACTTAATAGACGCTGTTTTAGCATTTTGCTATAGAATACTGCAATTACTGTCCTTGCATAAGAATAGTTTATGTAGCTGCCATGCTATTCTTTGTCTAAAAAGTGCTTCAATATAAATTTTATATTTTTCTTAAGGTTTTTTCCTACATGACGTAAAGATCACATATCTGTGAAAGTTGTTATATTGGCCTGTCTTTTGTATCGGAATACCCATTCTTACTTACTCCATGGTGCATAGTCCTTCTTGAGAAGCTAACTGGTTTGCAGCTAGTCAAGAAATTCTCTGCATTTCACGGAACCCGAAGGTTCATTACCGCACTTACAAGCGTCCACCACCTGTCTCTATCCTGGGCCAGCCCAATCCAGTCCACATACCCACATTCCACCTCCTGGAGATCCGTCCTAATATTATCCACCCATCTACGCCTAGGTCTCCCCAGTTGTCTCTTTCCCTCCGGTTTCCCCACCAAGACCCTATACACCCCCCTCTCCTCACCCATGCATGCCACATGCCCAGATTGGAATACCCATTCTTACTTAAAATTTCCAAAATTTTGTCCATACAGAATGAACCTTGCTTTCAAGACTGTGTTCATTTTACAGTAAATAGCATCTTCACAGTGTTGTCTCACAAACTGCAGATGTCACATTCCTGAAAAAGACTGTAATTGATAAAACCGTGGTTGGCGAGGAAAAAGTACCGTTGGAAATTTTGGTGTAGGGGTTTCATGGCTGCTGTTAATACTGGTCAAAGTACAATGAAGTTAACCTTTTTGTTGAAAAGAGGACAAATGTGTAATAACATCAGACACAAAAGATCAGTATGAAGGTGTTGTATAAAGGTGCTTTGTCCTATCCCATGGATAGTAGAGGCTCCTTCACAATAATTTTGCAAAGAAGCAAACGCCACAATTTTTTTTTTAATGTGTCTCCTTCATACAATGCCGTGTACAAGAGCAATATACTGATTGGTGGAAAAATTCTGAACGAAGTAAAATACGACAATTTTCACAATGGGTGGTTGACTTTGTGTAGGAACCCAAAAGCCACAATGGCAGATGCTGATATTACGAAAATCCCGCATGCAGCTTGCGAAGTTCCCTTTATTTCATTTAAAAGTCAGTGAGTACGCGCAAAATTATCTGTAACGTTAAATTAATCCTGATGCCATTATCTGGGGGATTAATAAGCTGAGAACCTGGAAAACCCACACACTTTGCACGAACTGGAAGACAGTATTCGAAATAAACTCCCAGTATTTCAAGGAAAGAGCTTTGTCGTGTGTCGAGAAATATTTTCAGAAGTTGCAGGTCCTGTTTAGAAGTTGGTGATCGACACTTGAAGACTCCTGTATGAAATAAGATGAGTCGACTTGTATGGGAAGTACGGAATCTAAATCGCCGAAGGAGGCGGGTTTCCTATGCAATGCAGCTGCTTCAGCAAGTTGCGAGCTGAAAACAGATTAGTGAGACGCTTACATTCTTACAGTGATATGGCGACGCGGGCGGGATATGTTGCACACATGGGAAAGATCAGAAATACCCACCAAATTTTTGTCAGAAATCTGAAGGGAAGGAGCCAGTGAGATTTAGACACTATAGATTTAAATTACAGTGGATCTTCAAGAAATTGTGAGGTTATGAACTGGACTTGTTTAGGGCCAGTGATGGGCTTTGGTTTGGATAACAGTTAAGCTTCGGAGTAAAAAAAAAAAGGGGGGGGGGAATTCCTTGACCATCTGAATAAACATCAGCTTTTCTGCTCCACAGAGTCAGTGCCTATTTGCTCTTAGTTTAATAATAATCACCACATATGAGGAGGAATCGTTTTCTTGCCAGCGAAAACGTTTCTGCTTGCCTTTGATCTTGTAGACACCTGTTTTGAACGCGCTCTTTTTCAGTGACAACAATAAATCACTCAAATGTTCCGAACAAACAAGTGCATCATGGGAATAACGTAGAAGAGGAGAGGCGTGGTAATGTTATTCCTTACGCAATTATGGCTTCAAGTCTACCGCACAGTTAGTCTGCGCATTGTGGTGTTAATGCAACAGCACTGTTCTTTAGTGAGTTGCTTGTTTTACTTAACACCTGTATCAAGGTGCAAGCAATCCAGTCGCTGTGTTGTCTCTCTGGTGCCAGAAGTAGTTTAGAGGTAAGCGAAAAACAGCTACTGAAAACTAAAATTCCATCTTATGTGCATCATTGTAATAGTTGACGAATAAAAGGCCAACTTGATGTCACTTGCTATTTTATTTCACTTCTTATGTACTCAACATGTTTCGGACGTTAATATATCCATCATCAGGAGCTTGCGACTGTGCTGTTGAATTACCACATCGGTCGTTTTGT
>Ga0136643_10018576_pt1 | contig 10488 bp, 9 predicted proteins | sample TergutLab28metaG_FD_96883 | JGI IMG/M metagenome (GOLD analysis project Ga0136643, IMG submission 96883) | Labiotermes labralis P1 segment gut microbial communities from Petit-Saut dam, French Guiana - Lab288 P1 (version 3) (version 3) | ecosystem: Host-associated > Arthropoda: Insects >... | reverse complement strand
GCCATAAGATACAAAATGTTTGAAGAAACTGTGAGAAGTCATTATATAACAGAGATCAAGATAAGTGAAGGGGAAAATGAGGCAGAACCTGCACTCAAGAGACGGATTGATGCACCAGAAGAAACATCATCAGTAGAGCTAGAACTGCCAGGTAGCAACAGTGTAATAGTGCAGAATCAAAAAATATAGATCAGGAACAAGGGAAAAAAACAAATATTTGATCTTGGCTTGGTGAGATTACTCCAAGCACTCTGGATGAAAATTCTGGCATAAGTACAGCCATATGTACAAGATCTGAAAACAGGCTTATTGATAAACACATTTCTCCCTTCCAAGAAGTTGTGCAATGGGGAAACACTGAAAAAAAATAAGTTTAATAGAAACACAGATGGGATGCCATTTGTAATAACACGTAGAGCATGGCAAGCTTAATTTCAAGATAAAGAAGAAGAACTTGCTAAACCAGAAAGACATGAAGTAAGAGAGAAGAAAAAAGAAGTGGTAATAGAACACAGCAGGTAAATCTAATATTGAAGAAAGAAATGATGAAAGGGGAATGTGTTTTAACTGCACTAAGAGTATTAAAATGACACACCTAGCATGCTCATTATGCAAGAAACTTTTCCATAAGAACAGTGCTCCACATCATCATGAAATGCACATACCTGAATAAGAAGAAGATTCCTATGTCTTCACAAATGTTATCAGTATGCAGACAGTTCCTCTGATATTGCTCTGGATGATTCCTAATAGCCACAACATCCTCAGTTACGTTACTGTAATGAGTGCCAATAACTGTGCAGCTTGGTGACAATAACTATGCATGTGAGTGCCAATGACTGTGTTTTTCAGTAATTCTTTATTTAACATTTTTTTTAATTAAACATGTGTTATAGAAAATTTAAAAAATATATCCCTATAATCCTTTCAGTAGTCCTTATTTTAATTCCATGGTCAAAATAATTTATCAAATTACAGTTGTATGTACGATGATAAAAGAACCAAGGAAGGTGTCTTAACGGTGCCAACCACTGTATGTTTTGCCCTGTTTGGACATGACTGCTAAGGTAAACTGCACCTTACCATTTATGAACAGCTGTGGATATATGATTCAGTCGTGCATATTTTGTAGCAGCCAGTTGTAAATGTAATTTCTTCCTGCATAAGCAGGTTGTTTAAGATCATGCACATCCCTTGATTTATACACACAGAATTAGTTTGACTTGCAGCTGTGAGCACAAGTCCCAGCAAAACACCAGCATGTTTTGCCAAGTATCTTGAGGATATATGAGGACTTGGCTTGAGGTGCATTTAGGACCTATCTTATATATGTACAACCCAGGATCCCTTTATCATTTAACTCTTCATATCAGCCTGCTTTGTCATTGAGAGTATATACCCTGTGTATTTCTTGGAAATAATTCGATTGTCACCTTCAGATCTCTTTGCTTTAAAAATACTCAAACAGTATGTCTTTACAATATCTCGCTGTGTAAACTGTAGTTGTTTACTTTAGGTTAGTGACAATGAATGAAATTATTGTATTGTCAGTATTGGAGGAGAGGGATAAGTAGTGTAGTACAATTTATGCCAAATTTAGTATTTGTAAAGAAATTCAAGGCAGAAGTAGATGTGTGTGGCCATTGTTCCACTCAAACTATAACCTTTTAATTTCCAGGTACAGATCCAAAGTCAGTGTTATGTGCATTTTTTAAGCAAGGCCAATGCTCAAAGGGCGATCGTTGCAAGTTCTCACATGATCTTGCACTGGAGCGCAAGGCAGAAAAACGCAGTGTGTACTGTGACATGAGGGATGAAGACGATGAAACAATGGAAAACTGGGATGAGGAGAAACTGAAGGAGGTTGTTGAAAAGAAACATGGAGAGGCAGAAAGGAAAATGCCACCTACTGATATTGTAAGTTAATAGCTTAGCTTGCAAGATACATTCTTCTTTAATGTTTGGTGGACATTCACCTGTGTGAAACTTTAACTTTTAAGGCAGCTACAGGTCATTACAGAATAAGAGTTTCTTGACTGCCTAGGTCATTGAGAGCTAATTGCTTGCACTTTCAAGTTATTAAAAGTGAATAGGAAATGTGTATGTAATGTATAGCTTGAAAATTATTTTGTTTCTACTAACAATATGTGGAATGTATTGGCATTTTAACCGTTGGTGAATTGACAAATCCAGACTTTATGAAGTTCACCAGAGTGCTATATCCCTGGAGTGTGGCTCTGTGAGTCCAAGAGACAAGAGGTTTAGGTGCTATAGAACAGTTTATATTTAAGACATGTTGCTTAAACTGTCTGTACTTGGGTGTTATGGGAGCCATATACTGACTTGCCTTATACTTTCATGAATGTGTTACTAATATGCATTTTGGCTCTGATGAACCCCTTTCACTGTCTCCCTAATACTGCAGCATTTACTTGCAAGTACAGTTTGTTGTGACAGCAGTACTATTCAGTCCAAAATAACATTTATGAAAATATTATAGTAAAGGAACCATTCATGTCCCAAGTTGAAGACTACAGATGTGCAACTGTTATGTAAATCATTAAGATGGAAATTTCAGATTTTTGGAATTACATATCTGAGTTTTGCATTTTACAAATATCCCTACTTTTGAATTCCTTGAAACATGCTCTAATGTATATTACATCACTGAATTGCTACCTATGAGGGGGATCTACAGACATTACAAGTTTTAATTCAATGACATGAAACGTATTGTTCTGAGAAAGTTAACAAATTTGGAATATTTTTAATAACTATTGGCCCCTGTGTGCACTTATCAAAATTTGATATTTTAAGAATTGACTGATATACCCATTGTTTCTGCAGTTATAATTGTTTTCATTTGGAGATAAAGGCTGTTTTATGATAATATTTTTATAAAGTGTAATGACAGCAATTGGGCATTTTTACTTATTATTCTGGGCAGAAGGTACAGTAAGTATATCATGCCCCACAGCTTCATAATGTAGCCCTAGCTGGTGTAGCACTGTCACAGTGTTCTCACAGCTGCAGACTGAACCAGCTTTGTAAGTATAAAAGTCAAAAGGTGATTACAAGTTAAATGAGGTTACTTGATACAAACTGGCATCTAATTGCAATCAGTTTTGGTGTATTCTGTGATATATTTATCTTTCTGTTGACTTTAGATATGTAAATTCTTCCTTGAAGCTGTAGAGAAGAGTAAATATGGTTGGTTCTGGCAGTGTCCTAATGGATCAAGCTGCATCTACAGACATGCTCTGCCACCTGGATTTGTTCTCAAGAAGGTTAGAAAGACAGTCATATTGCTTAAGCATAGCTTCATTTCAGAATTCCAATACAATGAAGATGTAAAGTTCACCCTAGAGCATGCCACATGGCCCAAAGGGGGAGTAGATGTATAGCTGTACTCTTTCTTTAACCTTGCGCTAGGTGGGAGTGGGTGGTCAGCACCATGTCCCAGCTGCTTTACCCCCACAAAAGACAGTACCCATTGTATAGGAGGCTCGGTGGGCCCCAAGGCCAGTCTGGATGGGTGTGGAAAATCTCACACCCACCAGGATTTGATCCCCAGATCATCCAGCCCATAGGCAGTCACTATACTGACTGCGCTGTCCTGGCCTACTAATCCAATGCAATATTTTGATATGTTTCATGAGCTTTGTTCCTTTTGCAAAACTCTTTTACAAAGTGAGATCTGTATTGATCTCATAGTCTTCCTTAAATTTTTTATTGGTAGTGATATAGGATTTGATTTGAGTTCTCACTTCTTGAATAACAGCTCTTCAATCATTCATTCTTGTTTCACGTCCCAAACTCTTTCATTACCATAACCATCTCTGCTTTCATCTCTTGACACCTCTTTGCCCACAAGAGTCCATATCAGCAGTCATAATGGTGCATCCAAACAATTGGATGTAGTTATTATTTCCAATTAAAGCACATAATGTGACACAAGTGTGTGCCTTAACCATCAATATGTTATGGTACACGCATCATGATGTACGTCGAAGCTGTAGTTATTGGCAGTAGCCAAAAAACTGATTGTACCTCTTCATTTTACCTTGTTTACCACCGACCATTTTTGTACCTCTGTGATTGCAGAAAATATGGTGCACGAGTGAACTGACGTCATGTGTCCACCTAAGTAACTTACCCTCTCACATAAGGTTTCTGTAGCGCAGTTGTAAAAAATTGTGTATATTACCCATTCACGTTCATATCATGACTACATGAATTTTCCTTTTCTGGTCTGCACCTGGCAGAGATTTTGTAGATCAAATAAAAAATTACAAGGAAATGAAACAGCAAATGAGACACCATTGTTAATTACAAACATTTGGTTTAGTGTACAAAACATGAACACTTATAATACACCATTTTTATTTCAGCAAAACAGTACTATATTTTCTTGCAATTTCTACTGCCTTTGCAGTCTTCCTGTATTGTATTTAGGTGCTTATGTAGCAGTAAGTAGCAGAAAAGTGCTGCACTTAAAATGCTTTTTTGCTTTTACATTCTTTTTTGAAACCAGGCACTGATTCGTCATCAGGGCTTAATCTTTCAAAGTATGAAACTGTAGTACTGAATAGTGCCCAAATATAACCCAATCCCGCATACCAGATGAGCTTCTCTGCCTTTTAAAATCTTCAATTTTTAGGAAATTACCCATCCAAAACATGTTTATATGTGTGCACAATTATGAGGCTACCCCCATCTTTCAGATGACAGATTGGTAAAAAAAAATTGTTGTATTATATTCAGATAAATATGGTACTAAATGTGATTCCAAAGGACTGACAGAGTTTTTATGAAGTTATTTAAAACAAAGATTGATGAATGAAGTAATGGCTCGTAACAGATTTTTAATTTATTGTATTTTGGGCAGAAGTTTGCATCTTGCATCATATCTGCTTTATAACATACATTACTGTTTTTTACATCAGACAAACGCATAGTTATTCCTGATTTCAAACTTTTACCATATTGTGAATGTTGTATTCTCATGTTTGGGTGATTCCCTGGTGACTGAATTTTATGTGCCATCATTTGGATCACTCTGTCTGTTCCATCTTCATAGGTTCAGTGAACGGGAGGAATGACTAGGTCGAGATTGCTAGGGTATTTATACAGGTAAAATACCCTAACAGTCTCTTCCCAGTTATTCTTCTTGTTCACGCAGCCTATGTAGTTGGAACAGACAGAGTGTTCAAAAACGTCGGCACATAAAATTCAGTCACTGGGTAATAACCCAAAAGAAAGAGTGCAACAACATAGTTGTTGTTAGACTAGCATAAATTTGTCATTCTTTTGCTTGAGAGGTTTGTGTCTTCGTAGGATAAAAAAAAGGAAGACAAGAAGGAAGAGATCTCACTTGAGGACCTGATTGAGCGTGAGCGAGCTGCACTGGGTTCAAATCTAACTAAAGTTACTCTAGAGTCATTTCTTGCATGGAAGAAGCGAAAAGTGAAGGAGAAGAAGGAAGCAGCAATAAGGGAAGAGGAAAAGAAGCGGTTAGACTACAAAGCTGGGCGCCAGATTGGGGTAAGCGACCAGAATAGGTTTGCGGCTCATGTCTGTCACATCTGTGAAAAGTGTAAATTGTTGAAGTTTCAAACTATTCTGCGAAATGTTACTGCAATTATTTTGTTCAAATGAAAACGGTAACTTGTGTCTGGTGCAGATATCTGGACGTGAAATGTTCTATTTCAACCCTGACTTGGCAGCAGCTGACCAGTGTGAGGAGGGGGATGAAGCATTTGAGTCTTACAATCTGGAGGAAGAAGATGGTCAGAACAGTGTTGAGGTATTGAACTTTCCTTGCCACAGAATAATGTACAGCTTTATAAGATTCGCTGGGGGTAATGGAGCTGGAGCATGAAGTTGACAGCTTATCTGCATCGAGTGTTGAGGTTAATAATCTATGGAGCTTGACCTTCTCCTGTTTATTGTTGTGACTTTGGGTGATTTGGCACACGAATGACTTTATCTTTACATTTACTTGTATGGATGAATCTTTGAGTTGTGTCTGAGCCAGTTTGTGTAGCATGACAGGAACTTGATTTTTTCTGGGGTAAATATTTATGAATAATCAAAGTCTGTGTAGAGTGCTGGATAGAATTCTGTTGCCATAGCTGCTGTAGGCTGACTCAGAATACAGGGATGGGTTAGTGCTTTGATATGATAACCTAGACTGGGTGCACAAAAATTACACCATTGCACTAATGCAAAACACTACTAATAAAGTTAACGTTGTTCGTAAATTAGGTGCTGAGGTGAAGGGAATAAGTTTGAATTGACCAGCTGAGCATGCACATTGGCTTGGGTGGGTGATAATGCCTTTGACTTGTATTCAGAAGGAGCCAGTTTTATTTCTTGGCCAGGATACTAACTATCCTGAGGAAGGTTTTTGTGGTTTTCTCTGTTCTTTCGGATGAATGTCAGGCTACTACCTTGAAATACACGATGACTGTTTCCTACCACTTCCTTTCCAGTTTATCATTCATTAAACTTTATCCTACTGTGCACCATCCGTGGTGCGTCCATTTAAAGTCTACATCTTATGAACGCACCATATCTGGTGCACTGCAACCATTTAAATGCTCAATACACATGTAGAGGCTTAGAACTATAGACCCACTCATTATCTCCAAATTAGGTAATGGTTTGTGGTCAGATTCACACTCTGGCCACTTTGCCCAATTATGTACATATGCATGTCATGAATAGCAGTTTCTTAGCCAGCCTGTAATCTTTGAAACCTCGTATGTTTGTTTTTTGCTAAGCAACTGAGGTATTTCATTTCCTTCTGAAGAAATGTTTAGCCATGCTACGCAGTTCAGTCAATTCCAGAACAAATCCTCATTCACTGTGCCAAGCATTGTTCTTATAGGAAGTCTAATTATGACAGCATGCTTCTTAGAAAAATTTTCTTGCTGTGAACCCTGCTGCGTTACTGATATATGACGCTGTTTGTGGTTGTGTAGCCAAAACAGAGACATACTTTATGAGTATGGTCACAGGGTATATTACTACTAAAAGGGACTAAGCACCAACTGTCTGTATATGATAAAATGCCAATGGTTATGGTTTCTGTAATGCCTATGTTACATTTAAGTTCAGTTTCTGCTGTATTCCAGAAAGACGGTTTGAAAAATAAGATAAACAGGATGCATAAATTCACCCACACAAATAAATATTGGTAATTACTGGCTGCACCGTGAGGTCATGATTTTTCCATAACCTGTACTGAAAGTGAGAAACCTCATTGGGAAACTCCACAGGGCTAATAATTTCAACTTCTGTTTGATATATAGAAATAAACAGACTGGTCTGTAAATAGTTGAGCCATAAAACAGCTCAAATAATATGGCATTTCACTGCGTTACCACTTGTACCAGCTGTGAAATAATAAGCTGGACTGAATATTCGTTTCTCATTCAGCAGTCTGCGATGTCTGTGCGTAAGAGAGCCGGGTTCCTGTCCCCAAACCGGATATCTGAACTGGTATGGGACAGCGGGAGTGAAGAAGCAGGGGCATCGAGCGACAGCATCATTTATTTAGGCAATAGAATTTTATGCATTTTTAGACAACCGCTGAAGTATCTCCGTTTTAATTACTTTTTTCTCGACGGAGTAAGGAAATATCATGTAGAGGTTATTGATTCCGCATCGTGAAAAACATACTGGAAACGATAACGCAAGTCGGTACACTGGAACATCACTCAACAAATGTTGATCTTTCTCAGTTCGTGATGGTGTCACTTGTGAGTAGCGAGTGGTGTGAAGGGAAAAGTTGTCAGTGGAATGTTGAGGAAGTATGATATTTGTGTAGTAAAATGATGTTTCTGACACTACCATGACAAGGCACAACTCCACAAATCCTGAAGCTGGAATTTCCTATGCAAACATGGGGCCCGAAACAGAAAAGTAAGTAAAATAAGTTGAAAATTATAAAATTTTTTAAATTAACTTCCTGCATGTAGGCACTAAACATTTTTACTGTATTTTTTTTTTAAATTGAAATATCTCTGATTTATTCCCAACACAATGCAGATTATTGCATCATTTCATCATCTCGCTTCATAAAATATAAACATTTATTGTCAAACACATGCTAACGATTTAAAGGGCCGTCTAAGATAAACACCGTACCCAGGATACGAAGACTGAATTAAAACTCCGTACGATAAAGGTTAATAATCATTCCATTTGTTGCTGTATATGTGCTGCAGACAACAGTGTTCCATGAAAGGTAAAGTTCACGTTATAAACTACTATTAAGGCACAGAGGGGGAGCAGAGGGATGGCTATACTCTTCCTTTAACCTCAGCACTAGATGGGGTGGGAGGTTAACACCACACTGTGCCTACTGTATTCCCAGGAATGACCTGATACTAATTGTATAGGAGGCTGGATGTGCCCCAGGGCCATTCTGTACAGGTGAGGTAAGTCTTGCCCCTGCCAAGATTTGATCCCCAGACTGTCCACCCCATAGTGAGTCACTATACCAACTACATTTCCAATTGTTGCTGTATAATATGTGCTGTAGACAGCAGTGTTTCATATACTATAAATAAATAAATACCTAGAACTTGGGCCTCTCAGTTCAAGTTCTGAACTTCACACACATAGTGTGAGAAATGGGGAAATGCTTAAGACATCAGTATTGGATACATACACTGTGATATCAGTGTGCACTGAACTTTCTCTTTGTTGTGTTGGCAGTACCGAGAGATTGAGCTGGATGTCTTGCTCATGGAGGCTCAAGAAGCAGATGGGACAGGAACCCAAGCTTCTGAAGATCGCTTGAAAGGCAAGGAGGCTGAACACAATACAACCAATGGGGAAGTTATTTCACGTGGTATGTTGTTTCTTTCAACTAGACACACCACATTTCAGTTGAAACATTAACAGTGGTAATAAACTGACATTCATATTAATCGTTTTCCTCTTATTAGGTTCAGATGGGAATTAGATGAATTCTTACTTTACTTTGGTTGATCATTGTTACTACACATGATAACATTCTTGAATTAAACCTGTAACTCTGTGAACTAGGATAACTCAGGTAAGTATAGTGACTGGCTGTAGGTTGTGTGACAGTGAATCAGTCGATGGCTGGATTTTGCTCTTTGGCTCATGAAATGGTTCTAGGGACCACCACGGCCATCTAAGGGAAACAAGGAGCTGTTTACCCAGGAGTAAAGTGGCAGCTTTGGTTAGGCTGACCACTTAACCTCATCTGTTATCATGGGAAGTATACATTGATGTTTGCCACTCTTCTGTTATATGCCTTAAAGATTTGGTACGTAGATGTAAGATCATCATTAACTTATTTATATTTGACCAATAATATTGCTGTGATAGTCCTCAAAACATGTCAACATTAAGAAGTCATCAGCAAGTTTCACTGTACTAAAAATTGAATGGATTCCTATATATATATATATTTTTTGTACTGTTTTGATGTATGTACCTTGCATCTTGTACAGTTTATTATACAGACCAACAAGTGCACATCATAGGTTGTAAATATGTATATGTGTGTGTGTGTGTGTATATATATATATATGAAGGTGTATCCAAAAGTCCCAGGACAATGCTCATAACATGCAAGTCGCTTGTAGTTCACGAGTTTCCCGCTAGGGTGTGTTGCGGTGGTGTCTTGTGAGTGAGTGTGGCGAGTGGCGTGGTTGGATGTGGAAGCGTTTGATTGTTGCACGTGTCTTTATGTATGTACTGCATCAGCCATCTGCGATTTTCTGATATCAGCGGTATGGCGGAAGTTGACGAACAAAGGGTGTGCATCAAATTCTGTGTGTGATTGGGTAAAACGGGAAGTGAAACTTTTGAAATGTTGAAACAGGCTTTTGGTGATTCATGCATGAGCCGTAGCCAAACTTTTGAGTGGTTTGGACTTTTCAAGAATGGCAGAACTTCGACTGCTAATGATGATCGATCAGGTCAGCCAAGCACGGCAACAACCCCCTCAAAAGTGGAACAGGATCGAGTGGCTGTCAACCAGGATCGTCGTCGTACCATACGTGATCTCTGTGCAGAGGTTGGGGATTGGTTATGCATCTTGTCAGCGAATTCTCACAGAACAGCTGAACATGCATCGGATTGCAGCGAAGTTTGTGCCGAGACTGTTGACCCAGGATCAGAAAGACAGTCGAGTAGCGATCTGTCAGGAGCTGAAGGAAACTGTGAAAAACGATCTCACACTCCTCTTGAACGTCATCACAGGCGATGAAAGCATCGTTTATGCTTACGACCCAGAGACAAAACTGCAATCTTCGCAATGGAAGAGTCCTGGGTCTCCAAGACCCCAAAAAAGCACATATGAAAAAAAAAAAAAAAAATTGAAGACGATGCTCATTTGTTTCTTTGACCAAGAGGGGATCGTACACCGGGAATTTGTCCCACCTGGAATGACGGTCAATGCAGACTTCTACTGTGATGTTCTAAGAAGGTTACATGAAAATG
>Ga0136643_10018573_pt1 | contig 10490 bp, 8 predicted proteins | sample TergutLab28metaG_FD_96883 | JGI IMG/M metagenome (GOLD analysis project Ga0136643, IMG submission 96883) | Labiotermes labralis P1 segment gut microbial communities from Petit-Saut dam, French Guiana - Lab288 P1 (version 3) (version 3) | ecosystem: Host-associated > Arthropoda: Insects >... | reverse complement strand
TAAACTAACACACAAAACCTCTATCATTGCAGCCTACACAACACAACAAGTACTCGCTAGCTCCTGAAGATGGACGTATTAACGTCTGAAACATGTTGAGCAATATATAATAAAGCAAGTTTCGTCTAGTTGGTCAACCTTTATTCAAATATCAAGATGATGCACGGTCCAATACGCATAAGATAGTATTGAAGATATTCAATTTACAGCTTAGGACCTAAGGTTACGAATAGACTGTTTAGGGTACGTTGGATTAGCAGGCAAATTTCCTGGGCTGAATACTGGGACTAAAAAATCCCGTAATTCGCTACTCTCTCTTTGTTCCTTAAATTGTGCCCTGCAACCATAATTAATTTGAAATTTTGAGAGTGCATAAAGGGAGCAGATAATAGGGAAGTCAGGACTTCAGAACCAGGCAACATAAGAATAGGAAACTGAGAAGGTCCTTACATGTACATGACTTGATTTTCATTTGAAGTGTCTTTCACTCGACGAACTGTTTATGGACGCCTCGATAATGGATTAAAAGAGGCAGCGATTATTTTTCTCCGTATTCATACCGGTCCTAGGAAGTCACTTCAAATGATCGCAAACAAGCCTATTGAACTGTCTAAATATCTGCGCTACGCCAACTCGGTTTTCTGCGCAGAATAACAAAAGTTCCGACTTATCCGCCATCAACGATACCTTCACTATTAAGCATTAAAGTAAGCTTGATCGTGTTCGGAGACAGCTTCATTAGTCGTTAGTAAGGAGATTTGTCTGGAAGTAAATGCTGAGAAAACTAAGTATGTTTTCTTGTATAGAGAAGAGCTTGCAGGAGAAAATACAACACGAAGATAAGCAAAAAATTCTTTGAAATGGTGGAACGGTTCAGACATTTGGGAACAGCTCTAAAAAATTATAATTCCACGCAAGAAGGAATTAAGAACAGATTAAAATCAGAGAATCTTGCTGTCATTCGGTGCAGGATTTTTGTCTTCCAATTTGCTATCCAAAAATATGAAGTGTAATATATAAATAACTTTAATTTTTCTGTTGCTTTTTATGGGTGTGAAACGTGGTCTCTCACGTTAAAGGAGGAGTGTAAAATGATGGTTTACGAGAATAGGGTGCTGAGGAAGATATTCTGGTCTAAGAGGGACGAGGTAACAGGGGAGTGAATGACACTACATAACAAGGAACTTTGTGATGTGTATTGCTCACTAGAAAGGAGAGTGGAGAGGGGATCATGAATCACGTATAGAGGACAGAATATGTGCGTACAGTTTTTGTGTGGAAAGGTCTGAGGGAAGGAGACCATTCGGAAGACATAGTCGTAGATGGGAGGGAAATATTAAAGTGGATGTTCAAGAAGTGGGACAGAGAGACATGAACTGGATTGATCTGCCCCGGGATAGTGACAGCTGTCGGGCACTTGTGAATGCGTAATGCACTGAAGGTTCTGTAAAATGTATGGGATTTCTTGAGAAGTTGACGACCTCTTAGGTTGAGAGGAAGAACTCTACTCCATGGAATTAGTTAGTTAAGAAACAAACTGCAGCTTCTCTTCGTTACCAAACATTTTATTTTATTAGAATTTTCCTTCTACCCCTAACATGACCAAAGCCCTAGAACTCTTGATCCCTATTCGGACAACTGGGAATCAAATTTAAGCCCGAAATCGATTATGAAAACTGACTCTTACGCAGTTTTCCTCTGTCCCTGCAAGTAGTTGCCGGTTTAGTCCGCGACCGCTTCTTTCCACTTCCTTTCAAATTTTCCACTAATTGTTTAATGTGGCGCTGTCTGCTCTTCGTAATCAAAGCAGCTACATAAATTAAAATTATTTGATACAAGGATTGTCAGAGTAATCTGTTGACACCTTGAACGCAGTTACATCAAATGCCAAAATAAAAACCTCGGTTTATTATACGGGCCGGGTAAATAATTACTACCTTCTCATTTCTTATAATTTCGAAGCTCACGAGCCTTTTCCTTTGCTTCTAGACATATCGTGTGACTTGCGCTAACATTTTCCTTTAAACATTCTCGATGTAAAGGAAAGGAATTACGTTACATAATTACGGACTGTTGAGCAAGAAAGACTGAGAAGGAACTAATGACTCGTTCTTTACGTCAGTTACTTGCACCACAATATGGAGCTGTTGATGTTTATACATCAATGATACGTAATTATCGCCTTTATAGTAAAAACATCTCCAAATTACTGAGCTCATATAATCACACGATCCTGTGTCTCTATATACTTCAGTATACTCTCGTATGATATGAAAATAATACCCGTATTATTACGTCATACGTATGCTTACAGTATCAGTTTTGTTTCTTTGCAATATAAACCAGAGGTGTTATTCTCTTCTCAGAGGCGTGCCTCTATATAAATCTTTATACAGAGTGAAGCATTTCCTGCTTGACCGAGAAGCGGCGGCCGAGCGCTCGGCCGCCGCTTCTCGGTCAAGCAGGAAATTGTGCACTCCGAATTTGTGTCGGGGTGGAAACAAAACGGAACCCACTTCAGAATTCTACCGACATGCTTATCACGTTTTGTTACTTTGGGCATCGTCAGGCACTGAATCTCAAAATAAAAGCTGCAAAAAGGCATTGAAGGATGGAAATTTAATAAGAGATATAATAATTATAGTAATAATAATAATAATAATTTACTCGGCACCTAAGTGATTGTGTTTCAAGTTGAAAGAATAAGCAACAAAATAAAGCAACAAAGCCGAAAGCATGGCCGGCTACAGGGCAACAACAGGTGCAGCTGTAAAAACAATGCTTTATTAGTGGGGATAGTTATTGTTGTGTGTGGTACTTGGACATATGTAAAAAATACCTGCACTTTCTTAAGAAACATCACAATATGTGTGAACCTGATGGTGTCTTCTAAGTAGTGAAAATATATTGTTAACCTACAGTGTAAATAGTGTAATAACATAGACATTAATTAAACAATGTAACCGCGATACACAGCGGCAATATTCACTAGTCTGTTGTGCTGAATGGCTCAATTCCTTTCTTTTTAAAGAAGGAATTTTCCTCCTTGGGAAGAGTTTTTGTCAAACATTTTGAAGAATTAGTGTAATAGCAAACCGTAAGATATTGAAAATTCACGCACGGCATTTGTTGCTGTTGCCAGCAGGGAATTCAATTCAGTCTGCATTAAATCAAATTACTTTTCAACACATGTTTTACCATTTTCTGCGATTCACGACTCACACAAGCTGTGTACACTACACACCAAAATTTATTCACACAAACTTTAAACTGATAATTCATTAATTGCTATTAATTGTCGTATTGATGTTGTGGCTGTGTAGATCAGTGACTATCTGTCTACCACTTCGTTGTCGATTTATTCAAAAAATATACAACAAGAGCAGCGATAATTAACGACCGGAAACTGTAAGTCTTATATTACTTTCTGAGCTACATTGACGGTTACCGCTTCCCCACAGGAACACGAATTTTCATTTCACCACCATATCCTTAAGGCTTTACCAGACTTACAGTCCAGTGGTGTCGGGAATAAAACGGTATCAGCCTGAAGCTGACCACGCATGTCTATCTAGTGTGAAGACACGGAAAGCTTCGAGCCTTAATTTCACTCCTTCCTCCCTCCATGTCATCAAACATCTGAAACTAATCTGAGCAAAGAATAAGGAAATAGAGTAGAAGCAGAAACAACCACGGTACAATCGTTTGTGAACTGCTATACATCGTGCTACTAATTGTTTAATTTGATAATAAACATTAACCTCTCTTCCTATGCACAGATAATTCAAACAGCGTGGAACAGAAACTGTACAAACCTGGAAATTATTAACCTTAACACACTGGAAATAAAAACTAATTCCTTTCCAAAATCGATACAAATTGGAAGTAGTTTTAATTATTGAAGGCACGTACGCAGACCGATACTGAATGCAAGAGGTTTTCTTGTAAGTCGTACAGGTACCCAATATGAACTCCGCAAGAGTCGAGCGTTGCACGTCGAATATATATTCCATTTCTTCTTGGACCTTTGCTAATATTCCCAGTAAGTGATGGCCATTACTGCAGTAATTCTGCCCTTCTGTTCAGAAATGTTTATTGGCAGTGGCGGCATAAACACCTCCTCTGCTCCACTAAAGGAAGTGTGGTGACTTTAGGGGACAGGAGCGGCCGGTTCCATCTTTTGGTGTACGACAACCCGTAAATGTTTTGTCGTACTATCTTGTTCAGATATGTATTCTCGCATTTCGAGGTGAAAGTGAGAAGGTGCAGTGCCTTGCTGGCAGATGAAGTCAGTTGATGTTCATAAAGCTCAGGCATATGCCAGTTAATTAAAATCTCAAAATTAACTTTCAAAATGTTCAACTTTTCTCCAAAATGAAAGGAAGTGTCATAACAGTGTGCGAAATGGTAGAAAACTTTCCGTGGTCTCAGAATTTCATTCATGCTTTATGACTTGGTAAGTTCTTTCTCTTTTCCCAGACAGGAACTTATGGGCGACGGTTGCAATTTTGGCTCAAGCGAAGTGGTGAACTTGTCACTGAAAATAAGCCGATCACCTACGCCAGTGTCGTTAAGTTTAACTTGAAAGTTGTTTTTCTGTCGGTTTCAAAGCATGTGATAATTGAAATATGTGAGCTTCCAAAGGAAACACTACAGAGAAACACACCAGGTTGTTTTTGAGTCAAACAGAATCTCGTCTACCTTCAAAACACGATGCAGCACAATTCTTAATGAAACTCTCAACTGGTGTTTCGAAGCTTTCGCCTGAAGAGAATTAGGAAAACCAAGAGGATCCTCTGTCAAGATAGCTGGTAGCCTTTCCTTAGTTTGAATCGAAACTAGAAATTTAAGTATTAGTTTCCACATTTTGGGGCGTCTGTATGAGAAGAAATTAGAGCTGCTATTCCTGAGGCTGTAAAAAGGTTGACAGAATTTTTTACGTTCACTGCACTGTAGGCTGAAGCTGCCAGTTGTCTCCGACCATATTTCTGTTTTTAAACATTTAAACCAGATAGTAGGAACCTGTCTCTCTACAGCGACCTTAAATAAAGGCTTCTGTGCTTACAGATATAAAGATCTAAATACAACAGACAGCGGCACACTTGGCGGCGTATTGATCATTGCTTTCTTTCTGTTTATAACATTTTAAGAAACATGAGACAGCAGATGTCAGACTCTGGACATCGACATATGAAGAGTGAAACAAAGTTGATAAATCGAAGACTAGAGTTTGTGTGTCTCACTTTCAATGGATAAAATGATGTTAGAGCACTATATAGGATACGAGATGGGGAAAAGAAGAGAAAAGGGGGTTTCCAGGTTGCCACGCATCTCTTACTAGCAACATTAAACAAGTTGTAGATTCACGGAACGAAGTGGAAGGTAGGAGGGTGAGAGGGAGGGAGGGAGGGAGGGAGGCATAAGACTTCAAGCGGTAGCTTTTCATATCACGAGAGGGAAATTCTGCTCTCGAAAGAAATGTGAGCACGAAGTTCTTCACTGAGGCTGAATTCCCCTTCATCACTGTTGCACACATTCGTCTGTTATCCTCCTAAACAGCACGGTCCTACGAGTCAGATGCGGTGTCATTTCTGCGATACGTTCGCTTTGCTAGTATTTCCACTATACACGTTTTAGCTTCCGTTTCCTTCTGCAAGTATAAAAATTTGTATGCGCTCAGGCGGCTGGGTTTTAATTCTGTCACTTCTTATCTATTTTCACGACAATCGTCTCCACAGTGATGAATGATGATGATGATGATGACGATGACGATGACGATAATGTGATGGAGGTGGTGGTACTGGTGGTAATAGTGGTGGTGGTGGTGGTGGTGGTTGTGATGATGATGATAATGTAATGTATGTGGTGGTACTGGTGGTAATGGTGGTGATGATGATGATGATTATGATGATGTGATGAAGGTGGTGGTACTGGTGGTAATGGTGGTGATGATGATGATGATGATTATGACTTCCAAAGCGAGTTCTACACTGAGTGTGATATAGTACATCCTCTTCCAGTTTCCAACATATACTTTTCCTTAAGGTCATCCATTAGCTCCTTACTCCTTCTTCCTAGTCTTCCCATCACTTTTACCCTTCCTTCTATCTTTCCTTCAATAGAAGAAAGCAGTCCTACGCCAATTATTACCAATCCGTTTAGCCTTCCTACTTTATATTGTTTGTAGGATATTCTTGTCCTCCTTCTACGTCATAGTTTTTTATTTCTCACACCACCGCTCCAGCTGATCTTGTACATCCTTCTCCAGCACCACATTTCAAAACGTTTTAGGTATTTCTGATCTACTGTCCAAAATGACCAAGTTTCAGCACCAAAATAGATACGGTTCAAAAGTAGAAATTTACTGGTTTATTCCTTAAGTTTAAGTCCAATTTGTTGTGAAAGCGCCTTCTTTTTTGAGAGCTGCTTTTGTTATGGCAATCGTAAATTTATTTTCACATGTACATCTTGCACCATTCGTTCTCTCGCTACCCAAGTGGTTGATATATTCCACATTCTCCGGTTGTTATTGATCTATCGCAATCTGTATTGTGGATGGTTCCTCTGAGATTCCCATTACCTTAGCTTTTCCCACATCCATTTCCATTCCATAGCGTCTACCAAATTCAGTTAGTATATCAATCCTGCTTCAGAAACTTCAAGAGTTTCCTTGGGAAGTTATTCGCTGTAAACGCTAAACAGAAGCGGCGACAAAAGACATCCTTGTCTTACTCCTCATTCTGTCTTCACGCTTCTTGTCTCCACCTTGTCCAGTGCTAGTTTAAATCTCTGTTCCCTGTAAAGTTTGCTAATCAATCTTCTTTCGCGCCAATCGATACCATTTCACTTTAGGATCTACAAGAATTTGGTCCAGTTTACACGGTTAAATGCCTTATGCCAGGCTATGAAGTGAGCACAGAATCCTTCGTCTGTTTGCAAAGTTCGTTCTGATATTCTCAGCATCCCACTGGCAACCCTAGTTCCTTGTCCTCTTCTAAATCCAAACAATCTTTTCCAATTACATCCCTAATTCTCCTTTTAGTTCCTGTTCTAAGTGTCCTGGCTGCATGTGCGATTAGGCTGATTGCGGGATGGTCTCTGCATTTTGTAGCTGTTGGCTTCTTCATTAAGGTAATTACTATAACGTCATTGAAATGATTGGGCTTCTCTCCAATTCCATATAGGTTGTTGATTAGTTATGTTATTAGTCTGAGACCGCAATGGAAGTACACTGTAAACTAAAGTTCATAGAAACACCGCCAATCACAACAGTGTGTTTTCTACGAAGTAGGAACTGTGCACGTGACATGGATTGATTTACTACTCTTAAACAGTTTTCCGCATGTAATATCGTTCCCCACACTCAGGGTCATCTGCATGTTGCTGTTTCACAAGAAGGGCAAACGCGTGAAGCCTGGAAATCTTCCAGAAAGTTAGATTTCTTCGTGAAAATAGGGGAGCATTTCACAGACAAATTACTTCTCTGTTTATTTTTGGTCTTAAAATGGTTAATCCACAGTAAGATAATGAAATGCAGAATACATCATTTTGTGAAGAGAGTATGAGGAGCCTTTTTGTTTATGGTGGAACAAGAATGTTTGAAAATGTTACTTGAAATGTGTCTGTAATCGCAACTGAAAGAAATGTAAAGAGTTACGCGACCCAAGCTTACACAAGTTTCAGAAACCCAAAACTTTAAAACATATTTCTGTAGTTACGTGCACACCAGGAACAGGCTAGTGGCTTGTGCATGGTTATGATTGTTTCTTGATTGTGCCTTGTGATTTTGTAAGTGGGACTGGAATGATCGAACTTAGAATAAATGCCCGGGGGCTTGCTGTTCCATTTATTGGCTGCTGTGTAATAGGTGGAATTTAATACAGATAAGCAATGAACTATGCTTATTGACAACTTAAATATTGTGACGTATCTACGTAAAACATGTATGGTTTACCATCTCTTATTCGAGAAATCTGCAGTAAGAGAATATCAAAGTCAATTTGGACCATTTCCTTTCTCCTTTATTGCTAGCGCACACAGTCGCCACACGGCTGACAGCACAAATACAAAAAACAGAAGAGAAACAAATTTATGGCTGAAATTAAAACGTTGAATAGAGCTGTGTCTTCCTTCCACAAAAGCTTTAACTTATTGTTAACTGTACTTACAAACACAAGGTCTACGGACGGAATTATATTAGTTTCATTAAATTATAAATTGTTCAAAATGGGCGGCAAGGCTGAATGTATTCCCCCATCCTTTTCTTCTTTTACACTTTTCACAGCATAAATATTTGAAAGAAGGAACTGTACGCATAGTATCAATTCTTTAAGTATTATTAATGCTGTCTGGTTGGAAGGAGATTTGCACGCTTCCCCAGAGTTCCGTTCAGCGCTTTATTTTGTGTGTTTCGTCCCAGATTTTATGAATAGTTAATTCTGTATAAAAATATCCGTGCTCTAGACTCTGCGTCTTCTCCGCTGATAGGCTGAACATTCTGTAGTTCCTATACAAAGATTCATTGGCTGAAAGTATATTGCTAATCTGAAAGTAATAAACTAAAGACGAATATGCAATTTTTAGTATTATTCTAAGTAGTAGGCAAATTAAATAATATTCCGAAACGTTCGGTAGCAGAAAATGTTGAAGTATGAGAGATCAATTATTATACCAACCACTGCACATATAAAAAATTTATAAAATTTACACATTAAAACATTAAAAACGCTCCGACATGTTTCGGTCCTAGGACCGAAACATGTCGGAGCGTTTTTAATGTTTTAATACTTTAATGTGTAAATTGTATAAATTTTATATATGTGCATTAGTTGGTATAATAATTGAGTAACTCGACAACATGCACGGTGTAACAATGAAAATATGAGAGAAATATTACATTTAAGTGTGGTGAGTAGTTGTATCTACATGCAGTGAAAAATCTGAAGATTTTATCAAATTCATCGCATATTAATTTAATAATCTCCTGTGTTTTATTAATGGCGTATACAGACTTGAATGTGTGGCTTCTCTCCTGCCACATTTCGTTACTAAATGGACATGAGTGGTTAGCTGCACTTCTGATCGTTCTAATATGAGAAAGAAAGCTTCAATACGCATTAAATAGGCAGCCGTTATGGGCATAGCTGTAGAGGGAAATATTTCTGCCCGACTGTCCGTCCGTCAAGCTCACAGTCCAGACACTATGTCTACTTAGCAACCCGGCATTAATATTTCTCTCTCGGCTGTAGTCATGTCAAAAGCAACAGCCGTCGTTTGTGCTCCGTAACGTTACCTACTGAGACGAATTGGAAACCAATATGCCTGTCATCTAGCAATGCTGATTATAACCTGTGTTGTAGCATTCTCTTAATTTTGTTTGTTTAAAGATGTTGTTAATTGCTAATGTTATTTAGTGTTTTTAAGACACGAATGAATGTGTATTGAATATTGAGCTAATGATCGGAGAAGAAACTGTCCACTGCAAGTCACACATAGAATGGCGTGGGTTTGAACCCAGGATAATACTTGGTTAAGGCATGGCGCCCAATTACTTTCTACATCACTGACAGGATAAAGACTGGGAGACTAGTTTCTCCTGGAGGCAAAGAGCAATGTGGTCCTTGAATATACAGAGTGAACGGATTGTGCCCAGACGAACTGCAAGGGTTGACTCTACATCAAAATAAGAAAACAAATGCCCAAACATAGGCCTTTCAAAGCATGGTGTCCGAGTTCCGGCCTCCTGAGGATTATAGAAAATGCCCTAAATGCCCATATTTTAGCTTCCAGGCAGGACTTGCGTGTCTTAACAGTGGTTATCCGATATGATGGAAAATTCCTTGTGTCGTACAAATCAACTCAGATCCATTTGGTACTGGTTTTGGCAAGCCCTGTACGACATTTACTTACGTAGCATAAATTGTACTCTTTGGATGATTCCAGAGATAAAATTTCTGAGAATCTAGCCACAGTTTTTTTCAAATGTGTGGGCAGACAGGAGATAGACTCTGGGACCCAACTTTCCTCAGACACGCCTGACTGGAGCTGTTTATCATGAATTGCAATAAAGTATTTTTCGGAAACATCGCAAGATACGGATCTGCAGATTAGGATGCATTTATTTTTTAAGCATCGTTATGACGCACCACATATGTGGACCAATAGCTTAGCCTTCTAACACCCCTGGTTTAAATTCCGTGTGTTTTACCTGCGGGGACAACTAAAGGCTCGAACCGGCTTCTCCCCGGATACAAATCAGCCCTTTCAGCCAGCTTGGTACTTAAAAAATTTCAGTAATAGCTGGGAAGAGAATAAATTCCGAACACACTATTATTGTTATTATTATTATACAATATGTATGTCTCCTCTCACAGGCATTTCTTCCTGGTATTTCTCTTGAACCAGCGGTGATCCCCACCGCTCAGGCTTCAAGCTTCACATTGCAGTACTTTCCGTATTATGTGTGATGTTCCAAGTATAGCTGTCTTTTG
>Ga0136643_10018570_pt1 | contig 10491 bp, 5 predicted proteins | sample TergutLab28metaG_FD_96883 | JGI IMG/M metagenome (GOLD analysis project Ga0136643, IMG submission 96883) | Labiotermes labralis P1 segment gut microbial communities from Petit-Saut dam, French Guiana - Lab288 P1 (version 3) (version 3) | ecosystem: Host-associated > Arthropoda: Insects >... | reverse complement strand
AGGCAGTATGTATATCTATTGAAGTTCAGCCAATAGTCAGGTGCTTGAATAAACGGGTCTGGCGAGAAGAATTGCGCTGTGAACGGGTCATACACACGCCCATTCATATTGATAACACCAAATTGGTCTATATGCTCATGTCCTGTATATCCTCGATTGAGGATAAAAGAGGTGCGCGTGTCTCTTTCCGTCCAATTATACGGATTTCTGCGATTTCCCCATGGGTCGTAAGCGTAGCGCTGTGCTACGGTTCCGTCTTCACGTACCAATGCTTTCAAAGAACCCAAAAAGTCGGTATAAGTATAAAACAAATCACTTGTTCCGTCGCTTCGTGTAATATATACCGCACCGCGAAGATAGTGAATTCGTTCCGTGATTCCACTCATGTGGTTGATTTTTTCTTCATAATCGCCGAAATAATAGCGAGTAAGCCTCACCTGACCGTTTTCACTGAACACCGACCTGCGACGTTGCCGGTCTACTCCATAAGTTATTTCGTAGAACATATTACCTTGGCGCAGCGTTTCCACTTTTTTGAAATCGGTATAAGTTACAGATAGAGGATGAATCTGCAGAGCAATCGGAAGTCCATCAATGGAAGTTAGTGCATGCGGTCTGCCGTTGCCTTCGCCGTAATTCATGATATAGTTATCCAATTCGCTTCTGGTTCTTATATTCCCGTGAGCATCATAAGTTTGAGAATGATGCACTTCTTGAACAAGGTTGCTTCTCGGATTGACGGTAACAATCCAATCGGTAAGCCTGTTGAGGTTGTCGTATTTAAAACGCTCCTCTTGAAAAGGCTCCATTAGAAAGTCGTCACGGTGCACTAAATTGCCTCGCTCATCAAATCTATAAAGAACATCCTTAATACCAGCAACTGTAACATACTCCGGAAATCCGCGATGGTCGAATGTGCGCGCTGTAATTATGTCTCCTCTTTTCTCTTCAAGAATTTGTCCGCGGGCATTCTCTTCAATGGGTCGCCATATCAGACGGTTTTGACTGTCTCTTATCTCAACAAGATTACTGTGTTGGTCAAAAACATTCCGAGTGTAAAAACCCGTTGGATAAATCTCTCTTGCTATTCGTCCGAAACTATCAAATTCTGTACTGCGGTCGAAAGTGCGTCCGCCTATTGTTTCCCGTACGTTTATAACACGGTCGAACTCGTCGTAGGTAAAGACTTGCCTGTGTCTTCCGGCAATATTAATAGTGCTCAGTCGCCGACGGTTGTCGTAAGTGTAAGTGGTAGTTTCCACAGTTTGCCCTGTTCGTGTAACGCTTTGAAGCAAACCGTTGGCTAAGTAGTTGAAAGTTGTTACTACCGGCTCGCCGGTAGTATGTACTTGCTGCGAAGTCCAAAGCAATTCGCCAAATCCGTTGTATTGCGAGCGTACTATACCTGCATTCGGGTCGGTAATTTTTATGCGACGTCCCATTGGGTCATATTCCATAGTAACGGGCTGTCCGCCTTGGGGCGTTGCTGTGTGCAGCAGTCCCGAAGGGTGATAAGTAAAATCTACCGACTTGCCGTTTACTGTGCTTCGTGTTTTCATACCCGAATTGTTTATGATTGTGCTTCGTGTACCTTCGGGAGTTTGTACAGTGGTTGTCAGTCCGCTGTATGTATAGGTTGTTACTCCCATTGGAGTAGTAATGCTTGTAATTCGTCCATATCGGTCGTAAGCATAAATGACATCCCATATATTGTTTGCATTGTTGCTGAAAGCTGTTGCCACAGCCGCGACTACCTGTTGTCCCCGAGGATTTCGTCCGCTGACTACTCCGGTATTTTCGACAATAGGAGCAGCCACCCACTGTAGTTCCTCTTGCGGTTTATGTTCGCCGAATGCTCCAGTGTGTTCGGAAACTTTTAATGTGTTAGCGGTTATTCCGTCAGCGAAAGTGGGAGCAGATATACGCCACAATTGCCCCCGTTCATTATATTCACTGAACACTCTTATTCTCCGTCCGTTCAGTCCGTAACTTTCTCTCATAATTTCCTGCCCCAAACCATTATACCATATGTAAGCAGGAGTACGACCCGATACTTGCGAGCGGGAAAAAAATCTTGCGCCACTTGGCGTGTTTGGATTGTTTCTGTCAGCCCAACGCAATACGGAATTTCTTCTTATTCCGTCCGGATAACGAGTATCAATCAGTCTGCCGAAAGAATCGTAAGTGTAGCTTGTTGTTCTTCCATAATGGTCGGTAACACCCAAAAGCAGTCCGCTTTTTGCGCCTTCGCCCCATTGATAGGTAGTTCTTTCGCCCAGAACATTTGTGCTGCTTGTCATAAAACGTCCCGATTCATGGAAAGTTCGAGCAGTAGTTCGAGTTCTTCCGCCTGTTGTAACAGCTATTGTTCCCGGCTGTCCGAATGCGTTGTAATTCCTGTATTCGGTTATGATTCTGTACGTTTCGTCAGTTCCATGTGAGCGTGTTTTTCTTGTGAGGTTGCCTCGGTCGTCGTATGCAAATTCTATACGAACCGGATGTGGAGCAAGTACCCCGTGGTATCTTCGCTCTGTTAGGATATTTGCCGGTTTACTTGGGAACCAGCCACTTTTACCGGTATAACTAATGATTTGCGTTTCAACTACGTTTCCTCTTGTGGTTTCAATTCTTCGAGGATTGCCGTAATTGTCCAAGTTTGAGATTGTTGTTGTTTCCGACAATCCTGTTAAATGGTCAGTCGTGGTTTGAGTTGAGACATAAGGGAAGAAACGCCTTTGACTTTGATTCAACACACGCATTGAATTAACAAATCGGGCAGTTGTCAGTCTTGTGTTATCTATCGTTGTTGTAACGCTGTCTATACTAATATGGAAAAACCGAGTTGAAAGTCTAGGACTATAATAGGTAGTAGTTAAAATATTGGAAGTAATATCTTTTGATTCTATTCTATCAAATCCAAGAAAGCCTTTGCCTTGCCGATGTACACGCGCAGCGGTATACCTCATTGTTGTTTGAAACGACTTGGAGCCATCTCCTATCGAATAACTGCTGACTAATCTGATATTGCCATTGAATCGTGACAACGGAAAAAGAGGTCTAACGTGAATTACAGGGTCATACACATCAGTATTATGCATGTGAGCATAGTTAATGTTGATTTGTTGCCCCATTCCATCTGTTATTCTGGTCACAATCAAATCTTGACAATTTCTACCAAAGCTAAAGGACCGTATTCTATTGTTAGTATCTCGTATTGTAATTTCTTCTCTTCCCGTACCGGTAAAATTAGCAACCCGCATATGTTCTAGCATATTTCGACTAATTCCGGAAACAGTAAATGTCCTTTCGCTATCCAAAGACCGTCCTCTGGAAAGCCGTATGTTCAAAACATTTAAATTGTTCGGATTATTTGTCGAAGAGGTAAAGTAAGCAATATCGCTCCTTCCGTCTCCATTAAAATCACCAACAAATAATTTTGTGATATGCTGCCGCATATCGGGCAACATTATTTCTTCAAAACCGATACCGGTGGATAAGTGAAGAATTGTTTCATTGTCGCTCGGATGAACTCTTTGAGTAATAAAGTCTGTTTTACCATCGCCGTTAAAATCACCAAAATAAATGGCTGCTGCATGGACATTTGGATAACTGCCATAGTTCAGCAATCGATATCTATAATTAGGACCTTCCCTCACAACTGTATAAATACGGTATCCATCTCTATCCAATACCATGATATCTGTTTTGCCATCGCCGTTAAAATCAAGCAGATACCTGTTGTTGTGAAATTCTCTTGTATGTACTCTTGTCCCCCATTGAATGGTAGTTCCCGGTCTGCTGGAGGAAGGAAAAATTAGTTGGGTATTGCCGCTTCCGCTTGCGGGTAGTCTATGGAGAGTCGATGTGCCTTCAAATAACAATTCCAGTCGTCCGGCTCCGGTAAAGTTACCGGGTATTCCTACACTATTCTCTCTAATATGACCAAAAGTCAGTCGAAAATCTCCACCATCTGCAGGCAGTGGTCGTGGTTCAAAAACTCTGTTAGAGTATAACACATGGTAATATATATAGCGCGGTCCGGTAGTCGCGTTATTTCTTCTGCTTGTAACTAATACAAAATCGGCAAATCCGTCTCCATCAAAGTCGCCCGGTATAATGGTTACAAAAGTTTCATTGCTATTGAGTGGAACTTCCCATTCTCTCCACCTCTGCATCACATTAGTTGTTCCGTCTGCCAAATAAAATATCAACCTTCCCGAATCATACCTAACCATGTCAGTCCGTCCATCTCCATTAAAATCTGCATGCCAAAGACGGTCATTTTGCAATGTTGCTGCCGATGTAAAAATACTTGTAGTAAGTGTTTCATCGCGATTTCCCCAAAGAATGGTAGTTGGGTTCATTCTTTCGCCCAATGATTCGTTAATACGTGTAACCGAGCGCAGTTTAGAGTTTACATTATTGTGATAATAAGACAGTTCATACGTTGATACAGTGCTATTATCGCTTCTTACAACAATGCGGAACAGCAAACGGGTAATAGCGATTCGCGCACCTGCTATGTATGCATTCTGCTGGTTATCCATTCGTTCTTGTGTGTACTGAAACTCTATTGTGTTAAAGTGAGGTGTTCCGGCAATACTGTTACCGCCGTAACGAATTCTTCGCAAAAAAACTTCTCCGGTTGTGGTGTCTCTCTCGTACTCGTAAGTCATAAAGTTTCCGTTCGCGTCTGTTACCCTTTCCAGCAGATAACTTATGGGAGGACCATTCCCTGTGCCGGTTAATTGCGAGCTATGGCTAATGCCGTAATATAGAGTTAAACCCTGTTTTGTCCTTACCCTAATTCCTGGTGCCATATAAGTAATTCGACTGAAGGTTTCCATTTCAGTACGGTATTCGGCGCCTCGTGTCAAATTATTCCCGCTTATTAATATTAGTCGCTGTCCGTCTAACATTAAGTTATCAGTTAGGTTTAATTGTATACCCTCAACAATGCCATAACCATCGTGATATATTGTTTTTCCTGTTCTGCTTATTGCCGACAATCCGCCCAAGCCCCATCCCCAGCCTAAATAACCTTGTCCCGCATGGCTATTATACACCAGTGAGATATTGGGTTGCATTCCGTTAACTCCCGGCGGTACTTCTATCGGAATGGTATAAGTAGCCGCTCCGCTCGGACTTACAGCAAAATGTCCGGGAATAGCACCGACTACTCCATTAGCACCTATAACTCCATCGGGCCCTCCAAACATCCCCTCCCTCGGAGGGAGAAGTAGCCATTGGTCTACTTTTGCACGGAATGTATTGTTGTTTGACGCTCTATATTGAAATCCCGGTTGCAACAGAATATAATCCCGAGCAACGTAATTTCTTGTTCCTGTTGTCGGACTTTGTAATCTGAAGCTTTCTCCCGGATGTTGAGCTTGCAGGAAACTAAAACTCAGTAAAAAAAACAGTAAAATATATTTGTATCGGTTGCTCATAAATGTAGAATTGAAAAATGATAAATTAGAATTTTAAAGAAACAAAGCCTTGATTAAACATACCCCTGCCTCCTCATTTTGAGTAGGCAAGGAGTTTGATTTTCACCTATTTGGCTGCTATTCTGATGGACATTATTCGCTCCAGCTCTTCGATTCGCTGTTGCTGTTCGATGGCGTACAAGGTCAATTCTTCTATCTTTTTGAGCAACATCAACTGCATTTCGACCAGACCGATTCCGTTTTTTCTCACTTCTGCTGCCGAAGGAATGTCCGGCAGATGACCATATGTCTGTATGAAACTGTGTACTTCCGAAAGCGGGCGCAGTTGGTAGCAGTCGTAAAACACATAGTCGGGAAAATTTTCTATGGATTTGATTCGTACTTCCGTAGCAAGAATATCTCCTTGTACTTCCATACCTCTGTTAAAAATAAATTTGGGGCGGTTGGTAATGAAGTGTGTGCCTGTGTTGTCACGAGGTCCAATTTCCAAACTACCATGCTGTGTCCGTATGCCCAATGCACCGCCTGCAGCGTTACCTCTGACAAATCCACCTATATGCAATTTTTCCAACGGGTGGTCTATTCCAAGACCCACTCTTCCGCTTGCACCTGTCATAATAACGTGACCATTGGCTACAAATCTGTTTATATACACTCTCGGAGCACCGAAGCCATTCGGGTTGCCTTCCAGAATCAGATAACCTTCATTACTTCCGCGTATGCGTCCGCCGTTAATCCCGCCGAAAGTGGTGAAGCTTGCAAAATGATTACCCATTATAGCGGTTGTTCTCTGATTACCGAACATAGTATGACCGGATGCTCGCAATATACCATCGCTCAATTCCACATCGCCGCCAAAGATAACCGTCTTGCTACTGTTGTTGTTTGAAATTTTAGCAAATCGGATAACTATAACAGGGTCAGTTACCGCATCGGATGCGAATAGGGTGGGATGACCGGCATTTAAAACAAAGTGTAATTCGTTGCTGCCGTCAATGATTGTTGTGGATTCGCCGATAGCTACGGAGTTCAGTATAGGATTTGCCGTATTTACTAACAATTGTCCGCCATAAGGCAAATGGGCACTGTTTACTCTTGTAATTCTAATCGGACCATCGGGTAGTATAAATTCCCATACACGGGTTTGCCCGTTATCGGCAAATACAGACCTCGGTATTTGAATTTCACCGCTCAGCCCATCGGGGCTGTTATTTACTATAAAGTAATTTACTGCCTGCGTCACACCGCAGAATAAAAATGCAATTATTGCAGATAAGTAAAGTTTTCTTTTCATACTTTTTGTAGTTAAAAAAGGAATTAGTATTGTTTTATTGTTTTATTGTTTTATTGTTTTATAATTTTATATTCCTTGATTTCATCTCCGATACGCAGCAGCAAAATATAAACTCCCGGTGGATAGGCTGATAAATCCATGTTTAAAGAAGTTCCCGTAAATGCCTGAGTTTCTTGCATGAGCCTGCCTTGCTGATTGTACAGAACAGCGCGGAATTGTTCATTGTTTTCGCCGCTGCTGATTTCAATTATCAACATTCCTCTGGTCGGGTTCGGAAAAATTGTTACTACACGGTTTTCTGCCTGTTCGATGAACGGATTAAACTCCTCATCCGGAGCATCCAACGTATTTACACGAGGCTGCAAAACAATAATTCGAGCAGTGCGGTTTCCAGCAGCATCGTAAGCAAAAGTTACTCGATGAGCTTGTGTACTTAGAAAAGTAGCTGCAAATAACAGCAAAAAAAGAAATCTGGTCGTTATTCTCATTATGATATATTTGATTTTGTCTGTTTTAGTTGCTTTTAAACATTTTTTTGTCAAAGAATACAAAAAATCTTCCGCAAATGTATTACATTTTTTACAATATGCCAAATAAAAATGTCATATTTTTTATTTTATTTAAAAACAAGAAACACGAAGCCAACATAAGCTGCTGACTATGTGCGATTAATGAATCAGAAAAAATCTTTATATTTTTTGATTTTTACTCAAGCTTTGATTTTGATTTTTATAGGTTGTTCGCTGTATTTTGGAATATCCGCAATTACAATCCGGTCGCCCATTGTATTTTGATATTCTTTCAATCCTTCGGGAATCAGATAAGAATTTGGGTTTTCATTTTGCGTTTGCTTGCTTTGTTGTACTTTTTCAAGTTTATCCTCACTTTGCTCAATCGGTTTTAATGAGAATTCAATTTTTCTTTCCAATCCTGCAAGTTCCGTTTTGAGGTCTTTGAGTTCGCTTTCTTTGCGCCACGCGGTATTTTTTACTTCCTGCAACACGGGTAAATCTTTCGACAGTTCGGCGTTTTTCTTTTCGTATCTTTCAATCAGTGTCGGGATTTTTTCCAGCGCGTTGATAAAATAACTGACGGCTAATTTCGGGTCGTTGGCGAGATGTCCGTTGCTGTAAGTGTATTTGATATTGCCCTCGCCTTCGACATAAAACTTATTTTCTCTCAAAGACAAACTTTCTAAAAGCATTTGACGGCGAAGTTCAGTTCAATGCCGACAAACGCTATTTTGAATTGCTTTTTGACAATAATAAAAGACAGGGAATTTCCAATAAAATTCTTGGCGTTGAGCTTAGCAAAGAACAACAAGAGGATTTGAAAGTGGGAAAAACCATTTTTGTATCGGGATTAAAAGATAAAAACGAAGCTGGCAAATACTTTGATTCGTACATAAAATTTAATAAGGAAAAAAACAAGTTGGATTTTTTCAAATTTAACAGGAAGTTGGGAAAACACATTGGCGCAAATTGAACGAGGCGAAACTGCTTCGGAATCTTTCCGCCGAGCAATCGAAATTTACGCGGAACAAATTACAGCGGAATTGTTGGACACGAAAATTGAGTTTTCGGACAATAATTCCGGAAAATGTCCGGAAAACACCCCAATTTGTCCAAAATGTAAAACCGCTAATGTTCGTTTTTTTCCAAAAGTCGCCAAATGTACCGACCAAAATTGTGGTTTGGTTGTTTTCCGAAATATGAGCGAAAAACAACTGTCCGACAAGCAAATTACCGATTTACTCACAACAGGTAAAACCGCTGTAATCAAAAGCTTTAAGAGTAAAAGCGGAAAACCGTTCGACGCGGGTTTGAAATTTGACGAAAATTTTAAAGTTGTGTTTGATTTTCCGGAGAGAAAAGGAAAAAAATAAGTTTGGCGGTTGGTGATATTTGAGTACTTTTGCAGGCAAGTAAAAAACTTATGAACCGGAAAGAAAAAGCGATTAAATATTTGAAAGACAGTCTATACCCAATTCCAATCGAATTGAACGAGATAGATTGGAAAAGCGGTTTGTCGTCCAAAACGGAACGATTAGCGCAACATTTGTGTGCTTTTTCTAATTTGAAAGGCGGTGGTTTTCTTGTTTTCGGTGTGAATAACGATGCAAGTATGTTTTCCGTTACAAAGGAACAAACAGACGAAATTGTCAAAACATTGGGAAATATCGCCTTGAATAATCTTTCGCAATCCGTACAAATTCAGCACAATACGATAGAGTACGACGGCAATGCCTTGCTGTTCATTTATATTCCCGAACAAACGGAAAAACCGGTTTATCTGCGTGGAAAAACCATTTACGACAGCTATCATCGTTCGGCAGGGCAAACGGTGAAAATGAGTCCGCAAGAAGTGAAACAGACGATTGTCGAATCGCAAGGATTGTTATTTCACGAACAAATTGCGATGACAAAACTAACCGCCGATGAAGTGTTAAATCTTTTGGATTACAGTTACTATTTTCGGTTGTCGAGTCGTACTTTGCCTGAAACAAAAACAGCTATCCTTGAAGCATTAGCCGATGAAAAATTTGTTGTAAAGCAGGGTGAAAATTGGAGCATTAGCAATCTTGGCGCACTTTTGTTTGCGTACGATTTGACAAGGTTTAAAGATTTGGAGTTTAAGACTTTGCGTATTATATTGTATAAGGACAAAAACCGAATAGAATCTTACCCCGAACAGAATTTCAAAGCGGGTTATGCTTGCGGGTTTGAACATTTTGTCCAATTTATAATGGAACGAACTTCTGCCGAAGTTATCGAAAAAGCATTGCGCGAAACCAAAAACACATATCCGGAACGTGCTGTAAGAGAAATTCTTGCCAATGCACTGATACATCAAAACCTGTGGCAAAACGGAATGTATGTAATGGTAGAAATTTTTTCCGACCGCATTGAAATGACTAATCCGGGTACGCCGTTGGTGGATGTAAATCGCTTTATTGATGCACCGCCAACATCAAGAAATGAAAAAGTTGCCATACTAATGCGTCGTTTTGAAATATGTGAACAACGAGGAAGTGGCATCGACCGTGCTATTAAGGCGATAGAAGATGCTTATCTTCCTGCACCTGAATTTATCAAGGGAGATAATTATACAAAGGTTTTTATCTATCCGAAAAAAACTTTTGCACAGATGAGCAAAGAAGACAGGATACGCGCTTGCTATCAACATTGTTGTCTGAAATATACGGAAAAAGAGCCTATGAGCAATTTAAGTTTTAGGGAACGTATGGGAATTGAGGAGGAAAATGCTGCAATGGTTTCAAGAATAATCAAAGACACGTTGAACAGCGGATTCATTAAAAACTTTAATCCCGACAGCACATCAAAAAAACATGCAAAGTATATTCCATATTGGGCATAATTCTTATTTGACTGTTATTTGACTGAAAGCAGTTATTTAATTATGTTTTATTGTTAAGTGTCTGTTAATCAAGTGTGATTTTATTTGACTGTTATTTGACTGAAAGTAGTTATTTAGTTGCACTTTGTTGTTAAATCGCTATTAATCAAATGTAATTTTATTTGAAAAAAAATCCTCGCTTGTTTTCGAAACAAGCGAGGATTTTTTAGTTATTCCGTTCCTCCACTCCTCACTCTTTCCTAATCAAATGCTTCAAATTCTCATCCTCTGAAATCCTTTTCAACTCGTCAGCAACGATTTGCTTTACGTCAAGTTTTATTTGATTGTAGTTTCGGTCAATTTCTGCTTGCATAGTATCGTTTCCGTTTT
>Ga0136643_10018567_pt1 | contig 10491 bp, 8 predicted proteins | sample TergutLab28metaG_FD_96883 | JGI IMG/M metagenome (GOLD analysis project Ga0136643, IMG submission 96883) | Labiotermes labralis P1 segment gut microbial communities from Petit-Saut dam, French Guiana - Lab288 P1 (version 3) (version 3) | ecosystem: Host-associated > Arthropoda: Insects >... | reverse complement strand
TATTATATATGAATCTGGGAACAACAAGATTGAGATGTAGACCAAGAAATAGATGGCAAGATGAGGTGAGAGAGGATGGAAGAATATGAGGGGGGACCCAAAAATAATGAGAATTTTTTTATGGAGGGGAGAGGGTGGTACTTCCGTCTGCTCCCGCTTGGTGAATGTACGTGACTGTCCTCCACATCAATTGGCCAAGTGGCGTCCTTGAGTGAAGTTCTATAGGGTCCGTGTAATTTTTTTCTTGAGCCTCTGTCATTGTTTTCATCTATTTTTCGATGACAGACTTAAAAGAACAATGTGTTTTGTATCAAGTTTTGTTTCCTTTTGGGGAAAATGCAGCAGAAACTGTCACAATGCTTCGAGAGGCTTTTAAAGAAGAAGCTTTGAGCCAGCAAGGGTTTACGAATGGTTTTCTCAGTTCAAACGTGGTGACATGTCACTTGAAGACCAACTGCGATCTGGGCGTCCTTCGACAAGCAGAACCGACAAAAACATTCAAAAAATTCGCGATGCGATAATGTTTGCTCGTCGTCAAATAATCGACGAGTTAGAAGCATTGAATGGAGTTTCGTGGAGCTCATGTCAACGAATTTTAACAGAATAACTTCACATGAAACGAGTTGCTGCGAAATTCGTTCCTCGCTTGCTCTTAGAGGATCAGAGAGCCAATCGTTTGGATGTGTGCCGTGAAATGAAAGATCAACTGAAAACTAATCCAGACTTTTTGTCCAAAACCATCACATTTTTTCCTGTTTCCAAGAATGAAGAGGGACCTTAAAGGAAAGCATTTTCAGAATGTAGAGTAGGTGAGGGAGAAAACGACGGAGGCACTGAAGGCTATCACTTTGCAAGAGTTCCAGAACTGTTTTGAACAATGAAAAAAGTGGTGGGATAAGTGTATTCATTCTCAAGGAGAGTATTTTGAGGGTGATTAAATTTTGATAATGTTCAGAGAAATATACGATTTAAAAAAAAAATTCTCGTTATTTTTGGGTCCCCCCACGTAGGTGGTGGAGAAGAGTGGCAGGAAAAAGTACATAACAGAGAGGAATGGAAGGAGCTCCTGAGAATGGCAAGGAATCATCGCATTCTGCACATACCAATGGAATGAATGAATACCTATCATCTGGACACTATATTTATGTGAGCAAGGATGTGAGAATCCATGGTTATTGTTTGAAGTCAAAATGGGTCCATTAGCAAAAAGTTTGGGAAACACTATATTACAGCAATCAAGCGAAGGATGAATAGTTGAGATCAAGCCTTGTAGAAGAGCAGTTGTATGTTAACAGCTGAGAGAGAAGGGTGGATGCAGCACCATAATAGAGCTGGGGTAGGCCTGTTCCTTCCATGAGTGGTAAAGAAAATGGTGAAAATGGAGGAGGGAGAAAGAAGAGACAAGTTTATGTTGGATTAATATCAATAATATTACTGGTAATGGAGGAGCAAAAACTAATCCAGACCAGACAGCAGAACAAGACAGTCAAACAGATATTATCCCGTGGAAAATAAGGAATGAGAAAGTAAAACCTTACAATAGCTTATGGAGAACCACAATCAAGAAATCAATATGAGAAAGGTAACTACTGATTTTGGGACAAACCTGGAAATAATTTAAATAAACAGTAAAAGACACAATAAAGGAGGATCAGCAAATGGAAGAAACACTCAAGAAGTGGGAAGACATACATAAAATGGAGAATAAAGTGAAGTGGATGGGAGAAAACAATAAGAAAAATAATATTGTAATGTTTGGTTGGGAAGTGGTTAGGTTCATAACTCTTCTTGACTGTTAATGGGACTGAAACTAGTCACGAGGTCTTAAACCCTGCAAGCTGTATGATGATGTTGCTGATGACAAAGTGCTTAGGAATGAGGACTGTATGAATTACCAGGAGAATGGTGATGTTCTTAAACAAGAAACTTAGAGACAGAAATATCAAATAATAATATTGATTACATAGTAAAAGTGGGGAGAGGAAGAGAAAGAGACCATTGGTGAATTTCACAACTTCTGGAAAAAAAATTGAGAATTTAACAAAATACCAAGAGCTGATGGTTACCAGTATCAGTGAGGATGAACACTTCGGCCTTGGAGAATTTTGCAAAATACCAAAACAACTGGCAGATAATGATGTCAGTGTGGATGAACATTCAGCCCAGAAATAGGAAAAATAAAAAAAGACTTATTGCTTATGTGAAATATGCCAAAAGGAGAGGGTATATATCTTTTATGAGAAAGGACAAGTTGATGGTGAATGGAAAAATTTATAATTTGGATTAGTTTTTAAAAAGTATCGTGTTGAATGCCAGGAACAGTGAAGTATACAGGTGCAAGATCAGCTGCCACGAGACAAGAAACGATTCAGCAAAGAAATGGAGTAGATACCGAAGGAGAGTCCAGTCAATGAGATAGAGAGAAACATTGAAGAAAAGAAATACAGAACAATCAGCACACATGGAGTTGCAGGTAGATGGAGAGAAAGCAAGCAAAAGTCGCGAGGAGAAGAGGGGAAAGAAGACCACAAGCAAAACTACTAGAAAAAGTATACAGGGTGATCCAGAAATAGTACTCTCACTGTTATCAATTATACAAGTACAACCTAGGCAGCAAAATGACCTATGCAGCTGATTCAGCAAGGTGAGTGACACATATGAAGGAAGAAGAAACAGAGTGGATCCACATAACTTCAAGTAGGAGTGGCAAGCTTATTGAAGATAGAATTTTGGATCATTGAAGTTCTAAAACATAAGATAGGTAAAATAGAATTTTATTACTTGTTTAGATGAACATAACATATTCAGAGTGGTGGAAAGTTGGGCATGAGATGGGATGTATAGAAATGAGGGATGTAAGAGCTTTGTGAAAGGAAATAGATTGGCAGTGTTTGTAGACACCCAAGAGAGGACTGAAGAAAATATTATTGAGATCTGAACAGTTGTGAAAGCTGTGACGTGGTTAGTAGTGAAACAAAATGTTAGATTTCCAATACAGGGGTGTATTGGATTTATGTATAACCTGCCAAGATCTTTCAAATGCTGCAGTCAAGATTTTTTCAGTGAGCAGGAAGAAGATGTGAAGAAAGTAAGAGGCAGACTTTTGAAAACTGAATTTGTAATACTGGGTGACTGGAATGCTAGGATCAGTGACTTGCAAATAAACTTGCCACACACACACACATATGGGACAGCTTTTACATGATGGATGGCAGAAGAAATAAAAACTATTAGAGTAGAAATGCATGAGTGAAGACCAAGTGGTCAATAATTAGGTTAAAAGCTAGTAAAATTTTCTGAAAGAATTATAATAGACTTACTGACTGGTAAATGTGGGAAAGATGACAGAGGGGAAGATATTTTATAAATTGAATGGGAATATATAAATGAGATACAAAGCAGAAAGACAGCCAGGGTTGTGGAGAGACATATATGGAGAGAAGATGAAAAGGATGATTTCATGGGCCTTGTAGATGGTGACAGTAGTGAATTATATCTCTTAGAAACAAAAATGATGATACATGATAATGAACTGGATAAAGTGGAAGAGATTCTTAAGCTAGTGGCAAAAAGGGCAGGAGCCAACTTGAAGTAATACAAAAGAAAAGGTCACATCTAGAAATATTGACTTATTGATCAATTTAGAGGAGAATGAAAATTAGAAAATTTCTACAGGCTTCCAAAAAAAAAAAAGGAATGTTGACAGTAGTAGAATGAAATGCTGGGAGAGGATGGTAGGATATGATAGATAACTAGAAGGTAAAAATAGGGGTGTAGCAAAATAAAGGAGAACAAAAACTAAATGAGGCAGTCAACCAGAAAGACACTGAGAAGTTGTAGTAAGCCATTAGGAAAAATAGTTATGTAAAGAAACGTGAGTTGTGAGGTAAAACATGAAACTTGCATTATTTGTTTCAAAAAAGTTTTAAAAAATATACTAGAAAACCTACTGGTAGAACTAGAAATAATGGGACCCAATATCTAGAGGAATTAGATTTTGCAGTGCAAGAAGTTAGAGAGAATTTAATGAAAATGAAAAACAACCATCTGGGTTATGGTGGCATACTTTTAAAAATGTGGGAAATGTTTAGTGAACGTTAGTCAGGAACAGAGATTTTGAAGGATATATTTAATAAAACAGTGAGAGGGATGACTTACCCACAGGAATGAAAAATGAACGTAGTGTGCCCAGTATATAAAAATAAAGAGAAAGAGAACCTAATAATTACGGAGGAGTGCCTTTACTACCAGTAGTGACAACATTTTTTTCCATTATTTGGGCCATTAGACAGTGGGGTTGGTTACTGAATAATATGATATTGTTGAGGTGTCAAGCAGGATTTGGTAAGAAAAGGAGAAACTTAAGTAACATATTTGTAATCAAAAAATAAACAGGTATTTATAACAAAAAGAGACGTCTTTATCAGTGCTTGGTAGATTTAGAAAATTCTGTTGATTCCATAAACAGAGAATGTCCATGGTACAAAATGTGAAAGAAAGGGGTCAGTGAGAACATTGTGGGGTATAAAGAAAATGTATGATTAAATAATGTTCTTTATGAAATGGAGCTATGAGGAAGTAACAGAACCAATGAAAGAAGGAGTGAAACAAGGCTGTATTCTTAGCCCATACCTTTTTAATACATTTATGGAAGGCATTATTTGTATTATTAATGAAGAAAGTGCACATGCACCAGTAGTGGGAAATGAAATTATACCTGCATTATTTTTGAAACTGTGTGTACTGTGCAATTTGTTTGTGTTCACAATATATAACCAACAAATGCACAGTATATTCAATACTTAATTGTATCTAAAAACCTCCTACATGTTTTGATGCCTCAGTGCATCATCTTCAGGGAGTTCTTCTGTTATACCAAAGTTACATGCCAGTTATCATGCAGTCCATTAGTGCATCCACTTAAAAGTGTTAAAAGAATATTGTTACCAAGTTATTAACACACAGTTGATGTTGAATATAGTGTTACAGTAATATAAAATGGAATAGTAAAATGAACTTTCAGTAAAATAAGTAGAATGGTGCAGTTCTTGAAGCGATTACTTGAATTACAATCCTATCATAATGTACTGATCATGTGTGATGGCCTTACATAGAGTCAGTTATATTCGCGATGCTATCCTTTAAGAGTATGAACCTGCAATAAATTGCATGATTCAGCATAATACAATGCAGTATGTAATGCCGAGCAGAATTAATTTAATTTTACATACAATTTAATATTAAGTCTACTGTTCATTTGCTGGTTATATGTTGTAAATAAATACCTGCATAATTGTTTGCTGCTGATTTTGCAGTTGGGTCATTTAGCATCAGTGGTTTACAAAACAGGATAGGTCAGATGTTGAAATATTCTAATAAATGGAATTTACAGTGCAACATGAATAAAACTACAGACACAGAAAAGGAGGAAAACAGAAAAGCAGAGAATGTTGGTATTGTATGTATGGTCCAAGATTGGTGGTATTAGAAGTGTATGCATTTATTTATTTTTTTAGGGGTAAAGCTAGACAGTTGGGAGAAGAGATGAGACAAAAAGAAAGTATAAAATTGAAAGGCAAACATTCTGTCAGAACAGCTGACAGATATTTAATGAGAGTACTTACTTACTCCATGGTGCAGAGTCCTTCTTCAGAAGCTAACTGGTTTGCAGCTAGTCAAGAAATTCCCCGCATTTCACGGAACCCGAAGGTTCATCACTGCACTCACAAGCATCCGCCACCTATCTCTATCCTGGGCCCGCCCAATCCAGTCCATAAGTGACCCTGAGTACCCAGTATAAAGCTAAAATTATTGGAAAATATGCATGCAATGATTTGTGAGTCGAGGATATCGTATGGGGTGTGAAAAAGGGATTGGATATTATCAGTTAACTTCAGAAGATTTTGTAATAGAATCATAGGAAGCCCAAGGAACACAGCAAAAGGAGCAGCAGAATGGGAACTTGGTAGAGAAGGTAGGAAAGGCAGGATGCTGTGTAGTGTAGTAAAATATTGATATAGGACTTTGCCAATGGAAAAAGATGAATTATTGAAATGCAGTTATGAGTGGCAGGCAGAAAACCTGAAATGCGATGGTTGCACAAGAAACCTAAGTGATAAATTATACAAATTTTAACCAGAGTACCTTTGGTTAGACATGGGAAGGATTTAAAAAATATGTGTCAGATAAATAATACTAGGTGTAACGATATTAAAAGGCGGTCAAACAGAGAAAAAATGAAAGAAAAGAAGTCTTTAGTCTCATACTGGACCATGAAACAAGAACCTGGGAGACCTGACATCTCCAGACTTCCCTTTTGGGCTGTCTGAAGGAGAGAGTGTGTAGGAATAAACCATGTGCCATAGACGACGTGAAAGACTATCCACCTGAAGATCCGCAACATTGAGAATGATGTTCTGTGCTGAATGGCAGATAACATGCTGTGTTGTGTTCAGATGTGTCTAGTGGAGGGCAGTGGCCATTTTCAACACATGATGTGATGTCATCTAATTCACCACGGATTCACATGTATGTCACGTTAGTGTCATTTCATTCCGACTGCACGTTAATGAAATTACAGGCATCAACTACATGGGTGTTCTCTATGAATCACTCTGTACATAAGTTAAGAAATAACGTACAAGAAAATAATCAGCTGTAATGTAATAAGATTATAAAACTAAAAAAATTAGGTAAACTATTTATACACAGTAAAAGGCAAGTGTGACAATGAAGTGACAAAAATGGTGCAAGGTCTGAAGGAAATGAGAGAGGATTGTAAATATATATATAAAAACTTAGATGAAATTAACACCTGACAGAATATGGTAATTAGGTTAGGTAAATTTTAGCCATTACTAGTAAAAATAATGGGTGTGTACTAGCGAAAACCCAGTTATGTCCAAAAATACAAATGGAACTCAGTGGATAAATTTGAATTTGAGTTTGAAGCAGAAGTGAAGGATGATAAGAGAGGTGTGGCATTCGTGAGAGATATAAGACGTGATAGTTAGATTTGGTCAGAAAATCTGAAACAAAGAGATCACTTGTAAAACCTAGATATAGACAGGATGGTGTGAACTGGACTCATTAGGTTGAGGTCAGATATCATTGTCAAGACTTATGTGAACACATGGATGATATTTTGGTTCAGTGTAATGTGAGAAATAATTTGAGTATCCAAGCTTGTCAAGGAGAACCCTGCTGCTTAGAGTTGGCTGGTTAGTTATTTCTTAGTTGTGTTCATGCATGCTTTCAGGTAACGAGTTTTCAACCCTTGAAGGAGTTGAGTTTCAGTGGAGTCTCAGTAATTGGAACTCCCATCAGGAGAACAGCATCAGCAATGGCTCTAATGTTCTCCAGCTCATTACATTCAGGGATTCTCCATATGAGACCCCACCATCCGTGCAAGCATTTGACAGCATTGGGAAGCATGGCCACATTGCGCTGTTGGAGGGAGTCAAGACTGGTACTGCTAAGGTCAGTGGCACACCCTGCTTTACACATTTGTCTGCTTCTCACCATGAAGACAGGTGCTGCTGAGGTCATTGGTGCACCTTGCCGTACAAGTTGTGTCATGGCCAGGCTTCTTGCTGCTGAGTGGTCCATGTGGGTTTATGACAAAGTGGCAGTTAGGAAAATTGTTTTCCAAGCAGTTCAGTATTCCCAGCTGAGGAAAATATTTGGACTTAAGAAGGGGGATAGAGACAATAAAATCTGAGGAATCTCATGACGTCTGCTTCTCAGAACTTTTTATTTTGCAGTCAAATCAAGAAGATGAGAAGAGCAGGACATAGAGCATATATGATAGAGATAGGAATTGCATACAAAATTTTAATCAGCATGCATTAACTTTGATGAATGCTGTTGTTGTTTTTTTTTCTTTTCTTTTCTTTTCTTTTCTTTTTTCTTTTTTTTTTAAAGGTGTCTGTTCGACTACCCCATGCTGAGTACCATCATGTTCCTGCCATTGAGATGCAGCTGATGGTGGTAGCTAACCTCATTATTGATCCAGGTGACATCTATTTGCTGGAAGGAGATTCAGTGCAGTATCGTATTTTGCAAGTAAGCTTTGTGTTTGGAAGGTTATGTTTTATGACCTGAGAAATTAGAGGTGTTTTGTATGAAAAGACTGTGCAAAATCCTTGTATAGATGTGTCCATGAGTAACTTACTAACAGGAAATTTTGTTGAATGAGATTTAAGCTTCTAATGGCAATGGATATAGTGGTTCTAGGATATGATTTAGATAGAGTGAAATGGTCTTCAAGATGTTTTATATGTTACATGTTTTTCACATTAATCTGACATATACAATTTTTTAAGGAGACCAACAAATGCACTTGGGTGTGTGAATGTAATTTTATTGCACAGTAATCACTGACATGTTTTGGCCACTCATGTGACCATCTTCAGGGTGGTGAGTTGCCGAAACATGTCGGTGATCACTGTGTAATAAAGTTACATTCATATATGTAAGTGCATTTGTTGGTCTTTTTAAAAAATTTTAAAGGTTGAAATGTTTATAAAAATTCCAAAAATAGAAATCAAACTCATTAAGCAAGAAAATCTCTTAAAAGTGTAGGATCGCAATGTTATATATATATTTTTTTTAGAACTCATTAAATACTTATGCAGAATTTGTGTATTTTGCAGCAGTTTGCACCCATTTTCACCTGCATCCTACCATCCAAGCATTTTGACAATATACTTACTCCCGGGAATGCCTTGTTCTTCACCAGTTTGGGAGTGAGAGTCATTTAGAATGCCATCCACTTTGCTTATTACATTCAGCTCTTAAGCTAGGGAGATTGGCTGTTTTTTAGGCCCCTTTTTGACTTGACAATGTTCAACAACATGTTTTATGCAGTTAGTGAAAAATGTAATGATAACATTAATTCAACTTTGATTTCAATTGATTGAAGCATTCAGTATTCTGAAATTTTAACAGTCGCTAGTAGTAACGTCGCTATTCCACCTCTGTCTATCTGTTACACTTCCTTTCACACATGTTGCGGCACTCTTACGTGCACTCTCCTGTGATGGAGCACATTGTACCTGCAGCTTTTTTATACTTGAATTTCAATAATTCCAAATTTTTGCGCACAAAATTTGTATGCAGGCAGTTCTTGTTTTATGCAATTTCTTTTTTGCGAGATTTCAGCTTAACCCTTTGATGCCGGAATTAATTCTGCCTGCCAGGATATTTTACTGGGGATTTTAAATTTTATTGCTTACTCTTAGAAAAAAAGCATAGCTCATAGACTTTTCCTTCAACTTTAATGAAATAAAATTTTGCACTCTGCTTATGAATTGGTTAATTCGGGAAAAAATGTTCACCTATTTTTATAGTAAATTTAGGCCTGTGAATCACATGCATTATATAAAATATGGTGTAAATAGTTCATTACTCAGATAACTGTGGCTGCTGCAGAAGGTCTGTGGCACCTTGGATCAATGTTTTGTCATGACACACAGTATTCACAAAGAGGGTGATATATTACAAATTTACTTTTGTGTGATATTCCGTGAAACAAGGCACCTCACACAGGCCTATGTCACATCTGGCACACTTATACACTGTGCCCTTTCTTTGGCCGCGAGAAGAACACTGATGGCAGAGCAGTTGGGTTGATTTCACTGGCCAGTGTTTGTTATGGCTACTTCTGCTGAGGCTTGCTGCTCTTGATTTTGTTGTTCTCCTCCTTCTCGTCATTCTCCTCCTCTTCCTCCTCATTCTCCTTCTTCTCCTTTGACACACTGTTTGCGACATCTTTATAAGTTGTTTGGCTATTAAAGGGCTCACTGCACGACGTCTTTAGAAGTTTCGGTGATAAAGGGTTAATGTGACTTGAAAATTTACACCACTGTTAGTGTTTATGAATTAATTTTCTTTTTAATGCAATTTGGTATACACGATTCATGGCTGCACTTGTCTTGTGTTGGAGACTAGCAGTAAGTGACATCACTCACGCCATCAGTCATGCGTATGGATTGATTCCGTTGATAAAATAAGCACATGGCTCATGTAGTTCCCCCTTCTACAGCATTGGTTTTTGCTACCTAAATAAGTGAGAAATGTAAATCTGTATGACCAAGTGCAATCCAAGTGAAAAGTTGGCTAAAGAAAATCAGTACTAATAAGAAATTAGACTTAATAAGAAGACTTGAAAAAGGTGAATGAATTTTTTACATATGCCATAATTTTAGATTTGCTCATAATAGTGTACGTACAATTCGTGATAATGCTAATAGAATTACAGAAAGTGCTCAGCCAAGAACTAAAGTGTCTGTGCAGCAAGACTTACCCCAGTCTTATAGGAATGAACCGTACCAAAGACTAGGAACGTGAGTCTCCTATATTTTGATTAGTATGAGAAATAAATGTATTGTATATAAATGTATATATACTGTATATGAATGTACAGGGGCTGGACAAAATCATGGAAACGGTTGTGAAAGATATACATTTCTATATTAATATGGAGTTGGG
>Ga0136643_10018566_pt1 | contig 10491 bp, 9 predicted proteins | sample TergutLab28metaG_FD_96883 | JGI IMG/M metagenome (GOLD analysis project Ga0136643, IMG submission 96883) | Labiotermes labralis P1 segment gut microbial communities from Petit-Saut dam, French Guiana - Lab288 P1 (version 3) (version 3) | ecosystem: Host-associated > Arthropoda: Insects >... | reverse complement strand
TCCAGGAGGTGGGATGTGGGTATATGGACTGGATTGGGCTGGCCCAGAATAGAGACAGGTGGCGGACGCTTGTGAGTGCGGTAATGAACCTTCGGGTTCCGTGAAATGCGGGGAATTTCTTGATTAGCTGCAAAACAAATTAGCTTCTCAAGAAGGACTGTGCACCAAGGAGTAAGTAAGTAAATATACATTAAGTATACTGTAATATAGTTCAACAAAACGCACCTACAGCTGATAAATATTAATTTTAATTTTTTTATCGTAATATGCTCTCCTACATATTTTGGCCCGAAACGACCACACGCAGGGAGACGTATATATATATATATATATATATATACTCGTATATATATAAAGGAATTCTAATTGTCGGTACACAAAGCGTGTAAGTTTAAAGAACCACGTACAGGGCGACTGTAATGTGCAAGTACGAGTATGACTGGTCAGTTAACAGCCCAGATCTGCAGTTCACAGTCTACTTAACAATAATGTTTAACTGTTAGCACTGCCTGCAGTGCTAACTAACAAGCTTATTGTTTGTTAGCTTGCACCTGGTTTTTTTAACTTGTGTGTTGTACACATCGACAAACGGAATTCCTCTGCACATGTGTATCTGTCTCAGTATGTCTGTCCCAGAGCTACTAAAATTATATTATACAAGACACTAATAAGACGGGCAGTGTCGTATGGAGCGGAAGCATGGACGGTGACGAAGAAAGAAGAAAAAGTTGTGCTAATTTTTAGAAGGAAGATATTTAGAAGAATGTATGGTGCTAAATATGAAAACGGGGAATGGAAAGTCGGACGAATCGAGAACTAGAAGAGATGAGCAAAGGAGGAAATATAGTAAAATGGATAAAAGGGCAAAATATAAGCCGGTTAGAGAGAATGGAGGAGGATAGGATACCACAAAGATATTCACTCAAGAACTGGAGGAGACGAGAAGGGGAAGCACAACAGTGCTCGAAACATGTAGAGGCATATAATAAACTTATTATAAAACAAGAATTTGTGCATTAAATTGATTTATTACTAAGATTATACTGAGATGCACGGTCAGCAAAACATAAAAAAGTACAAAGTGTGTTCGCATGCGGATATGCAACTCCATGGTGCTTACGTGGAAATGATTATCTGTCTAGCTTCACGCTGTAGCCAGTTTATCCCCCTGGAAAATGTCCGATGAAGCTTTGATGTGAAGCGGAGTGAGTCGAAAAATCTGCCTGCAGTTGCATTAAAAGAACTCCTCTCATTCGGCTTGTAAACTTCCGGTGTGTTTGCAGAGCGCAGCCAAAAGTATTGTTGTCTAAACTGTCTGTAGTTTTACTGTGTATGAAGCAGGTTCTGGAACTGCAAAGTGTCTGCTAATTGTCGCCATCATTCCACTTCTGAAAGCTGCAACACAACGAGATGTGAACTGTGTCGAAAGCTTGAGTCTGAACAAGACACTTCATAATCACAATGAGCTTTGTTATAGCTTGTTTGTTTTCTATAATTATGTTTATTGCCAGTATACTGCGAGTACTGTAGTAATTTATGCAATTAGTGATGACGAAAATGCTGTAGTAAAAGAATATTTTTGGGGAGGAAATTAAATGAAGTAATAGTTGAAATAGAAAACTCCAGGGAAATTTTAATTGTATGAGATTTTAATAGTAGAATAGGGGAAAAAATCAATAATTTAATAGTGGGTCCATTTGGAGAAGAAGTAATAAATGATAATGATGACAGATTGATAGATATATATGAACAAAATACATAAAAAATTTTGAACGGGTATTTTAAACACAAAAGGATACATCAATACACATGGCACCAAGATACATCAGTACACATGGCACCAAGATATCAGTACACATGGCACCAAGATGCATCAGTACACATGAAACCAAGATACATCAGTACACATGGCACCAAGATATCAATACACATGGCACCAAGATACATCAGTACACATGGCACCAAGATACATGAGTACACATGGCACCAAGATACATCGGTACACATGGCACCAAGGTACACAGGAGCTAAGATCTATAATAGATTACATTATTGCCAGACAAAATTCTGGTTTAAAATTTCAAGATGTAAGAGTATTTAGAGGAATGATTGTTGGAAGTGACCATTACTTAGTAAATGCAAAAATGTTGTTTTTATATGGGAAAAGCCAATGCAAATGAATCAAGTGAAAACAAAACAGACTGTGCAGTAGAATTAATACAATCACCAGTATACGAGTATAATATAGACAGCGTAAGGGATGAAAGTTCCAATTTTTTTTTATATAAGAAGAGATTTGATGAGAAAGTTGGAGAGGGTAATTTTGAAAGTACAGAAGAATGTTACCAACATCTTGTTAAATGCATTCACCAAGCAGCGAAAGAAGCATTAGGAGAGAAAATTTTGAGAAGTAAAACCAAGCCATTTTATTACTGGAATGAAAAAATTGGACAATTGGTAAACAAAGAAAAAGGAAAATACTTGAAATGGATTAGTTCAAAAGACCCACAGGCCAGGATAGAGCTTAGAAGGATGCAAGGAAAAATTAGAAAAATGATAACAGAAGAGAAAAACAAAAGCTGGGATAAAACATGTTCTACAGTAGAAAGCAACTTGGGCGGTAAACGAAGAACAGAAGCATGGAGAATACTGAAGAATTTAAGGAAAAATGAAAATGGAGGACAACTTTTAACCCCATACCTATTGATAAATGGGAAACATATTTTAAAGAATTTTTAACAGAAAATAGGGAATGCTACCTGAGAAATCAAGACCTTGAATTCGGTTTGAATGAAATAGGAATGGATAAATTTAATTTAAATACAGAAATAGTCAAAATGACAATGAAGTTCCTAAAAAGTAATACATCATGTGGAGTTGGAGGAGTGCCGCAGAATTACTGAAATCAGGAACTGAGAGATTATATGAGTTATTAAGACAAATTTTTTAACGCTGCTTAAATGGTGACGAAATTCCCAATGATTGGAAAATAAGACATATTTCAGTTATTTATAAAAAAGGAAGGAAGGTTGAATATGAAAACTACAGAGAAATTACAGTATTGAATATTTTAGTCGAGTATATGGAAAAATTATAAAACATTTTTTGGAACAGGAATTTTCCCAGATAGAAACAGAAGAACAAGCAGGATTTAGGGCGGGTCGATTTACAGTTGATCATATATTTTGTTTAAGGCAAATGATATAGACAAAGATGGCTGTTAATCAACAACTAAACCTATTGTTTGTAGATTTAGAGAAAGCATATGACAGTGTGCCCCTGAAAAACTTGTGGAAAGCATTAGAACACTACAATATTAGTAACAGTATTATAGGGCAATAAAGAGATTGTGTGAAAACTCCTTTTCCAAAATTAAAATTGGGAAACAACTTTCTTCAGGATTTCATATAAAAAAGGACTACGACAAGGATACAGTTTATCACCCACTGTATTTAAAATATATTTTCAGAAGGCTTTGGAAAACTGGCTGAAGAAATGTGCAAAGATGGGATTGGAGATACAGGATACGACAATATATACAATGCTGTTTGCAGATGATCAGTTATTAATTGCACAAGATTATGAGGATTTAGTATACATGATAAAGAAATTAATAGATGAGTATGAATTGTGGGGTTTAAAACTAAATGTTAAAAAAAAACTAAATATATGGCCATAGGAGACACATCAAGAGATTTACAACTAGGAGATGGGAAGGAAATAATAAGTCATGTAAATGTATATATTTATTTGGGGGTAAGAATAACCAAAGATGGAAATCTCGAGCCAGAAATTAATGATATAATTAATAGTGGACGAGCGGCTATAACGAAACTAAACAGCATTTTGTGGGACCGCGATGTGACCCCCAAAACGAAGACTCATGTTTTTCATGCAGTAGTTAAAAGTACAATTACATATGCAGCATAAACATGGTGTTTAAAAGCAAAAAATTGTATCAAAACTGAATTCCACAGAAATGGACTTTTGGCGACGATCGGCTCGAATTTCCAGAAAGGACGAAATTAGGAACAATATTATTAAACAACAAATGAAAGTAACAAGGTCTCTTTTAGACGATATTAAGTCTAAACAACTAAAATGGTATGGACATGTTCAGAGAATGGAAGAGGGGAGACTAACAAAAGAAGTTATGAAATGGACCAGGAAGAAGAAAACGAGGAAAACCTAAAGCTACTTGGGCGGAAGGGATTAGAGGACTGTTGGGGGAAACGGGATTAATGGAAGAAGACTGGAATGACAGAGACAAATGGAAGAAGAAGATAAGATAATTGTCAAACGGGCGCAGGAAGATGTAGAAACGTCGAACAACGTGCTAAATAATAATAAATAAATAAATACTGCGGCTAAAGCATTTGGTTGAATTACGAGTGGAAACCACGAGAAATAAACGTACAGTGCTGGTTTGGTAGACGGGAAAACAACACACTGTGTTGAATTGGTTCCCTAGTCCAATTTTTCAAAATGTTGGTCGTAGATTTCAGTTGAAATGTGATGGCATAGGGTGACGCAGGGAGGGGAAGTGAAGGGGAAACTGGCGAATGGAGTGGGTAGTCAGTACCCTTCACACAACCTCGGAACATGGTGTATCCAACATTACTACCGCTGATGCGCACATCTCGGCTGCCAGTAGTCGACTGAACTGACGGTCCCGCCGATTTAAATTGACTCGTCCGTTTCGCCGAAAGACGAAGTATGGTTTGTGCGCGTGTGCCATCACATTTCAACTGGCCCCTACCACACGTGGAAAAGTGACGGGGGGTCTTTAGATGTTTGTAGGTATCTTCAAGGAAACACACACATACACAAACACACACATACAAAAACAAAAACACACACAAACACATACACACGCAAACACACACATACACAAACACAAACACACACATACACAAACACAAACACACACAAACACAAGCACACATACACATACACAAACAGAAACACACACACAAACACAAACACACACACAAACACAAACATACACAAACACTCTACAAAAACACACAAACATACACAAACACAAACATACACAAACACACACAAACAAAAACATACACAAACACTCATACAAAAACACAAACACACACATACACAATCATACACAAACACACACACATAAACAAACATACACAAACACACACATACACAAACATACACAAACACACACAAACACACACATACACAAATACAAACAGACACAAACACAAACACACGTGTGCAAACGAACCTTTCCCTACTTGTCTAATTTTGTACATTTGTTATTTACAACTGCTACAGGACGCACGCACGCACGCTCGCACTCACATGTAATAACAATAAATGTGTTTGGATGAAGGTCAAAATGTTAGTCTCTCAGTTCTGTAAAACCCTCGCACACTGACACAAATTGAGCTACTCTCAGCCGTCGGCCAGGTAATAATTTTTTTTTGTGGGGGGTAATTCGTAACTAAGAAACGTCTGTATTGACTGTATGTCAGGGGAATTGATCTGCTAGTGTTTATTATCTGTTTCCATAAATCGAGCATAATTTTGGTGGCCACGAATTGAAAGACATTGCGAAGTGGCAAGACCCATGCCTGTGAACAGTCTATAGGACAGCTCGAACAGCGGAGTACAGATTTTCTGTCTCACTGGTAGCTGGGATTGTGTGCAAAGACGGTGGGACAGCAACATTATTCAATTTAAATATGTACAGGGTTATTCGAAATGACTGTCGGGGGTTTTAACAACTTGCCACCTCGTTCTCCAGATGCAACCCCATGTGATTTCCTTCTATGGGGTTACGTCAATGATCAGGTTTATGTTCCTCCTCTTCCCGCAATTATCCCGGAACTGAAGGTACGAATCAGAACCGCCATTGAAACCATCACCGCTGACATGCGGAATGAAATCGATTATCGTGTTGATGTTTTAGAATCACAAAGGGTGCACATTTAGAGCACCTGTAAGTTATGTAACAAAAACTTGGAGTGTTGTTCTATTAAATAAAAAAACACATATACTGCTATCTGAAGTGTATTGTGTATGGCGAGTTGTTAAAATCCGGACAGTCATTTCGAATAACTCTGTATATCATTGGAGATGAAAAGAAAGAACCAAAAGTAGGCGTTTTTTGTGCGCCTTGTTGTGTGACCGACTCGAGGACTTACATTGCACTGATGTGAACTGAGACCGGGCTGTCATCCTGTACACATGCTGTAAATGTTCAGTTAGCTCGTATAAATAACGTTTAATGAGGAATTTTCTGGCCTATCACTAACAGTGCAAGAGTGTGCTAAACGTTGACGGTATATTTCGCTCGCGCTGTGACATGAATTCATCTCTCACAAGAACAACTTTTCAGTTCACATTGCGACAAAAACCGTGAGACGCTTCGGCTGTGGGAATTGTGACAAATACCTGAAGGTATAGGCGTAACCTGAGTGTACGAAAGGAGTGGGGGGGGGGACAAATTCTCCTCAAATATTTTTTCTGTTAAGGAAAAATATTTTGTCTACTGATTTGAAGAGGAAAATAGAGGTTGTATGTGTTTTCTGGGAGCCGGGTAGCTCAGTTGGTATAGCGACTGACTATAGGCTGGAGGGTCCGGTGAGGACGAGTTTTTCCGCCCGTCCAGAACAGCCCTGGGGCTCACCCAGCCTCCTGTAAAATGGGTACCGGGTCTTTCCCAGGGGTAAAGTGCGGCCAGGGTGTGCTGCTGACCACTCACCCCCTTCTAGTGTCGCGGTCATGGAAGAGTAGGGCTATACCTCTACCCACCCTGTGGGCCACACCGGGCCTGTAACGGGATCACTTTACCCTTACTGTGGTAAAAAGGAATAAAATTTTATGTGTCTTATAATGAATTACTTTGGTGGTGTAAATACAGAAACATGAAAGATAAAGTCCACTTGCACCATAATTATTCGGTCCCAGTGGCCGCGCGGTCTAAGCCGTAGGTCTGCGCCCGCTTGCCTTCTGATATTGTTAAGTTCGAATCACACTGTGAGCATGTATGTCTGTCTGTTGTAAGTGTTGTGTGTTGTCAGGTACTGGTCTCTGCGACGAGCTGATCACTCGTCCAGAGGAACCCTACTGACTGTGGTGTGTCGTCGTGTGTGATATGGAAACCTCATGAATGAGGAGACCATGGCCCACCGCGGGCTGTCGCGCCGGATAAAAAGACAGGAAAAATTAAATACGTGCTTTTGACATCTTCGTACATTAAGACCCCAGTATCCATTGTTATGACGGCTGTGCCTCAAGGATTCGCAGTTTCATAATTCAGAATCCTAACGGTTCATAAGGAGCAGGTCTTGGCGGCTGAAGGCAATATGGCGAAGGATCGCCTTGCTGCGTTGTTGCATTAAGACACCCTCATTTAAGATAGAATTGTCGAACGGCAAGGTTAATTCACGATGGAGTATTGGAAGAAGTCTGGAAGAAAAATGACTTATCGTAATCAAAAGTTCTGTCCCAGAACCTGATTGGACGGATCACGAACACCAGAAAAATCCTCAGTCAGTATGGTCGATGAACCCCCTCCCCCCAAATCCGTATCGTGCATCAGATCACTACCGCTCCTTATCCTGTTCAGTAGCAGATCACGTGTTCTTTGCCTCGTCAACCAGATTGTCTGTGTCAAACAATAAAAATTCATAAAAGATATATGTTTTAGTCAAACAAAACAATTTATAACACAAAATTATGCTCACGGGAACGTGTTTCGACTCTAAAGAGTCACATCAGGCCATCCAAAGAACTAATCCAAGGTATATCACATACTAGAGAGCATTTTGGAATCCCAGAAGCTTACAGGGAGTACTGTATTAGTATCTTAATATTCATACAATGGCAAAATATCTAAAAGTTAAAATGATAAAACAAGTCATGAATTCAGTTGTGTTGTGTATTAGATAAAATTACTTGATGATGGATCTTTAGTTTATATAAAGGTAATGCGGTCCCATTACAGGGCCGGAGTGGCCCAGAGGGTTCCAGGAAGCTAAGGTTCCCAGATTTCATGACAACGGCACAGGATGTTGGTAAGTTTGTCAGCCCTACGCACCGGCCGCCTTTACCCCCAGGAAATACTGCTGGTACTCATTTCTATTAGAGGCTGAGTCGACCCCAGGGCCATAGTGCGATCGGAAGGATTATGTTAATGAAAAATTCACTGACACCAGATCGGATCGAAGGAGCGACCTTCCGATTTGTAGCACAGCACCTCAACCACTGTGCTACCGCAGTCCCCCTTTAATTTACATACGTGGTATTTTATCCAATACAAAACACAATTTATTTCATGATTTGTTTTATCATTTTAACTTTTAGATTTGTTGCCATTTTATGAACATTTAGATACTAATACAGTACTTACTGTAATCTTTTGGGATCTCAAAATGCATTCTAATATGTGATATACCTTGGATTAGTTTTTGGATGTCGCGTTGATGACTTATTAGAGCCGAAACATGTTGCTATCAGCATAATTTTGTGTAATACATTGTTGTGTTTGACTGAAACATATTTCTTGTGTGAATTAGATAAACACATCGGGATGACTTCTGTCAGTAATAGTGACTACTGTCAGCAATAATGACTACTGTCAGCAATAATGACAACTGTCAGGAGTAATGACCGCTATCAGGATTAATGACTGCTGTCAGGAGTAATGACTGCTGTCAGCAATAGTTACTGCTGTCAGGAATAGTGACAACTGTCAGCAATGATGACTGCTGTCAGCAATAATGACTCTTGACAACAATAATAACTCCTGTCAGCAATGATGACAACTGTCAAGTGATGACTGCTGTCAGCAGAAATGATGACTGCTATCAACAATAATGACTGCTATCAACAATGATGACTGCTGTCGACAATGATGACTGCTGTCGGCAGTGATGACTGCTGTCGGCAGTGATGATTGCTGTCAGTAGTAATAACTACTGTCAGCAGTAATGATTGCTGTCAGCAATAAAAACTGATTATTTTTTAAATCTGTTTGTAATGCAGTTACAGGTCTTTTTCTGTGAGTTCGTAACTCAATTCTTAAATATTACCGAGAAGTGTTTTTTTCTTCAGTGGGATATTTTCAGTTTTTCAGAATTTCTCAGAATTGCAAATCACCGACTGGGCCAGACACATAACCTCTTTATACTGAAGTGTGCAGACGTGATATGAGGAATGTACAATTTGGTGACAGCAACGTAAGATCTATTGCAGGTGGTACAGTCTGTCTGTCTGTCTGTCTGTCTGTCACGTTAAGCACAAGAAGGGAATTGCAAATCAGCGCCATAAAACTGTTCGTGACGAGGTGGGCGTCTTAGGACCGTGACGCCCGTGCTGCGGAGGGTCATAGGTCATGGTGGTAGTCACATACACCCCAGGTCATACGAAATCATGTCCAAAGTTCTTCAAATTATTCCATCAAATGCTTTTTGTAGACAGTGGTTGCGTCTAGGGCATTAGGGGCCTCATATACCCTAAAGGGCCCAATACATTCTAAGTTAAACTGTGCAGTTTAACTCTATAAAAAAAACTGCACGAGAAACTGAACTGAATGTGTGTGGAATTCCCTGAGTGAACTGCGCAGTTATGTGCATGAAAGACGACTGGAAAGGACAGTTCTGAGACCTGCGCTATTGCCTGTAAAAACTACGCTCTTTACTCATTTTTTCCGTCAGGTATGACGTCACACAGTAAAATCGCTCAGTTTAACTGAGAGTGTATAGCGCCCTTTACGCTGTGTATTTTGCCTGGTAAGACGTCACACATGCCCGATATTTCCCACGATCCAGCATTCGCCAAACAAATCTCACTCTGTGTTATATTTTGTCAGAAAGTAGGCGTTTTCCAGAACGGATTTTTTCCCCCGTGGGATTTTGAGGGTTGTCACTCGCCAGTACGTCCCAGGGCTTCCCATTTTCTAGGTTTATGTATTTTTTTTTTTTGTTTTGATAGGAATTGCTTACAGAGAGGGTCGGTCCATCTACACTGGACAACTCAGACACACAAACACGCTGGCCTCAGAGGGACTTCAGTCAACTTCTCCCTGATTCATTATCCGGCGAGGACATTGTCCCCCATTGTACATCAACCAGACAGTCGTACCCCAAGCAGAGACGGTTAAATACCTCGGACTTCACTTTGACAAATGTCTAACCTGGAAGGACCACGTGCAAACGAAACGCAAGCAACTCGACCTCAAAACTCGCGAGATTTACTGGCTCATTGGAAAACATTCCTCCTTATCTTTGGCAAACAAGATTCTCATCTATAAAACAGTGCTAAACCCAGAGTGGACTTATGGAATAGAACTGTGGGGATGTGTTTCTAAGTCCAACATAGCTGTCATCCAGCGATACCAATCCAAACTTCTCAGATCTATAACCAATGCCCCATGGTATGTCTCCAATCACACCCTTCATTCCGACCTACACATCCCGTACGTCCACACGGTTTTCCGGGAACGGACAGCTACCCATC
>Ga0136643_10018565_pt1 | contig 10491 bp, 4 predicted proteins | sample TergutLab28metaG_FD_96883 | JGI IMG/M metagenome (GOLD analysis project Ga0136643, IMG submission 96883) | Labiotermes labralis P1 segment gut microbial communities from Petit-Saut dam, French Guiana - Lab288 P1 (version 3) (version 3) | ecosystem: Host-associated > Arthropoda: Insects >... | reverse complement strand
ATGGAGTAAGTAAGTAAGTACCAAATTCGAACATCGAACGGGGCAGTATTTATCTACACTGAGGTTTTTCATTACTTTCCTCTGTCGCATCAGATAGACTCCCGGCTATTACTTCTACTGAGCCACTAGGGCTTTCTTCGTAATCTCTTCCTATTCACTGTTAACCAATCAAAGCGCCATTCGACATGACGTAATCCGAGACAGTGACTGTCATAAAATCTGTTCCTAAACATAACATTCAGTACAATTTCAAGGACATTACCATATAATATAAGTTCTAAAGACTGCCCGCATGGTTACGACTAGTTTACATCACACACAAAGAGATGCGGTGAACGGGAGAGTTGAGAATCTTCTTTTCAGCTTAGCACGCTCTTTAACAACTACTCGCTGATACAATCTGTGCAAACCAAAGAGATTTAACTGCTACTGCTTGCACTGCCACGTTCGACGAGTTATGCTGCCCCTTCGGTTAAATTGCCGGACAGCGCACTGTCAGTAACAATGTGTAACTTGCACTTATAATATCCACAGTCAGTACACGCATTTTATCTTGTTTAGGTCTATCTCCCATTCTCGTCTGCTTCATAAATTACCAAACATCTGTCCTACAGACATAGACAGCATTTTCGCCTTTAACGTCTATACATTTCTAACCGTCACCGCGCCGCCACACGCCAGAAGACACAAAACTTCAAAGTCGCCGACGTGAGAAACTCAAAACTCACTTCTTACTTCATTAAATTCCGTTTCTCAAAAACAGCGTGATACTCTAATTCAGCAGTGTTCAACTATTCACCTCTAAGCCGTCACGTAGATATAAGGCTGATAGTACGACATATGTGAGTCGGGATTGGGTGAAGATGTAAAGGTAAAGGTAAACTTCATCCCAGAGCAGGCCGTGAAGGCCCGGAGGGGGATTAGAGGCACACCTCTACTCTTTACTTAACTTCGGCGCTAGATAGGGTGGTCAACACAGTGCCCCGGGAAAGAGACCCGGTAATGATTGTACAGGAGGCTGGGTGGGCCCCAGGGCCGGTCTGGGCGGGTGCGGAAAATATCGCCTCCGCTGAGATTCAATCCCTCAACCGTTCAGGGTAGTCAGTCCCTATGTTGACTACGCTATCTCGGCCCTGGGGAGTGGGCGGGGTGGTATTCGATGTAAGTACTGGGCAAGGGGCTGCAGTGTATAAATAAGAATAAGGTAAAAGGTAAAGTGCACCCTTGTACAGGCACGGAGGCTCTGTACAGGGCTTACGGCCCACAGGGGAAGTAGAGGTATAGCTCTACTCTTTCTTGACCACGGCACTAGAAGGGATGAGGGGTCAGCGTCACGCCCCGGCCGTTTTTTACCCTCGGGAAAGACCCGGTACCCATTGTACAGGAGGAGGGTGGGACCCAGGGCCGGTCTGGACAGGTGCTGAAAATCTCGCTCCCACCGGGATTCTATCCCCGGACCGTCCAGCCCGTAACCAGTCGCTATACCGACTGAGCTATCGCAGCCCACAGATAAGAATAGCCTATGATTTTATTCCGATCACGTAAGCATTATAACTTGCATGGTTTTAGACAGAAGAATGACCGTCGGACACATCGCTTTGTCCATCGGGTTTATATTGCGCAAAGTCTCCTAGCAACAAATAGATATTTATCTTAACTCCACTGACCTGTCTGAGAACAAATTCAATGACCAACATTTGCGGCGATGGAGTGAAACTTTGTCTCCATAGCAACGAATTCCGCCAAGAAATAAAGAATTTCCGTTCTCAAACAGGGTCCTGTACAAAGGTTTTATTGGTTGGTCGTTAGTAAACGACTGCTGATTTGACCATGCCCTTTTAAATGAGATATGTATCAGTGATTAAAGCTTAATTATGCTGTGTTTGTAATCTTTCTATCATCTAACAAATTGTTTTTCAACTTTTATGACAGGAAACTTCCCATACGTGTACAATGTGTTTCATACAAACAGATGTTCTTAGAATGCGACAAGCCAGGCATTAATAGAACACACGTGTCGAACATTTCAAACAGAAGGAAATTCCCGAAAGCAACAGATTTAAGAATATTTCAACCTTACTGTAAAGTAATTTTATAAGGTCTAATCCTTCACCTCGTTTTTATATCCTACACAACTTAAAGTGTGAAGAAATATGAAGAATTCCAACTTTATGCCAACCCATGACAAGATATTTAACGGCGCCGACCTGAAATCTGGGGGCGTTCAGACGCTTCTCTCTGTCTTATACTGTGGTGGCTGTAATTTGACGGGATTCCTGTGGCCCGTAGCCAGACGGTAGCTTGGAATCTCATAGCACAGCCTCCAAAGGCATATATCAATGGGTAAGCAGGGAACAGATGCAAAGTCGTGGAGATAAGAACGCGAACCCAGCCACATCCTCACAACCAAAACATCAGTTTCCAAAACAACTTCGATTTCCTATAGTAGGCTCCCTCCCATATGTCTCTTTTATGTGTTCAGTTTCAAACCACCACATCGCCCAGACTTACCGCTTACTAACAGCCGACGATCTCATCTCTACTATGTCCGACGTGACGAAGTACCTACTGGTCGTATCCAACAATCCACTTTATGATCTTACAAGTTATACACATTTTTAATAGCTATTAAAAGCTAAATGCGTGTAGTGAATAACTATCGTTAGGAAAAAAGAATTTACATTTTGATTAGCTGGTGGTTTCAAGTCCTATTTATGAGAAAAAAAAATCCTTGTTTAAAGATAAAACCTATTCATCCATCTGTCCGTATGTTCTTGAACTTGCTTCAACGAATCAAGCGTTTGATGGATTTACATATAACTCGGAACAGGAGTTACCATTAAAGAATCGTCAAGGAAACTTGAGGTTCGTGAAAATTCGTTCTGTGACAGTCATGCTTTACTCAAAAAAGTCAATGAATCTCTACCCGTATGTCCACAGTTCTTAACGTTTGTGAGCTAAATGTGTTGCGGGAGTTCAGACAAGCTGCTCAGTAATTCTGAGTAACGAAAATCGGTAGAGTAACTGCCGTCCTTTGCTAGACTGCGTAAACGGAATCTTAAATGTTCGCTCGACTGCATACAGTTCGGTACAAGCAGGTGTCAACGAAACTTTACTGAGTGATTGTGCGTTTCGTGAAAATAGGCGCGGTGAAAACCATACCGTCGGTACACTTCGGGGCGTAAATGCATTTCTATGCGTACTTGTGAAACTGGGGGACCGCGGTAGTACAGTGGTTTTAGGTGCTGCGCTACAAATTGGAAGGTCCCTGGCTCGATCCCAGATGGCGCCATTGGAATTTTTCATTGGCATAATCCTTCCGATTGCAATATGGCCCTGGGGTCGACTCAGCCTCTAACAGAAATGAGTACCAGGAGTATTTCCTGGGGGTAAGAGTGGCCGGTGCGTAAGGCTGACAACCTTACCACCACCCTGGGCCATTGTCACGTAATCTGGGAACCTTAACGTCCTGGAACCCTCTGGGCACCTCGTGCCTCTAATGGGAGTGCTTTACCTTTTTTTGCTTGTGAAAATAATCGTGCGATCTGAGTGGAATTCAGTACGAGAGATACGAAACGTAAAGCTGACACTTCGACTGAATTCAGTAAAATATCCACGAGATAGAGGGAGAGTCAGGTGGTTGAATGGTTAGTAAAGAAGTCAGTTTCCTTAAGACGAATACAGACGGCCCACGGAACTTTGGTTTTCTCGCCAAACAGTATAAAAGTTCTGAATATAACGCTCTGGATAATTTCTTAGCTTCGGGAAAGTAGGAGCAATTTGGGCCATAATTCTCTTAAGGGTCGTAACTAAAATTACACTTACGCTAGCTGCCGCGAAATCATTTAACATTTACAAAGTAAATTAAAGAACGCCTTGCAAAATTCACGCTGCGATACGGAGTACACCGTTTGCAGTTTCGTTCCATCTGAAGCACAAAATCTGTTTAGGTGACATGTTCCAACTGAGCTGTCAATCATCAAGGGTAAATATTCACCCAGTGAATTCTAAAATATTCAGTCTCGATTACATGAATAGGACTATCCGAATCTTATTTATGCTACAAATTAATTGTAACATTCGCTGAAAAGTACTAATGAGCATGCTATAAATTACATACACAGAGTGTAGTATGTATTTATGTATGACTGTATGTGTATAAGTGTGTGTGTGTGTGTGTGTGTGTGTATTACTCTTCTTCTTCCATTGGCACTACAGCCCACTGTAGGCTTTGGCCTGTCGAACAATGTCCTTCAATTTTTTCCTATCTGCCACCAACCCTCTCCATCTTCTTACTCCCAGCACTTGAAGATCTCTTTCTACTTCCTCTTTCCATCTTTTCCTGGGTCTTCCCCTTCTTCTCGTCCCTTCCAGTTCTTGAGTGAAGATCTTTTTGGGCATCCTATCCTCCTCCGTTCTCTCTAGGTGACCTAACTAGGTTATCATTTGCCCTTTTATCCATTTTACTATATTTTCTCCTTTGCTCATCGCTTCAAGTTCTCGATTCGTCCGACTTTTCCATCCCCCGTTTCCATATTTAGTACCATATATTCTTCTAAATATTTTCCTTTCAAAAATTAGCAGAGCTTCTTCTTCTTCTTTCTTCGTCAACGTCCATGCTTCCGCTCCATACGACACTAACTGTCTTATTAGTGTCTTATATAATATAATTTTAGTAGCTCTGGATGAAAGTCGACTCCTGAAGAGACTTACAGCGGCAAAATAAGTTCTACTGCCAGCCAAAATACGTCTTTGTAATTCTTTTTCCACGCTTTTATCATTACTGTTTAGCGTACCCAAGTATATATGAACTCGGATTCTCCTTCATAAGTTACACCATTTATGGTTGCCCCTTTCACTGATCTTCCGGATGGGGACGCTGAAAATCTCATATATTTGGTCTTGTCGGGGTTTATTACCAGGCTCACTCTACCTGGTTCTCTTTTTACATATATACATACATGTATTTTTATTTTGTTTAGTGATAGTTCGCTGTCGTCAACACACGATAAAGACGATTTATTTAGTCAGGCGACTTATAAATTTCTAAGCGAGAGCACGCGATCTGTTTGTTATAATTAAATATTACAGGAAAGAAAACACAGTGAGAGCTAAACACAAGCACCGGTATCAGAATGCAACTGCTTATGATGTATTCACTTTGATAAAGAAGGGAAAATTTATAATACATAGGAGCAATTTGAATATTCGTTTGTGGAATGGAGTTACATCAGGAAAGGTAGGGCATTACACTATGCACGCTAATGGTTTATCTAAGCTGCTATTCGATTCAGAAACTTGAAATGTTAAACAAGACAGGCTATGTACTTTAACGTAATATTCACGCGCGTTCGTGCCACCGCTGTTTCTGTACAAAAGCAATTAGTACTACGTACTTCGAGAGTGAGTGATTGTAGTCCTACGTACCTAGCGTGAAATGCGCATGCGCCACATTGTCATTTGTGACATGTCCGGCTCTACAATAATTTTCCACATTATCCCATAAACTGCATGATTTTCAACAAAAAAAAAAAGCTACTGAACAAGAAATGTGTGTTTTGATTTTCTGTACAATTTCTTCCGAAACATTTCTCGTTCTAAGAAAAACTGAGCGAGATATTATCATAAATGTATATTGGTCTCCATGTAAAGTACCCGTTATTCTTCTCCAATTTCAATGAAACCCGAATTTTATCGACAGATTTTCGAATCATACTCAAATATCAAATTTCACGAAAATCCGTCCCGTGACAGCCGAGCTATTACATACGGACAGACAGACGGACAGAAATGACGGAGCTAATAGTCGCTTTTCGCAATTTCGCGAACGCCCCTAAAAATGGACGAAAACTCTGAGATCAGTAAGAGGACACAGAGTAATTCAAAACAAGCATTATGCACAACATAATAAAATAGTTACATACAAAATTAACGTACTGCATGTCCAAGTGGAAGACAGAAATGTACGTGCTAAAACGGCTTTCAAAGAATGAGATCTAAACGGGATTTTTAAAGCAAATTTAAATTATGCTCAATGGGAAAGAGGAAACATGGGATTTTTTTGTAAATGATTTCCCCAATAAACACTCGTACTCTTCTTAAGGCAAGTACGCAGAGGATTCAGATTTGAAGCCAAATGGTATTACTGATGCAGGGTTAAACTAAAAGGAAACTGACGAAAAGACGACAGCCAAGCATACTAAATACAATTCTCATAACTTAAGACATGCCTATATTTAAAAATACGCCAAGCAATGGGCAATGTCCGAAATAATCCGGGTTTATTGAGTGAAGCATCACATATCTTTAGAGAATATGAAGTCCTACAGAAATGTGAGAATTCCCAAACAAGACTGAAGTTGTTTTCCGTCCATTGCCTACCAATATCGGAAAGAGCACTACCTTGCCGTTAAAATGGTCGCAGGCTTGGTCCTGTTGTCCTTCTAACAACAGCAGTATTAGAATGTAGGCGGGTATGGAGCATTCCTCGAATCACACTGACAGGAGAAAACTGAAGTACTCGAATGAAAACTCGTTCCAATGCCAATTTGTCCAACACGAATCTCATAAGTACTAGCCTGGGATTGAAATCTATCCTCTTGGGTGAGAGGCCGAGGATTTTAAATTTAAAATGACTTTACTCACATATATGATGCTTTAGTTCGTATCTCACAGAAAACACAGTCTGTTTTCATTATGAAGACCAATCTGTGAAAGCTGCGTAGAAGAAAAACCGCGGTGTAATCTTAGTAATTAACCAACTTAATGCACAAATTCTTGTTTTATAATAGGTTTATTATACGCCTGTACATGTTTCGAGCACTATGTGCTCATCATCAGGAGGTCAAAATTGTATTATACAGCATCTGGTATCATCACACCTGTATGTGGCCGTCCGGTGCACAGGTGTGCACCGGACGGCCACATACAGAATGTGATAATACCAGATGCTATATAATACAATTCTGACCTCCTGATGATGAGTACATAGTGCTCGAAACATGTAGAGGCGTATAGTAAACTTATTATGAGATAAGAATTTGTGCGTTAAGTTGGTCACTCACTAAGATTATACTGAGATGCACGGTCAGCAAAACATCAAAACATCCAAAAATTGCAGTATGTTGTGAAAGTGGTACAGAAGACGTAGGTTCGTACAGTTGCACCTTGCGATATACACAGCTCCCACTGTTCTCTACACGAATAGTTGCAGTGTGTCTGGTAAGCAATATGAGCCCCACCAGCGGACAAACAATGAAGCCAATAAAAACTGTAAACTTTATACACAAAAACAATGGCACAGAAACTTACGACTTAAAAGGAGAAGGGGATGTAAAGGCTTTCAGATGACTAAGTGCGAATCTGTAGCGTTCTACAGAATGTAGCGCTTGTGAATGTAATATGCATGTGATGACACTTTCCTATGACAACCGGTGCTAACAGGAAGAGCTCTTTAATAACATATATATATATATTGGCGTAACGTTGCGATCCATTTCCCAACTGATTATTCCATAGTTTCCAGCCTGTATTCTTCTTGTGGTTCATGTATGCAAGCCGATGTAACTGGTCACAGACAAACGGTTCTTTAATGTCCCTTTTGCGCTCTTCTGCACCATTCATACAGCTTCCGACGCCCGGCAAATATATTTCCTTTTACTGTGAACATTAAGACGTCTGAGTGATCACATACACTTAGTTGATTTTATCGATTTATCTATGCCATTTAACATGTGTTTAACGAGACGACATCTTCCGATATGAACTACGAAGCAATGACCTTAAATACTTTTTACGAATGTTTACCATGTTTATTACGTGCAACAGGGAACATATTTTTAACATATCGAAAAGCACAAATTCCACGCAAGTCAGTTCTACTATCACGCAACAGTTGAGTTCGCGTGAGACACTGCGTTATAGAAAACACAGTAATGCTAATAAGATAAGTTCGGACAGACAGGCAATATGCGAATGACGTAACAATGAGGCGCGTTCGTGCAACCATTGTTGCAGTGGAAAAGCAATGAATATTACACAACCTGTTTGTGTGTGTGACCTTAGTTATCCAGCATACAACGCGCACCCGCCATATTGTCATCTGTGGCCTGCCCCGCTCTACAGTATTTTCCCACGTTATCTCACACACGATATGATTTTCGAAAAAAAATTACTGAACACAAAATGTTCTTTTTCTTTGCAACTTCTGTTTGAAACATTACTCATTCTAAGAATAAATGAGCAAAATATAATCGCAAATGTATATTGATCATCAATTTTTATTTTTGTCAGATTTTAACGGAACTTAAATTTTCCCGACAGATTTTCGAAAAATCATCAAAACACCAAATTTCATAAAATCCGTCCAGTGGGAGACGAGTTGTTGAGTGCGGAACGACGGACAGACATGACGAAGATTATAGTCGCTTTTCGCCATTCTGCGAACGCACCTAAAAAGTTCCGGCGCGTCATCCACATCTGTATAATCACACAGGTCGCTGGGATCGAGTAACAGCCAATACGCGCGCGAAAGGTCGTTTTACGGAAACAGCGTCCACCTATTCGTCAGTCGCACTACAACCAACTGACGTCACTTAAAAACGATTAAGAGCAGATCCGGCCTTACTTGAAGACAAAATGTTACGGATTATTTGATCAATGCAGAGGAATGATAATGAAAAGGGAGAAATTACGCAACAGCAAAGCTTCGCGACGTCCACCATTCTCCTACAGTCGGGGGCGGGAGGGGGGGGGTGTTGTTTGCAACTGGGTGAACACCCGGTTTTGGTGGAAGAGGTAAGAAACTGATACCGGATATGGGAAGAAGGCTCACTAAGTACCCAGTCACTTTCCGAAATAACTAGGTGAAAATGCCTTTTAAGGAAACAGATTTCGGAAACATGAATTTTCGCAGGATCAGTGCCAGGAAAGTTCCGTGTTTGCGGAGTAGAACAAGTGGTCCATTAAAACAAAATTTTATAACACCAAAGTTCGTCAGGTTATTAACGGCATCCCAAAACGTAAAGCACATCAGAATTTTCAAAGATCCATTTTTGCGGATCAGGCACGTTAAATTTGCGAAGAAAAGAACTGTACTTTATTTGTAAAGACAAACGGTACGCATTAGGCTTAAACAGGGCTAATATAATATAAAATTATTCTGTTTACTGTTACAGAGAAAGCAGGGAAATATAAGACAGCGCAATCTTTGCGGAACATCCGTGACGTGTGTAGAAAAGAAACTCCCCAAACACTGGAACATCAAAAAATGAATATCAGTTTTCAACGTAAAAAAGATGCGCTGTAATAACGGTACTTTTTGCAGCCATTCAGGTCTCCTCCGGAAGATTCGATATATTATCGTCCACATTTTCCTCAATTCGTTTCCACTGATTCTCCAGCTCCATGGATAATGTTTATCGACACTACATCTCTAGTGCGGTTAGTGGCTGTTAATTCCCCCCGGGGTTAGGATAAGCACTGTTGAAACCAAGAGAATATACAGTTTCTTACCGACCCAAAGATTAGGGATAAGAACCGCTGGAGGGGTAGGGAAGGAAACCAAGTAATGGCGCTTAAATGTTTCCAATTTTAAACTGAAGAATGTGTCAACAAATTCGTGAAACTCTCTTCGTACAGGAATAAAATTTTCTTTATGTGTGCGGAATGAGTTTATGTTCCATCGTAAAGTTTCTAAATTTGGGACTAAGTAGGCTTATGGTTGGCTCCTCAGCTAGACAGTAACAGACGTTGAAATGATAAGTTATCTACGTGTTTGCTTCGAACAGCGGGGTACAAGAAATATATGGATAGCCTGAAATCATGAATGTCAAGTCATTAAAATGAAAGGAATGCTAAGACGTACAAAGTTATTTCAGAAGCTCAAACAACCGCCCCCCCTTCCCCCAGCCCCAATCCATGCAGTAAAAGCAAACCCATGCCACAAAGCTTCCCTGTAACTGGAAGACAAGTTCTATACAACATCGGCGATTAAAACTAATTCAGGGCAACAAATTATCTGCCTATATACAGTAAAGCTAGTTAAGAAGTTGGCTGCCTTCTACGGAATTCGGAGATTCACAGCCGTGACCACGAAAGCCAATCATTAGAAATACTCAGTACAGAATCTCACATTTTGTCCTTTAAAAATTCGCCTATCTAAGCTCAATCGCCAAATCTGCCTCTTTTAAATATTCCAAATAGAATTCTGCATTCAAGTCTCACCTGTTATACTAATCCCGGCTGTTTCATCCTTCACATTAAGTACTTTGACTTTTAATGACACTTTTTCAGCTGTTCGGGTTATACGGCAAATGAGGACTCGGCCTGTGAATGTTTATAGTAAGGGACGAACAATAAGGAACAATTTTTGAATAAAGGTTGACCAACTAGATGACACTTGCTTTATTATCTACTGCTCAACATGTTTCAGACGTTAATACGTCCATCTTCAGGAGCTTGCGACTATTTGCTGCGTTGTGTAGGCTGACT
>Ga0136643_10018564_pt1 | contig 10492 bp, 11 predicted proteins | sample TergutLab28metaG_FD_96883 | JGI IMG/M metagenome (GOLD analysis project Ga0136643, IMG submission 96883) | Labiotermes labralis P1 segment gut microbial communities from Petit-Saut dam, French Guiana - Lab288 P1 (version 3) (version 3) | ecosystem: Host-associated > Arthropoda: Insects >... | reverse complement strand
GCTATAACTTCGAGAGGAGATGTGAAAATGAGATTAAGAATGGTGATTTTAGCCTAACTTAATATAGTGCGGCAATTTTTTGGCATATGCCTTATTTGTCGCACGCTTTTAAACAGCCTTTCGTAAAAAATGAATTTTATTTGGATGCGACCAAGGTCGTGTCCTTTTTTGTTTTCAAAAAAATAGGAGGTGTCTTTATATGGCAAACAACACTTTTATCTGGATAATAAAAAATGGTGAAGGTGATTTTATTGAAAAAACTGAATATTGGAATAATTGCCCACGTTGATGCGGGTAAAACTACATTGACTGAGAACATTTTACATCTTGGCAAAGTTATAAAAAACATTGGACGTGTGGACAAAGGCAACACACAAACGGACAGTATGGATGTGGAGCGCAGGCGTGGTATAAGTGTGCGGGCTGCGGCAACGTCTTTCATTTACAATGATGTGAAATACAATTTGATAGACACACCGGGGCATGTGGATTTTGTGGCAGAAGTGGAAAGGGCATTGAGCGTATTAGATGGTGTTATTTTAGTGGTATCCGCCAAAGAAGGCTTGCAATCGCAAACTCGTGTGCTAATGGATACCATAATGACGCAGGGTATACCTTGCATCGTGTTTATCAACAAAATCGACCGAGATGGGGCAGAGCCTCAAAAGGTTTTTGATGATGCAAATGCATATATGGGCGGTTGGCTTGTTGATGCAGATGATATTGACAACGAAATGACGGAATTTGCAAAAGACGGACAGCTTTACCCCGTTTTTTACGGCTCGGCACTGCATAGCGTCGGCATTGCGGAACTTTTAGATGCCCTGCCAAAATTTTTGCCCCAAGCACCTCAAGAAAACGACCAACCATTGTCTGCTGTGGTTTTTAAAGTTGACAGCAGTGGACGGGAAAGACTTGCTTATGTCCGTATTTTTCAAGGCACTTTACAAATACGCAAGCTGGTAGAATACAGAAACAAGCAAGAAAAAATAACCCGCCTTGCAAAGCTGGAAAATGGCAAGATTGTGAGCTGTGATGCGGTAGAAGCTGGCGATATTGCTGTGCTATACTTCAAAGACCTCAAAATAGGCGATATTTTAGGCAAGTCTTGGTACAATGTACGCAAGATACAACTTGCACGCCCCACAATGAGTGTTGAGGTGATACCAAACAATATACAGCAGGCAAGGGCATTGTACGAGGCTTTGGCGGCACTTACCGACGAAGACCCCTTGTTGGACTTGGTAAAAGGCAAGAAAATGTCCCTGCGTATTTTTGGCGAAGTGCAAATGGAGGTGCTAAAAGAACTGTTGCGGGAGCGATTTGGTATTGAGGTAGATTTTTCACAAACCTCCACCATCTACATGGAAACCCCTGCTGCTGCATCATCCGCCGTTGCAATGCTATATAGAAGCGGCACACCTTTTGCTGCCGGCGTTGGTTTTTGTATCGAGCCGCTTCCAAGAGGGGGTGGACTGCAATTTAAAACGGACGTATCCTTTGGTGACCTTCAAAAAACCTTTCAAAATGCGGTGGAAGAGGCAGTTTTAAAGAATTGCAAAAATGGTGTGTTTGGTTGGGAAGTTACTGATGTAAAGGTGATTTTCAATTACTCGGACTACGACAGCGAAGTGTCGACCCCGTCTGACTTTCGCAATCTAACCCCGCTTGTGCTAATGGAAGCCTTTGAAAATGCAGAAATGATGCTGTTAGAGCCATTTTTGAGCTTTGAGTTGCAAGCACCCCAAACATCCATACCAAAAGCACTTTACGATTTGCAGCGCATGGATGCCAAAATTGACGAAAGCACAACGATAGCGTGTGATTTTGTAAAGATAATAGGCACTGTACCAGCCCATGCTTGCAAAGGATATGGCGCAAAAATTGGCGGCTATACCGAAGGACAAGGGTTGTGGCTAACCAAATTCAAAGGATACGACAACACGCCCTTTGACGAAAGCAAAATTAATGTTGAAGAAATTAATATTGCAACAAACAAAACAAGGTATATTTTACACAAATCAGGAGGTTTGCAATGAAAATTAAATATACGGACGGCTTGCATGGTGTAACCCCAGATATGCTCGAGGGCTTTTTTGTGGGGTGGCGGCGCAAGGTTTCGACAGAGGAGCATCTACAGCTTTTAGCAGGAAGTTATAAAATATGGTTGGCAATAGACGAAGACACGCAGCAGGTTGTAGGTTTTGTCAACGCAATTTCTGATGGGTTTTTGACATCTTTTATACCATTGCTGGAGGTATTGCCGCAATATCACGGGCATGGTATTGGAAAGGAGCTAATGCAAAGAATGATGGCAAGCCTTGAGGGGATGTATATGATAGATGCCATTTGTGATGATGACAAAGTTGGCTTTTATGAAAAAATCGGTATGATACGATACGGGAATGCAATGATAAAACGAAAATATGATTACAATTAGGAGGTAATTTATGTTTTCAATTAGACATGCAACAGAGAAAGACACACAGTTTATGCAAGAGGTAGGCATGTGGCCGCCTTCACCTCTTATGGAGCAAGAAATTGAAATGAAAATTAGGGATAAAAGGTGCTACATCTTGCAAGAAAACGATAAAGTCATTGGCTTAATGCGCTTTAACATGATTTTTGAATTTGTGCCTTTTTTAACCTCGTTTTGGATAAGTGCATCGTGCCGCGGCAAAGGGTATGGCGCAAAAGCTATGGAGCATTGGGAAAACGAAATGCGTACTCTTGGCTACAAAATGATTATGGTGTCCACTGAAGTGAGTGAAGATGCACAACATTTTTACCGCAAAATAGGATATAAAGACATGGGGTCAATCGTAATGGATATACCGCCTTACGAGCAACCTTTGGAAATGTTTATGGGCAAAGCACTATCTTAATGCTGTTTATAGACTTAACACATCGGCATCAAAAAATTCTGCTTCGGAAATGTCGTGGGTCACAATTATAAGGATTTTATCCTTGGTATGATTTTTTACAAGGGTCATTATTTGCGGCTTTAAAGCCGCATCTAACCCCTTGAAAGGTTCGTCCAAAATCATTACATCAAAATCTGTAAGCAAAGCACGGCATATGGCAAGCCTTCTTTTCATGCCGCCGCTGTAAAGTGAAGCCCTTTTGTGAACATCTTGACCCAAACCAGCTTGAGTCATAAGGTCTATAGCGTCTTGAATGTGATTTTTGCCATTGCGTAAAGGGAATAAAACATTAGCCAGCCCGCTTTTATAAGGCAATAGCCTATCCTCTTGAAAAACCATGGAAATTTTGTGTGAAGGTTGAGCCTTTATAACCCCTTGGTCGGGCTGCACTATACCGCAAATAAGGTTTATTAACGTAGTTTTGCCACGACCTGAAGAGCCTATTACTGCAAGTTTTGCATTGTCTTGCAACGTGAGGTTAAAATCCTCAAAAATTACATTATCACCAAAACTTTTATGGATATTTATCATTTGGATTGCCATTTGCTTGCCCCCCTTAATAGCAGCGAAAATAATTTCTCGATGATATAACCAAGCAACACAATGGTTATTGTCCAAGCCATTGCGTCTTCCATCATAAGAAAATTTCTTGCGGTGTGAAGGTTAAGGCCTATGCTGCCCCTAACAAAGCTAATAAGCTCCGCTGTAACCCCTGCTTTAAAAGCAAACCCTAGACCCGAAGCAGCAGCAGCAAATATATGAGGAAGGGTGTGAGGAAGATGGATGTTGACAGCAGTTTTTAAAGGAGGAACCCGCAAAATTTTTGCCATTTCTAATAATTTTGGGTCAACACTTTTTAAGCCTTCGTATGCATTGAAAAACACAATGGGCAAAACAGTGACAAAAGCTATGAATACAGAGAGATTTTCCCGGGACACCCAAAACAAAGCCAAAACTGTGAAAGAAACCACAGGCACGGACTTCAAGACATTTATTAGCGGTAAAAAAAGAACGTAAAATAAGGATATTTTGTAGCACAACGCTGCCAATAAAGACCCAACCACCATGGATAATAAAAACCCAAAAATCACACGACCCAAAGAAAACCACACAGAAAGCCAAAAAGACCCTTCCCCAGCAAGCTCCCCCAACCGCAAAAATGCGGCAACGGGGGAGATGAGGATAAGAGGGTTATTGATTAGGTGGCTTGCCACCTGCCACACAATTAGCCAAAAGGTTATTGCCGCAGCGTTTTTTAAAAATTTTGTTAAAAAGTTTTTCATAAGTTACTTAAGGTCTGTAAAAAAAGTTTTCTGATGGCAAAGAGCCGCCCACGGACTGAGGAAGCTGACCATGAAGTACGGTAAGGTATCCCATGATATATCTTTCCATATCAGCCCCTGTGATAAAAACTTGATTTGTACGTGGTATTGCTTGGTTAGCTATGTTTTCGTTTGGAATAATGCCAAACTCTACGGCCAAAGCCGCCGCACCATCTACATTATTTTGCACAAAAGAAATTGAATGCGCAAAGTCGTTTAAGAAGTTTTCAATGGCTTGTGGGTTTTCTGCCAAAAAGGCATTGCGCACTACAATGGCTGTCATAACAAGACCATAGTCAGGCTGAACCCGTCCCCATTCCTCTGTAAGGTCAAGGGCATGAGATACGTGTTCGTTTTGCATTAAAACTGTGGTGGCAAATGGTTCAGGCAACAAAGCAATTTCTGCAACGCCTTGGCTTAAAAGTGCCGCAATTTGAGGTTGCTCTCCGTGAAACTCTAAATACACATCCACATTTGGCTCTAAATTATTCATGGTAAGCACGTAATTTAAAGCAAGCTCAGGTGCAGCCCCCATGCCGGACAAATGAATGGTGCGTCCACGCAAGTCTTCCATGGAGCTAATTTCGCCCGTGGTGTCCAAAATGTGCAACACACCCATGGTGCTTAATGCCAAAACAGTAACACCGTCAGGCAAATTGTTATAAAGCACAGATGCCATGTTTGTGGGAACAGCCGCAATATCAATCAATCCTTGAGCGAGCATTGGTCCGACTTCCTCGGGGCTACCCAAAACTTGGATGTTGTAGGTGTTTATAACGGCATCGTTATCAACAACAGCAGCATCCATCAGCAATAGACTTCCTATTGCTGATGGACCGGGCAAAACCGCCATGTTAATATGGTGACTTTCCGGTGCGGTAATTGTGCCGCCAGTAGTAACATCATTATCAACTGTGCCGTTAGTGGTAGTGTCGTTGCTTGCGCCGTTATTGGATGCGTCGTCGTTATTGCCGCCACATGCGGCAAAAATCATCAATGCGACAAAAATTGCTAAAAGTAATGTAATTCTTTTCATTGGTATTTCTCCTGTTCGTGTGTTATTTAACCGTTATTGCGAGGCTTGTATGTAGTATGTAAGAGCTTGTGTGCGTTCTCTCCATAGTATGGCTCGCCTAGGTATTCATCATACAACTTTTTAAGCTCTTCGTTATCGTGAGAGCGGCGTATGACGTTCTTCTCGTCTTCAGAATAAAGAACAGAGCTACGCTTGCTAACAGTATCGCTAGAGAATGTGTGGTATGGTTGACCGCCGCCGTTTACACAGCCGCCAGGACATGCCATAATTTCGATAAAGTGATATGGCGATTTGCCTTCGCGAATATCAGCCATCAATTTTGCAGCATTTCTCAATTCGTGAGCAACGGCAACTTTGACCTCTAACCCGTCTAAATCAACAGTGGCTTCCTTTACGCCGCTGCCTTCAAAGCCCATAAGAGGCTCAAAAGTTAGGACGCGGTTGTCAAGTTTTTTGCCGGTAACAGTTTCGTAAGCAGTGCGCAAAGCCGCCTGCATAACGCCGCCCGTAACTCCAAAGATTTGACCAGCACCTGATTCTTCGCCCATAACAGAGTCAAAGCCAGATTCTTGAAGATTTAAGAGGTCGATAGCGGATTCTTTAATCATTTTAGAAATTTCTTGGGTTGTTAAAACGATGTCGATGTCGCCAGCCATTTCCTCACGTTTTATTTCAAACTTTTTGGCTGTGCAAGGCATTATGCTTATAGACACTAAATTGCTTTTTTCAATGCCGAACTTTTCTGGATAGTAGTTTCTTATAACTGCACCAAGCATTTGCTGTGGAGACTTACAAGAGGATACATGGTCAAGAAGGTCGCCAAACTCATCTTCGGCAAATTTAACCCAAGCAGGACAGCAGCTGGTAATCATTGGTAAAGTACCGCCTTTGGTGACTCTTTTCACCAATTCAGTAGCTTCTTCCAAAATTGTCATATCTGCGGCAAAGTTGGTGGTAAACACCTTGTCAAAGCCAAGAAGCCTTAAAGCTGTGTTTAACTTGCCCACAAGATTTTCGCCCGCTGGCAAACCAAAGGCTTCGCCCAAGCCAGTACGAACAGAAGGAGCAATTTGAACTACAACATGCTTATTTGGGTCATGCAGTGCTTCCCATGCCTTTTTTGTGTCATCTTTAATAGAGATGGCACCAGTAGGACAAACAGCAGCACATTGTCCGCAATATGTACATTTAGTATTACCAAGAGGTGCGCCATTGGTTGTTACAACCATTGCCTCAGGACCTTTACCAACCGCTTCCAAAGCGTGAACAGCCTGAACTTCAGAGCATACAGCGTCGCATCTTCTGCAATAAATACACTTGTTTTGGTCTCTGACAAGAGAATATGAAGACTCATCAATTTCATAGACGGGCTTTAAACCCGTGGGTTTAATTTCTCTTATACCCATTTCTTGTGCCAAAGTTTGTAATTGGCAAGACATGTTTCTAACGCATGTTAGGCAGTCAAGGGGATGGTCTGCCAAGATGTCTTCCATTCTTTTACGGCGGGCATCTTGAGCAAGTTTGGAATTTATTTTTACTTCCAAACCTTCCCTAACAGGTGCTACGCAAGCAGCCACAATTTTGCCGTCATTAACTTCAACTTCACAAACACGGCAGGTAACAGGCTTTATGGTTATACCTGTGTTTTGCATTTCGGTGTAGCAAATCCGAGGTATTTTAAAACCAGTGCGGTCTGCCGCTTGTGCAATGGTTTCACCCTTTTCGGCTTGAACAGCTACACCATTGATAGTGAGATTAACTTTCTCCATAATTCGACACTCCTTTAAATAAACTTGATTTCTTCAGTTCATTATAATATAATGAAAATAAAAAGTCTGTTGTATATACAACAAAGGGGAAAATAAAATTATGGAAAATATTTTTGAGGCTGTAAAAAATAACGCACTATTTAAGCATATAAACCAAGAAGATTTTGACAAGACATTGTGCTGTCTATCCGCAAAAAGTGCTTTTTACAATAAAAACGACATAATAATACACGCTGGCGAAACACCGCGATTTATTGGAATGGTGATATATGGAAAGTTAAGGATAATTAAGGAAGATATGGAAGGAAAGCAGATTATATTAGGGGATGTAAGTCCGCCTGAGCTTTTTGGTGAGGTGTACGCGTGGTCGGGGCTTTCTGGGTGTCCTGCAACAATACAAGCCGCAACAGACTGTGAAGTGCTTTTGATTGACTATAAAAAGATTATTCAAGCCTGCTCTTCTGCTTGCTCTGCTCATAGGCACTTAATTCAAAATATGCTCCAAATTATGAGTGCGAAAATTGAAATGCTTGACTATAAAGTAGAAATACTTTCAAAACGCACTATACGAGAAAGGCTGTTTTGTTTTCTTAATTCACGCAGCAATGGTGACAAAAAATTCACCATTCCGTTTAATCGGGAAGAAATGGCGCAATTCATATGCGTTGACCGCAGTGCTATGTCAAACGAATTAAGCAAAATGCGTGAAGAGGGATTGATAGATTTTAACCGCAACGAATTTGAGCTGATGTACTAGGCTGTACTGTTACATTAGGGAATGGTGCGGAAATATCGGTCGTTAAAGTCTTGGATAAACAAAGAAATTTCCTCAAACAAACCAAAAGGCTGGTTGGCGGGGTTGTACAAATTTGTTAGGATAGTAAGAATATAGGGGGATGGCGCGTAAACTATTGCCATGTCGTGAAAGGCTGGTCTCCATCCCCCGTATTTTTGGGCGGTGGGATAGCGTGAAATAATTTTTGGAACGTCGGAATTTAACATTGAGTATTGAAAATGCAATGCATACTCCGTGCCCGTTTCAAAATATTCGTGTATACGGCGCATGATATGGGCGGCTTCTGCGGCAGTCATCATATGCCCATTAATACTTGGCACAAGGGAAACATCGCCGCCGATGCTGCGGTAAAATTCAAGGTAGCTTGGCGTAAAATCGGCGTATATATTATTTAGCATAGCAAAGGCTGAATTGTCTGAATACAACACAGAATAACGCAGAAGCTCTAGGTGAGTGAATATCGTGCCGTAGGGTGTACCACGCCGCCAAATAACTCCCGTTCCCCATCGTCTTTCGCCTGACCTAAAAATATGGGTGTGGTTAAGATTTGCAATGCCCTCTTCTGCAAGATGGTACACATAAAAAGCGTGGGTGGCCTTGTTAAGGCTTGCGGTAAAATATCTTATTTCATCCCTGTGACCAAAACTAAAGTCAGTGTCTAAATTTTGATAAAAAACCGACACATTGTAAGGTAATGCACTAAAAAAATCCTCTAAAATACTTACGGACGGCCAAAAGGCAAGGTCAGTCCAAAAAACACCGTCAAGAGTATTTAGCAAATACCAGTTTCCCTGCCGCTGAACATATTCAAAGTCCCCTGGCCCTATTAGCCACAAATAGTCCATCATGCTACCATCATGCTCGGGGCTTTCAAAAACACCCATAGGCCGAGGCAAATTAATTGTAGGAAGCGGCGGCAAAAACGCCCATCCATTGGAAAAATTGCCATTAAAAGAAACTTCAACCCAGCCATCACCATTATCGTCAAAAATAAACAATAATCGGGGCTGTTCTGTGCCTATGATGGCGTAATCAAAGCTAGGGCCTTCATACAATGTAAATTCGGTTGGAATGTTGCGGATTATGGATGATTCTCTGTTTGTTGTGCGGGTACGCTCAAAAAAGCCCTGATGGGCAAGTATGGCTAAAAGTAGTGCTGTAACAGCGACAATGCCTATTATAAGCATAATTATGGCAAAAATCGTTTGTCTTTTGGTCATGTGCGTTAGTCCCCATTAAATGACGATATAATCCCACGGTACAAAGCCTCTGCAACACGTTGCTGATATGCCCCGTTTTGCAGGTTTGCGAGGGCTTCGGGATTTGTTTTAAAATCTACTTCTACAAACACTGCTGGTATTTCTAATGTGTTTAGTGCGTACAAATCATTTCGCAATAATATGCCCCTATCTCTCGTTCCTAATTCTGCTACAAGGTGACTTTGTATTATATGGGCAAAAATGCCGCTGTCGGGATGAGCAAAGGAGTTAAACAATGTTTCCGTACCGGCTACGCTTGGGTCGTCGTATGTATTTGTGTGTATTGACACAAATTTGTCGCCTAATGTATTGCCGATATGTGAACGCTCTGTTGGTGAAACAAAAATATCTGTACGACGTGTCATAACGGCGTTTATTCCGCTATTTGACTGTTGAAAAAGTTCATAAAGGCGCAGGGCAATTTCTAGTACGATATGGCTTTCAAAAATATAAGGATGCCCAGGCACAGGCGCGCCAATATCATTGCCGCCATGCCCGGGGTCTATAATTACAACAGGACCTGTAAAAACATCCCTAGGGCTGTAAATACGGATATACGTAAAGCCCGAATTTTCGTTAAAAACACGCTCTTCGTGTATTGGGAAGACATGCTGTAAAGTTATTGTGCCATTTTGAGGATGAAAAACAATTGCCTCAACAAGACCCTGTGGGTCAATAATGCGGAAATTGCCAACCTGCACAAAATCTTCACTAATAAGTGTATCTTGCTCCTGCGGCAAACCTTCTTCGCCGCTACCGCTTAAAAACTGAGCAAGGAAAAAAATTGCAGCAAACAAAAGTAATCCAATCATTACCCAAAACCTGTTGTTAAAGCGTCGTTTACGTGGCTGTGGCCGCCTTTGCGACGGTCTATTATCTGCCCTGTACTGTTCCATAATAATCACCCGACATCATTATACAATATTTTTTCATGCTTTTAAAGAGTAAATTTTTGTTGTATACTAAATCATAGCAAAATGTGTGCTTTGCACTCACGAAATTTAGGAGGAATGATATATGATAGATTTAAAAAAAGAACAAGCCCTAGCCATTTTGGTAGGCATCGATAACGAACGTAATGACATCGAATGGTCTATGGAAGAACTGGGGGAACTTGCAAAGACTGCAGGCATTGAAATTTGCGGCATACTAACTCAAAAGAGGGACAGACCGCATCCCGGCACATATTTGGGCAAGGGCAAGCTGGACGAGCTGGCAGAAATGATAGATGATTGCGAAATAACGCCAAATATCCTCATTTTTAATGACGAGCTGTCCCCAGCTCAATTTAGACATCTTTCCGACAAATTTAACTGCAATATAATAGACCGCAGTATTTTGATACTTGATATTTTTGCGTCTAGCGCACATTCGGCCGAAGGTAAG
>Ga0136643_10018563_pt1 | contig 10493 bp, 7 predicted proteins | sample TergutLab28metaG_FD_96883 | JGI IMG/M metagenome (GOLD analysis project Ga0136643, IMG submission 96883) | Labiotermes labralis P1 segment gut microbial communities from Petit-Saut dam, French Guiana - Lab288 P1 (version 3) (version 3) | ecosystem: Host-associated > Arthropoda: Insects >... | reverse complement strand
TCATATTCTTCAAATCTTGAATCTTCATGAAGACCGCCATAAATCCCCCAAGTATCACAAATTTTCCAAGTCTTGCTTTGCATATAGAGTCGGACATACGCCAGCGTTTCTCGCCTTTCGTCTGACAGATTTGAAATTCTTAATCACCTCTAATATGAACATTCCGTCTGTATCAGTCACAATTTTTCTAACCTTCTCAGAATCACGCTCAGACCGATTCCGGGGCACACCCACTCATATTCAGTGCCTACCAAGGTCTCCTTCCCGGTGGTAAAGCGTCCAGAGCATGAGTTAGCCACTCATCTCCCTCTAGCGCCCAAGTTAAACTTGAGCGGCGGCATAACTCCATCATGACACCTGCAGAGACACTTTTACCCTTACCAAATGTCACCACTTCAAAGCATGTTTTAACCATATACACACCAACTGCTTTAACATTCAAAACTCTGCATTTAATTGTGTGGTATAATTATCAAAACGAGCAGGGATTATATTCCCACATGGCATCACCTGGCTGATCATAATTTGCACTCTGTTGTCTGAGTTAAGCACTTAATTCGTAAATACAACTTTTATAAACTACATAAGAACAATAATGTTGGCGTAGCAATGTCTGCTGATGATAGGAATGTCGTGGTTAGTTCAAGAAGCTCAAAACTATCTACAATAAACATAAATTGTGTCACAACCAATGCTCAAACCTCGTTTAAAAAAATTTGAGATCAACGCAAACAAAATATGCAATCGCAGTATTTTTCAAGCAGCGGAGTCATTAGTTTGACCTTTTTAAATTCTTTCATACTTACATTAGCAGGACATAACATGTCAAATGTCTTACGCTTATCATCCACACCAAAGTTGCCTACAGTTCCCATATCAGCAGCTCCTTGTGTCAAAAAATCCGGCACTAATTGTGCCATTATAATTTCTAAATCACTTACCGGATCAACGTTGTAACGTACGCAGCGCCGGCATGGTTATATGCGGCCGAAGTACAATTCAACAAAATCAAAATCTTCCAGTACAGGTTATTATGTATTATCAATTAAACTTCAAAGGAAACGCCAATGGAGCCTGGACACGAACCAATTGGTACGGAGGCTGCCGACGTTATGCCGGTAGGCTGGCTTGCAAACAATACTTTCAAAGCCAGTTCAGTGGCAATATGGCAATCAGACCCCCTTAAAAACTATCTATGACAAAAAATAACTCGTGCCATGTCGGTACAGTGACCCCACTGGGGGCCAAGCGCAGTAATAAGGACCACATAACTCCTATACAACAAGGATATCAGGCTGTTTAAATTTCTGTGAGAAGTGGCCAATCATCGGAGAGCACTCTGAAGGATCCAGTTCACAGCAACATCCAGCTAAACCCTACGCTGACCAAATTGAGGGCCCACATGTTGCGCTAGCCACTATGAAGAAAATGGAACGAAATATAGCGGGCATGCTGTTATTCTGACATGTAAGTAAAATTGTCAGTGCATTGTACATGGCATCTGATTTAAATTACTAATACAGCACGTTAGGGAAAAGTTAGAGGGTTTATATTTTCTTCTGTTTGTCGGACTACTGGCCAAGTGTCAGTAATAGTTGTGACCTGCGACAGGACATCGCGTCATGGGATTCCTTGCTCTTCTTCTGTCTTAAAATGCTGAAATGTTTATCAGCTTTCAAGTTGGCACTGTCCGTTCCTAATGCAGCGTGCCCAATTCAAAAGCATCAGAATTAATCTCCTGGCTTTGCAGACCACCCAATTATGTTTCAAAATTACACGTTAGCCGACCCCGGTGACCGGGCGGTCTAAAGCGAAGATATGCGGCTCCTCGCTTGCTGGGATTGCGGGTTCAAATCCTGCCGGGGGGGGGGCAAGGATGTCTGTCTGCTGTGAAAGATATGTGTTGTCAGGTACAGGTGTCTGAGAAGGGCCGATCCCTCGCCCAGAGAAGTCCTACCGACCGTGTGTGCGCCTGTGTGTTGTCACTGAGTGTGATCATTTGAAAAAAAAATCACCCTCTTCACCTAGAATGAGTATGTGGGAGAGGTCAAACTAAGAAAGAATTGTACGCTGTAGCATTTACCCGTATCCTTCAATATTCTAGCTTCTGCATTTTCACTTTATCTCTAGCAGAAAGAAGAGCTGATAAAACCTGGAAACTATCTAGAAAAATGGCGCTTTTTTCCCCCCCCCCCCCCCCCCCCACCGAAATGTCACACACACACACACACACACACACTTCATTCTTCCTTGCGTCTTTCTCTTTCTCTCTCAGACTAAATTGGATTAAACATTACAAGAATCGGTAACAATGATCTGGGTATAAGCTTTAGCATACTAAAAATCAACTTGAAGAAACGGATCTTATTCTGACGAGGTTCTCTGACAAACGTGTAAACTGTCTAATTTGAAAGAAAATAAATTTGACGAAAAAAATTAATTATGTACACGGCGAGTTCTTTAGTAATACCAGTAACGTGTCTCGAAACGTAACGCTACTGACTTGTGTTCCAGAGATGCCTGGTTCAAATCTCGGTTAGGACTACCCTCACGTAACATTTCCGTGGTTTTTCCTAGTCCAGTCAAGCGAAAGCCAGACAGTGCGTTTAACACCGCTTCGACCGCTTCATAAGAGAAATTATAATCGAATCACTGCACGCCATGGGATCTCAGGTATTAACAGCGTCGTTAAATAAATTACTAATAAAGAAATTAATAAATGAGAAGTAAATAAAGAGGAGTTAAGCAAAAACTAATCGAATTGTAGTTCGGAAGATAGTTTTACTGGTTCCTCGGGCCTGCAGCCTACGAATTAATTTATCAGCACTCAGCTAATCTCAAATAATATATCCATTAAACAAGATATTCCACTAACTGTCAAATTCCATGCAAGTTAAGATAGTGTGTCTGCCATTCAACGATAACCGGCATAGAAGTAATGAACATCCATATAAGATATATTTATTTTGAAAAATGTGCACAAACCTGGTTACGCAGACGGACACTTCAGTCAAGGCATGACAGACTAGGATGAGTACCGTTTAGAGCTGTGCCTGTCTCAAGAAGTGAAATATGCAAATCAACACAAACGTTTTGAAGGCATAACCTAAAATTTAAAGGCAAGGGATGATCGTCTGGCACCGTTCACGTTTGGACTTCATTCATCGCCAAGACGTTTAAACTAAATATTAAATTTTTGCGTTTCTAAACTCTGGAAAACATGCAAAGCCCCAAGACTGAATAGTCGTTACATCCCTATCAAACTAAACAAAAAATGGCGCGATTTAAAGCTCTCTGCACGCTGAAATGAAATGTACAATTTACACAAAGAAGTGGTCGCTCTTCGCCCAGAATATGGTTGCTTGCCTCGCCAACATCACAACTTACACCAAATATTATTAGATAGTGATGCACAAACCTGAGGCGTCAGGTCGCCTGAACGACTGAATTTTATACGGTGGCGCCTAACATTGGTGGGTTGTCAGTATGGAAATCACTTTGTATCATCTTTTGGGGCCTAGAATTCTAAGGTGGCGTCTAGACTTCGGGAAAACTTGCGGACCCTCGCATTAGACTGCCAAACATTTTGACCGGCAACCAAATTAAAAAATAAAAGTCAACTGATGTATTAAAAAGGAGAAAGGAAATGAAGATTTGAAGCCTATCGAAAATCTCTAGGACAATTTTCATATCGCTTTAAACAATTACACCTATTCGTAAAGCGTCGGTAAATTCAATGGTGTTCGAAACACAAAACAGTAAAGAGACTTCTCCCTTTTTATCAAAACGTCCATACCAGTTCTGGGTCCCACCCAGCCTCCTATCCCATGAGAAGGCAGACTTCCACTGGAGGAGGTTAAGGCGGCCAAGGCTTCAAGCTGTCCACTCACCTCTATCTAGTGTCAGAGCTAAAAATGTATCTCCACTTCCCTGTATGCACTCATGGCATGGTATTAATTACGCGTAAGGTAAATTAAACTCTTTTTAAGGAACAAACTCATTAATAAAGTTAGGCGTTCTGTATTTTGTCCACAGCAAAGTAGAACACCTACTATATGCATAAAAAGGGCCATTATTTTTACTTGATATATATCGCTTGGTCACCTCCTGTCGGTCAGAGGGAAGTGACAGATAAAATAACACCCACTACTGGAACATACAGAATATAGGTCTACAATATCAAAGACATGCTCATGGAATACATTTGAAATTATATCAGTCAAAGCTAGAGATGCTGGGGTTTAAAGATGATGCATGGAAGGCCTAAATGTATACGAAAAATGAAAAGTACGTAATAGTTTGTTAGCTGCCAAAGAACAGTTGTCGATATTACAAGATATTTCGAAGTACTTCGGTTATTATAATTTATTTTTGTATGTAACATCTCCAAATGATTATAATGTACTCTGCCATATGCATCTGCCAACAACTCAACTTACAGCCATAATACTGCCACTGATATTCTTATAACCAAAAAAGTGTGGCTTGGAGAGGATGTCATTTTGTTACAGCCGGAATTTGATGGTCAGTGTTTTAAAAATTCAGCACAATACAACTGTATGACGCAAATAGTGAAACATACCGCAGTTTCAGTTTCGAATAATATGAAAGCACAAGTGACAGAGTGCGTATTCAGCGAAGCTGTGACGTCCAATGATACGAGTAAATCGCAGTGAAATAGTTTTCTCCGAGTTCTTCAGTTTTCCCCTGCGAGTTCTTATACCGAAATATTCAAATATGTTCTTATACGACCTTCGCTATTCAGTCCACATCCTGAGAGTATGGCTAAATGAACCGCAACAGAGTCCCATTGAAATTTCAACTGACTTTACATTCGTTTCTGAATATACGGCTATAATTTAACATTTAATGAGAAATTTTTTAAAATTTTCTCCGGCTGTTCTCCTGTGCCTTAGGTTGAATTCAGCAGCGATGATAAACGCGAAGATGTACTTAGATTCGTTCTCTATTTACTACAATAGGAACTCAGCTAATAATTTAATGAGTGTCTCTAGCACAATACACAGAAAGCCTGCTGGAAGCCAGAATATCTCATAACTTTCACGTTACGGCGGTATGTCAGGAGGCATCTCCGTCGAAAAGTTGTGTGGCCAGTTCAGGTCGGTAGCTAACGACTTGATGTATCCTCGTGTTGTAAAGAAGATGTCAAGGGAACCAGTCACGGGGTTCTGCTCTACCCACACTGCTTCTTGTCTTCAGAACAACACAAAGAGCTGCAGTGCGACCAACATTGCATAAATTAAGTTATGAAACATTAATGTGGCGTTCAGGATGTACGATCTTCCGGGAATATGAGCACTCATTCTACAAATCCAAAGACCCTTAACCCTTTAGATAACATCGGTATCTACAAAGACGTGTACCACCTGCTGAAACATTAGAACACCCTGGTTTTTTTCACACACAGTATTTTGCACTTCGAGATCTAAAAGCGATTAGTTCCCCAAGACCATTAACTGATTTATCTTTAAAGCGGATACGCACTATTTCCTAAGGAAGGGCAAAAACTAAATATTTAAATATGTGTTTTAAATTACGTAATTTATTATTAACCCTTTAATGCTCAGTCGTTACTTCATGTACAACGAGATTAAAATTATTCCATATATGAACAGGTTTGAGATATAAAAATTGAACGTTTTGCGGACATGTTCAATTACGTATTTTGTATGGATCTCAAAATCAACATCGATTTCTTCGCTGCACAGAACGGACTGGTATTCAAAACCGAGATGAAGTGTGTACAAAACAGCACGAATTTAATCTTGAAAAATAATTCAGGTAAATTTTCGTTTTTAAGGCTGTGTCGTGGCTCAGACGCTTAGTCGCCGGTCTCTCACCGCGGAGGCCCGGGTTCTATCCCGGATCAGTCAGCCCATATGATATCTGTGGTGGAAAAAGTGGCACAGGAACATGATTTCTCCTACTAATTCGATCTTCTCCCGTCTCGTTCATTCCACCAGGACTCCACATCCATTTTCATTCATATGTTGCTCTTACCTGAAGGACAAATTGGGCAAAGCTTCGAAACCCTCCAAAAGCAACGCCCTTTCGGAAATTGCAGAGCGTTGGGTAGAAAAGTGTTTTCACTTTTTCCGTCTTTAAAGGATTAATAAAGATTGGGGCGATGATTAGAATAAGTGAAGCGGAATAAAGCATCGTAAGTATTCAGAACACATCCCCGATGAACGCGCACAAAGGAACTGCAGAAGGCGACGATTCTGGGAACAGCACACATCCTAACCTAATGTGCCGTTTAAATTCAAACGTAGCCTATGTAGACTATGCAACGTGAAGCTGTCATGTACGGAGCCTTAGGATTAAGGTTTGAATGTGACCCATGTAATATTTCTGTTGTATCACAATCACAGCACGAACAAATCACTGTGGTGGACTGCGGTGCCCGGTACATGACTGCCTGCACTATGGTAGGTGTTTCAGGGAAACACGCTGCCTCCATCTGCTAAGCGGAAGTGATGAAGGCAAAGATGTTTGCTCGTTGGTAAGCCGTGATAACTGCTGCGCTTCAAGACACATTTGCACAATTCAGTTTGTCTCTGATTTAATTTTTGACTGCTTCTTTTGTGAATTGCGATAGGATATTATTTATTGGAGACATAATCAAAAATGAAGGGAATCCACAAATGGTTCCGCTGACGACCTGCTACGGAGCGGACAGGTATTAAGGTTGAATGTACAGCGGTTAAAATATTGACAGATCCTTTTTATGTGGATTAGAATCCATACTTCACTTGCAGAAAAACACTGAAGAAAACGGCGTTGCAGATTTGGTAGTTATGTTAACCGACTAACCAGGATCTTAAGAGATAAAGTTAGATTCACATGGAGCGAAGCTCGACGAATGTCATCACCGGAAATTACGTAGGTGTTTGTTTAGGAGTGGATGTGTACTTGCTGGTTTACATGAAATATGATCAACTTGTGTCTATGACACAAGGCAAGGTGCTAGGACAAGTCATTCTATCTTCTCTCTGACAAAGCGCTTTCGTGTTGAGAGTCGACATGGGTGTAGCATGCATCGCGTTGCGTAGAAGCTTCGTACCTAACAGCAGCCTCCGCAAGGATAAGCCGTTCTTCCTTCAAACAGCGTTAGCAAAATCTACAGCACCTACCATTTCCTTCTTTCGTTTCCAGAACACTTTTGAGGATAAAAAGAGTAGATTTCTGATGTTTTCCCCTCCAAGTGAAAGTAAAGAAAAAGCAGAATAAAAAAGACAGCGAAGGAAAAATAAAAAAAATAGCCATCCCTTCTCGCTCCAATTCAGTCAGAGCAAAAACAAAAACTTAACAAAAATGTAGATGGGAACAACACAGCTGCGGTGTGAGTGCAAAGCACGAGGGAAAGCGCAAACTTATGTAGCAAAGTAGCAAGAAATGAATGAGTGGATGAAAGGAAAGGAAAGGGTGGGGGGGGCGGAAACATGCGATTGAAATTAAGAAGGGGAAAAAAGTTTCAAAAAGTAATAACGATAACGGTGAACGGCAACGGAGAAAAGGTGGCAAAGAAATGGATTAACCAGCCACAGGCAAACAGTGTGACAGAAGCACACAGAATACTCTCAGATCGACGGAGACAAATTCAACTTTGAAAGCGTCTACATATTTTCCATCAATCTACGACCTTACCCATTCCGTGGAAGTCAAACTATAGGGAAGAGAAGAATCAAAAGTGGCTTTTTCCCTGTGACATTTCTCTAGAGTGGCGTCTCTCAACCGGCGGGGCGCGTCAACCTGGCGGATCTTAACAGCCATTTGGGCAGCAGGTGAAGGGCACGAGTCTCAGTCAGTGAAACCCCACCAAAAGCACAACTTCTGTAGTAACGAATAACTGTGAACACGGTGCAAGAACTGACAAACGTTAATAACACGTAACGTAAGCTACAGTTACGTATTAAAATAACAGATAGTCTCTGTATACCTAAACGAAAGGCACTGAAGAAATGACACTGTGGACAACATCCAGCCTTCTAACAAGGCAACGGTCTCGAACACGTGTTAAACAGAGAGCGCTGAAAATAGCGTGAACATTTCCGAAAGTAGATGCAGAGTACCAGCTTGAAATGACGGATCTGTCTGGCGTAACTAAGACATCGTCATGACGCAATTTCGACCAGGAAGATGGAATACCAACGACAGTGTTGTTTGCTTATCTCTTCGTGGAATATGAGAAGGGACCAAAGGTTCTACAAGAGAGTAGACTACTGGCTTGTGCAATGAAGTGTGTCTTAAATGTCTTCACACCCTGCCCTATCCTGGAGCTTAACTGATTATATTCACGGTAGAGGGTTTCAAAATACTACCAAGCCGTATGTAGGGCCATGATATTGTGGAAGCTAGGTACTAGGTACGTTACAGGACTGGTTGTGAGTCATTAGAGTGCTTACGTGATCGGAGTGAGTAGTCACAGACCAGGTTTGTGGAACAGAGAGCTGAGGAAAATGTGAGATACTAAATGCGAAGTGGATCAGGCCCCTTCCACTCATTCTCAGTATAATACCCGAATATAAGCCCACACAATTAAAAAAAATAAGGTTCTTGGAAAAAAAATAAAACAACGCCCTTTTTACTGCAGTAGCACTGCAAGTTTCTTTCCTTTAAACGACTGTTGGAAGGCGAAATGTAAAAGTTTGGGGTTTACTGGTCTATAGAGCAAGCCTGTACTACAAATGCACAAATGACATTGTTGCACCTTTGCAAAAGAACAAGTATCCAGGATTGTAAATGTCGAAGCAAAAAACATGCGTGGTGTTTGTTTATACTGCCAATAATAATAATGATAATAATAAATTATTCGGGTAATCAAATCGTGGATGGGATTGGCGGGGCACGTAGCATGTATGGGAGACAGGAGAGGTGTATGCAGGGTTTTGGTGGGGAAACCTAAGGGCAAGAGACCACTTGGAAGACACAGGCGTAGATGGGATGATAAAAGTAACACTGATCTTCAGGAAGTGGAACAGGGGACATGGACTGGATTGAGCTGGCTCAGGACAGGGACAGGTGGCGGGCACTTGTAAATGCGGAAATTAACCTTCGGTTTCCATAAAACGCGAGGAGTTTCTTGACTAGCTGAGAACCGGTTAGATTCTGAAGAAGGACCCTATTCCAAGGAGTAAGCAAGTAAATAATAATAATAATAATAATATACAGAGAGAGACCGAAAGACCGTCGTGACACATTTCAAGCTGTCCCCATACGCCATGAAGGCATATGTGGGAGGAGAGGTGTAACTCCACTTATTCTTAACGCGTACTAGAAGAAGGTGACTGGTAGCTCCATCTACCAGCCACTTTGCCCCCGTTACCCATTGACTTGGAGGCTAGGTGGGCCCCAGAGCCGGTCTGGACGTTTTGGAGAACAGATACAACGCTTGTCCTTGCCGGCAGACGAAGCATGATTGCAAACACGTCAATCCGATACCCTAGCTACTGTACAGACTGAGCCACTCAGGTTACTCTGATCGCCGGCGCCAGAATTTAATCCAAGTGCAGTACCTGTGGGATATGTGATACGGTGAGTATGAAGCTCGTTAATCTTCGGGCACTTCGGATTTCCATTGTCAGTTGCCATTCCATCAAAGCTCTACATATTCATTGACGTGACTTTGCGGAATGGACGATGGGTCAATTAGGGATTGCAGTTAAACCAAAGACAAGTCCGACCAGACCACAAGTTTAACAATAAAAGAATATTTGACAGAGAAAATCGGGTGACTGTGTCATGTCGGCGGTTTGATACGTCAGTTTCGTCTACTGATGTCGTGCAGGGTCTGAGCTATGCTCACTATCCTGGATGGTCACGGAAAGATCAGTTAAATCTAGTTGAATCATGAACTCTAGTCTGCCAGTTTAATGTTATCCATGTCCCGTGCAGTAAGATGACTTTACAGAATTTATTCAAACTCATCCATCCAGGGGGACATCAACAACTACAGAAGACATAGGCACAAATCCCTGAAAACGAAGAACACATTCCACGATGGATTTGACGTTCAGGTGACCGTGCATCGTGATAAACTCTTATAATAAAACGAATTAGATGCGCTAATTTCTCAAATTTCTTTTTGGAATAAAACTCTATGTGTTTCGGACAGTTCCTCTGTCCATCATCAGGAGTTTTTCATTGTACACACACCAATGGTACATGTCATAAAGGTATGCTGACAGCTTGCGAGCAGGATCAGGACGGAACTGTAGCTTATTTAATTGATACACCAACAAATGTACATATATCCATTTAATGATCCAAAATTCACATTAAAACACTTAAAACGCTCCTATATGTTCCGATCATACGATCATCCTCAGAGAGTATACACTGTTCCTTGCTAAAGTTATAGTTTAAAAACACTCAGTGATTTACATCGTTACGTTGAGTTGGTGCTGTGGCAGCATGTCTTGTGTATTGTGTGAGTCGTATACTGTTCAGAATGAGCCTGGCTATGGATGTGC
>Ga0136643_10018562_pt1 | contig 10493 bp, 5 predicted proteins | sample TergutLab28metaG_FD_96883 | JGI IMG/M metagenome (GOLD analysis project Ga0136643, IMG submission 96883) | Labiotermes labralis P1 segment gut microbial communities from Petit-Saut dam, French Guiana - Lab288 P1 (version 3) (version 3) | ecosystem: Host-associated > Arthropoda: Insects >... | reverse complement strand
TCAGAGGCACTTGGCTCTGGTACTAGTGGTTCTGCTGTGTGTATTTCTGCCTGCCCAACATCCTTAACCCCATGCACGTTGAATAGCTGGGAGAAATAGTTCCTCCACCTAGCCACAATACTGTGGGAGTTTGCAACCAAGTCACCTTTCTCATCCTTTACTATATTACACCTACTACATGCACAAAAATTTAGGAAATGTTTTAAAACCATTACGTTATCTAAAAACATAATGTATTAACGAATGTTAAATATGATAAGGATTAGTGCGTATGAAGGCATATTTATGTGCATAAAATGGTCATTCACTACTACTACTACTACTACTACTTATAAGTTTAGATATTACAGCTGTGTACTGCAAAAATATGATGTCAGTGAACGCAATCTTCCATAACATTCGACTCAACTAATCCTGTGACTGATTTAGAAGATACAAAAACTGCACTTTATCTGGAAGCAACAATTATGCACTGCAATTATATTCTCATGCCAATCAATTCAAGTGAATTTCGTCTCCTCTATTAACACTTACGAATGCTCATCTCAGGTAAAACCATGTTAAATCGCATTTGCCATTATCTAACGGAAGTCTGTCCCCTCACACCAGTGCATATACTGCAGCAAATACAAGCATGGAATTTGACATTTATGACAGAAGACGCTGTTAACTTTGGTCGTCTAATCAACACACTGACATTTAGTCTCTTTACACATACAAAACAACACTTACTTTTTAACTAGGAACACAAGCAGGCACACACTCAATACAATCCACTCAGTTCTCCTCCGTCCTTACAAGCACTGATTTGTACACGTCTCGCACTAGTGTAATCCCGATAGACCAAGTAACCATGGTAGCTTACATTCCTTGCTATCCGTGGATTGTAGCACCCACGCAGCCATAGACACGCAAAACAAATTTGTGACCACGGATCGTCTGTGATCTATGGACACACTTGACGAATGGGATGAAACTAACATATACCCACAGAATGCGCTACAGTCGTGGTCTACATATGGTTTATTTCACACTGCAAAAAAGTACGAAATTCAAACCACGTTTGTGTGCGGACGCACTGAGGCATGCACCAGACGCATGCCTTTAACCCCAGTCAAAACGATCTAAAACAAAGAGCCGCAAAGACGGGCCTAGTGCCGCATTTCTGTAAACATTTTGTTACAAGGTGTCCTAAACAGAGCTTTGCATTAAGGTACTGCAGTGCCCCGTACAGAAAATTCTATTTTATTTTATTCCTTTTCATTTTATACATTTCATACATGCTGCTATTATTGTAAAGAACGGCTGGGTACATTTTCCAGTCGAACAAACAGGAAGGCCAGATCACCTATCACTCACATAGCAACAGTAAACCAGTTGAAACTGCAGAAAACTGTTGCTAGGTGAACACAGGAAATGCTGACTTAAGCTGCGAAGTATGGTGTAGCTTGGTAAAGCGGTAGTATAGAGTCTTTGTTGAATCTTCGGTAGCGGTAGACGTATGGGGAGTGGAGAAGGAGTAAAATTTACAAGATGTGGGCTTTACCGCTAATTATCATGCCAGGTAAGCGTGATTAAGTTGTTTGGTGCCAAATTTAAGTGTGCGACATAATTAGGGTTATATTTGGTTTCATTTGGGTGCTTTATAAGTTTGTATTCCAAAATGATTGGTTGGGAAATATAAGGAAGAAAATAAGCGGCAGCGGGATGTGATCAGGCTTTCCTCGTGTTAGTTCTTTAGTAGACGTTTATGAACTATTGATTGGTGTACTAATTTTTTCCGTTGTACTATACAAGTGTCCGGGTTAATGTACTTTGTTGTAGTGTTGTAGAATATAGTTTATATATACTGTATATCTCATAGTGTTGTCCAAAGTGGTGGCAGTGGATACCCTTCTTAGGTAATGGTGTCGGTGGGTAGGATGGCCACCGCACCCCATTACAATACAATGAATACAGTCTTTCACAATAAATACGTTTTACTCTTATTTACTTCGTTTTGAACTAGTTTTCATAGCCTTCATAACACAATTGCCATTACATTACAGACAGTTTCGTTTCCTCTGTTTAAAAACTTCAGTGGCAGAATAATTACGGACAGTAGGGCTGTAATTAGAATTAGATTTGGAAGTACAATTTACCTACATTCCGTACATACTTTATAGTACAAGTCATACTACGAATGTAATGCATTATAATAAAACACAAATACGAAATATGTGCCTCTACTGATGTGTGAACTTAGACGTTTATGGTATACTTACATTTTACTTAAAAAAAAAAAAACTCATCCATATATCCGAAAGGGTCTTGGTCTTTATTTTCATGGCATTCTTTCGTGCCAGCAGCGTAGCTGGGAGCGGGGCGAGTGATACAGACGCGCCACACAACAACGTTCAAGGAGTGGTAAAATGGGCTCAACAAATTGTATTATTAAAGGTAAAGCAGTCCCATTACAGGCCTGGATAGGCCCAGAGGTTTCCAGGAAGTTAAGGTTCCCAGATTTCGTGACAACGGCACAGGATGGTGGTAGGTTGTCAGCCTTACGCACCGGCCGCCTTTACCCCCAAGAAATACTCCTGGTACTCATTTCTGTTAGAGGGTGAGTCGACCCCAGGGCCATAGTGTGATCATAAGGATTTTATGTCAATGGAAAATCCACTGACACCAGCGACCTTCCGAATTGTAGCACAGCACCTTACCCAATACAAATTGTATTATTGAGCCAAAATAACAGGCAATTCGTTAAACGCAATTTTCTAAAGTTCATAATTTCTTTTATGGGCTGCCATTGCGATCACTCGGCCCAGAAATAAAAAAAAAAAAAGCTACATCACTGACTAGCACTGAGCAGACGAAAAAAACTTTCACGATGGTGTGATCCAGACCTCTCCTTTTTACGAGAACCACGAAAACGTCAATCAAGCTGGTAAGTAGGTTGACCGGTATTTAAGCTGAGCAACTTCGAGTACAAGACAGATGCTTTAATGCTGGGACCAACTTGCTCGATTTATCCACGCTATTTGAAGGAAATTTCACCCATTATTGATTTAAGCCTGGTTTCACTGTAGCGATTGTTATTTGTTACCATTATCATAATGTCTCAATGTATGATTATTTAAGAAGGTATGATTATTTCTGAAGTATTCATCTGGCCTCAACTTAGATTGATCGTTCGTTTCTAATATGCAAATACCAAGCGTACGTAACACAGTTTCGAGCAAATTAGTCTCGTGAAGGTCACCGTACACTTTACTTATCCAAAGGAACAGACACATATCTGTGTACTTGTGGCACACAGTAACTAATCACGAATAAAGTTAAGAGTTCCTGTACTTGAAGGCAGGTCTACTAGCTGGAAATCTATATGAAAGTGACAAATTCAGCGAGCGGCAAACTCGATCAAGTCCTGATCCCTAAAGCAGCAACTGAATAGATACCCAAATTCCACGCATCGCTGTGTAACACTCACGTAGCCCTCCAAATGTTAGTATCAAAATACTGTCCATATGCAGCAAAAAGTCAATGTGATTCTTCCCTTTGCTGCACAATTATAAATAACACGTATAAATTGTAAAGAATCTCACTAACCCCGGCCATCTTTCATTTTCTCTTGTCAATCGTTATTTTCCGTCCTTCAAATGGCTGAATTTTTCTTGTTAACAAAATCCGAATTAATTTTCTCCTCGTGTTTAAACGTAGGTACTTACAGACAAAATCACTCCCAACTCAGTGGATTGTGTTACAAAGAGGAGAGAAAATGGGGATGGCGTAGATTTCGGGTTGGTAATTGCAGTCTTAAACTTCTTATTGACAAATAAAATCGTTCATGAGAGAGTAATGACGCAAAACAGTGACGTAATATATTAACAAGAAAATTATAGCCAGTGAAAGGGAATACATGAACATTAACGTTACACTGTAAGCGAAGTTGTTTCATGCAAGAAGATTCTCCAGTGTCGCAGTGACCTCGAGAACAAAAGTTGCCCATCACGTCTAAGCATGTGATATTCCTTTACTGGTAGCCGGCTTCATATGTCGGTGCGCTTCCCTGCAACCCATAGCAGAGAAATTGTTAGACCAGAAAACTAAGTATTCAGATTTCGTAACACCCCGAAATATGGCATGTCTGTTATTGGCTGCAGGCAGCAGATCTTAAATTGTTTTCAAAACCAGTCCAACGTTTCTTGACTTACAAGATGATACAACACCATTATCCCTTTGGTCTAATTACTCGAAAATCTTTACACCTATGTGAGAAGTGTGCTGAACATAATGTGTTATTCACTCTAAACTTTTGTACAAGACCCCTTGCATTCCGACATATTACCTATTTAGCGAAGAACGGTTGAGATGTGCTCAGATATGTATATGTATCGTACAGAATATACGTCTTCTTTAGATTTTAACTAAAATTTAGGCGTTTAGACAAGTTTTGGAACAAGTCCCCAGTGTCAAATTCCAAGACGGTCCGTTTAACGTTTCTTGAGTTTCGTCGGCACAGACGGACAGAAAGAAATAGCCAATGAATCTAATAGGCGCATTTTTACTACTTCTGCTGTGAATGCCCAAAAAACCAACGCGACCATAACTTCGTCTGGGAAGAAATAAAGGAAAACCAATTCGTCGGCGGACCGCTGTGTGTGACACCTCTTTGTACAACATATTATAAACAAATTCACTAACTCAAGAACTGTCAGTAGAATCAGAAGTTTAAAAATTGCAGATAAGATCTCCGCCACTGGACAGGACCTAGAGGTATTTCAGTCAGCCTCCAGATTCCATAAAGTCTCCTTAAGAGATATTTAATGGCCACTCTTCATTATTTTTCGCAAAGAGTTCGCTTTCCAAAAGGTTTCCCTACCAATATCCTACATGCATTTCTTGTCGACCGTACCCGAACCACATATCCAGCACGTCATAATTTACCTGGTATTATTATTATTATTCCAATACTAGATAATCAACATAAACTACGACGCTCCTCGCTGTGTAAATCCCTAAACTCCCATTAAACTTCGTCCCTCCCAGATCCAAATATTTCCCTGAGCAGTCTTACTTTTGTACATTTATTTATAACTGAGGTTTTCCCTGACAGAAGGAGTCAACATTGCACAGATAAGCAAAGCTACCTATACAATCATTTTATGTAACTTACGCAGTGTTCTGATATGTAAATGGAAAATCAAAGCAAGTCTTCAGATATATGTGCCATGTAATCTGAATATCAGCAGTTGGATAAACCCGGTAGATGGAGTTTGGAAGTTGATTCGAAGGGTCGGGCACCATCTATCAAATACGCATGAGAATACGTCAGCCCTGTAAACAGCGTGAAGATTGCCCCTTATGGGAAATGTGCCGTTGACTTGGTAGAAATACACAACTATTTTTGAGAAACATGTTGCCTCCATCTTCAGGGTAGCAGAATTAGGGTTCTTGGCGCTGTATAACCCCTTATTTGAAACAGTCGTTATAAAACATAATCAACTATCATTGTTGTGCAGCCCTTTCGCTTTTAAGAGACAGTTTGGCCTGTATGCCCTTGTTCAGATACATAATACAGGCTTTGCATCTCAGATCAGTCACTAAATATAAAGGGTCCTCTGGTGTTGCTTCGTGGAAATCCTGTGCTCCGCAGTGTGGCAGCAGGAAATTGACTTTATTTGACAAACAAATAAAGACCTAGAAGTCTGTAATCACAACGACGTCTAATGTCACACATATAAGCATATATGAAGCTTCGGCATGATACTGCTTTACGGTATGTCAACAGGTAGACATCGTTACATGGAATTTTACAGAACTCAACGGAGAGTGCTTGCAGTCACTGCAGAGCACAATTTCATGTCAGAATTTCGCTAAAATTGTGTTCAGTTTCAAGCAAGTTTCACAAAACTTTCAGTTGTTTTCTCAATTTATTGTGAAAGTTCTCAAACCTCAACCGAACCTTGAATACTGAGGCAGCACGTTTCTCCTAAACACTGGCACTATATGCTGCACCACATGGTGCCACAGCCCAAAAGCATATACTGCTTATAACCACCGCCTTCAAAACCTCAATGTCAGAGGCAACACGTCTCTCAGGAGACTTCGTAACCAACTACCAGACTACACGCCGTCATTAACCAGAAGACCTCAGTCTTTATGTTGACCGACGTGATAACCCCAAACCTCATACGGACTGTTCTTTCTTGTGTCTCAGTAATCACAAGAACCAACTAAATTTACTCCTCTGTTCTATACAACAATTTATCACAAAAATTATCAACAGAGCGTTCTCTCTATTCGACTGCAAATATATAAAATAAACCAGGCGTTACTTCTTCTTCTTCTTCTTCAATGGCGTTACAACTTTGATAGTCTTGGCCTTCTCGACAATATCCTTCCATTTAAGGAGGTCCTGTACTTGTAAACCAGGCGTTACTATTACAAGAATTTCCCTTTTTAAATTAAATGTTGTCTTCAATTTAATCTACAACTGCAAGTATCAAAAATTCCTTAAATAATGTTTAGATGTGACGGATCGTACTGAACGTAAGTGCGATTTCATAATATGCAATCGCAGGGCCAAAATTTTACTGTGTAGGTATGAATGACCCTGGCAACATGTGTGTCGTGCAATCGATGAAGCAAAGGACAAAGTAAAGGATAACGTCACACATCTGACAGTACGTGATAAAACTCTCACTTTCGCTTATCACACCAACTGCATAACCAGATGTAAACTCTTCAGGTACAGACCGAGCTAAAATGTATGCCTATAAATGTGCCCAATTGAAGAGATGTGTCGAAATAATAAATAGAACAAACTTTGTTTACGTATTACTTGGACCAAGGGAAGAGGATGTAATAGACACATAGACAAAAGTAAGGAGCTTTTTAATTATACACTTCACCTGGTACTTACAAAATAAAGTACGCTTATCATTGTATATTTTTAGAAGGCTACGATGGATGGGGCAAGTACACGGTGGAAACGAAAGATGCACACATTTCAGTTAGAACCCCTCAAGGAAAGGAACAGCTTGCGATAAAAGAGGTAGAGGGTAGGATAATATTAAAACGTATCTTACCGACATGGGATATGGACTGAATTCAATTGGGCCAGGACAGGATACAATGGCAGGTTTCTGTGACACGATAAAAAAAACTCTTGGGTTCGAAAGAAACAGGGTTGCTGGGTTCCATTAAATGATGGACCATTTTTATCAGCTTAGTATCAAATTTTCAGTGACGGTTAACTTTGTTTTATAAAAACTCAAATTATTTAGCAGCACTGCATAAGGTAGGCTATACAGTTTTTGATGTACCGATAATGAAGTTAAATTGAGTAAACAGAACTAAGTTTTGTGAAATTAAAGACTGATGTGATGTCAAGCTCAACATATTTTCCATAACTAAACTAAACTCCGTGGCCTTAGTCCGCACGCGAACTATACCGACAGAGCGGCCGCCGCCGGTCGGCGAACATATTTTCCATAGAGTTCGAAAATGAAATTACTGAGTTTCGAACCCAGATTATACTATAAAATGCATTTATTTCGACCTAAGTATCATCTTATTTTTCATATATGACCTTGTAGTGAGAAGGCTGCCAGGACCGCAGACATTGAGTTCAATAACACCGCACCTGACGACGCGTGCTTCTGGAGGCAGCCTAGGGCAGTCTGATTTGCAAGGTTTCAATTGTCTGCGTAGACAGCATTAGACACGGTCATAATCATACATCTCTTCTTCCTTAATTATTATTGGAGGTTTGAAATCCTTGTTACTTCAAAACGATATGCAATGTATGTGTAACCTATCACTGAGGCGCGTTCGCGTAACCATTATTGCCATGGGCAAGCAATAAGTATTACATATTTTGAGTATGTGTCCGTGGTCATGCCTTAGTTATCCGGCAGGCAAATCGCAACTTTTCTGTGCCGTATGTTTTTGTCATCGGTCATATTTGTCAATATTACCTCAAAACCGCACTATTTTTGAAAAACATTTATTGAACATAAAATGTATATTTTGATTTTCTTTACATTTTTTTCGAAAAATTTCTCATTCTTAGAAGAATAAACCGAGATACGATCATAAATGTATATAGATCTGCAAGTATAGTCCCCGTTATTCTTGTCACACTTTAAAAAAATCTTGAATTTTCTCGACAGATTTTAGAAAAAAAAACGTAAATATCGAATTTCATTACAATCCGTCCAATAGGAGCCGAGCTGTTCCATGCGGACAGTTAGACGAACGGACGGACATGAAGAAATTTATAGTAGCGTTTCGCAATTTTGCAAACGCGCCTAAAATGGCATACAAGCCTGACTGCCTGAAGGAACAAACAACATAATGATGATTATAATGATATAATAATAATAATGTTGTTATTGTGCTGTTTAAGAACTTTCAGCTATAGTCGCTACGTAGAGCCAACTGAGATGAGAAGGCGAGTCGTCGTGGCCTATTTAACGCCATTACCTCGACACTCGCATGCTGATATTCAGGAAAACTACAAAACTTCAACTATAATATCCCCCTTTAGAAATTATTCATACAGGCAATGTCTAGGTGGAACATCTCCTTATTTCTAATCTAACAAATCTGGCACGTTCTACATTATTTAACGATGTTGCATACTTCACCATTGGTTAGTCGCCTCTGTTCAGTGGTTCACATAGAAAGCAAAAACGGAGATAGAAAGAATAAGCTGCTTAGTATACAGTTTACATCCAAATCTTGAAAAATTCCTTGCAATATTCTTGTAGTTTATAAAAATTCTAGCAGTCATAGCAGAGAGCAACATTGAAACGACCAACCTTGTTGGTGTAGTAGAGGGGTGCACAAAGTTTCCCAAAATTTAATACCACCATAAGATTTTAGGTAGAAGAATGGTGACACGAAGCAAGTTCCATGCTGAGGATTCACAAATATTAGGTGCCACTGTACAAAATTTAGACGCCAAAGAAACCTGGCATCCGGATTTGTGCATCCCTGGTGTCGTGTTTAGTAATTGTACTAAATATTTTGAAGCTCTGCATTCGAAATTCGTCCCACATACCAGCTACCGTGGCTGAGACGTTTTTCTCATTCCCTCCAGGCAAATGCTAAGCCATTACCTTCGTAAAGCAATGACCCCCAGCCCTTCTAATTTAGCATTCACATTCATCCAAACATTAGATGGTATAGAGTGTGTAAGAATTGAGACTGGATACAGCGACGTTACGTACATAACCCAGACTGAATAACTTACGTTAAGTACATAACCTAGACTGAATAACTTACGTTACGAATATAACCTAGATCGATTAACTAATTATGCTATAAATTTACGCTCTTTACAAAAATAACGCGTGACGGAAAAGTCAAACACGGGTTGAAGTGATCGAAACGGCTTACAATACACAGTCCCCGAATATGGCAACACTGTCAAAAAAATCCGTAGAATTAGGCACAGAAATGACTCATCTTCCTCCATAGCATTAAGACCAGTTCTGGGCTCGCTCATGCATCATCCTGTTGAGTGGGTATCGGGCGGTATTTCGCTGGCGCTAAAGTGATGGGCCATAAAGTTAACTACTTACACCCTCTACTGCCGAAATTAAGAATGTGTGGAAGTGTACCTCCGCTCGGCCATGTAACTTCGCTACATGCACATGGACAAATTTACCTTTATGGGGGTATTACCCGTTTCTCAGCCCTGTCGATGAGCCTTTTAAGTGGCCAAGGGCAAGGTTATATGCCGCTAGAGGATGTCTTTGATCCGCTACCTTTCGGGACCAGTGAAATGCCATCGTTCCGTTTCTTGGAACACCTACATCTGAAAGACCCGCACAATAGCAGAATCATTAATTTATCTTCATCCAAAGCCTTCCTTATGGCAACAGCTGCCATACGCCCCGCGCATCGACGTTGAAATGTGGAAAATTTCATGGACGTTACCGTAAGCACTTAAGAAGCGAACATGTTGTATTAAAAATAGAAACAGGTAGCACACAGAATATGAATGGAAATGCACTTATGGCGATGACATTACACTAACGCTGTTCTAGCGATCACAAAGAGAGCAAAGACTAACAGTGCTTTCCATTATTACTGCTGCCTTTATCAATAAGCCGCGATAAAGGGCATTATTCTCTTGCCTACTATGTGTCACATTTGTGGTGGATATTTCACTAGTCCTTGAGTTGAATGCCTGTAGCCTAAGAAGTGCGACTATAATAATGGCAATATAATGGAATACGATGAAATACAGTAAACCGTCTGTTTCCAATACACCTTAATACTGTGTAGTGTAAAATGAATGGTGAGGTGAAATAGCTCGTGACTTAGTATTTAAAACAATTTTCGTGTGACAGTGATGCTTAGAAACACTCTAACCCTTTAAGGACGAAACGTAACCGTTTCATATAAAGATCTGGTCCGTACCGCACAGAAAGCACTTTTCATCTTGGTTGTAAAGACCAGCCAGTCAATGGTTTATATAGCCAAAGTCGCTGTGT
>Ga0136643_10018560_pt1 | contig 10493 bp, 12 predicted proteins | sample TergutLab28metaG_FD_96883 | JGI IMG/M metagenome (GOLD analysis project Ga0136643, IMG submission 96883) | Labiotermes labralis P1 segment gut microbial communities from Petit-Saut dam, French Guiana - Lab288 P1 (version 3) (version 3) | ecosystem: Host-associated > Arthropoda: Insects >... | reverse complement strand
CATAACCTGTATGACATACACCTGTCGCTGTGTATTCAGTACTAGACTCCTGATGACGGACAGAAAACCTGCCCGAAACATGTAGAGTTCTATTCCAAAAATAAATTTGAGAAATTAGTGCATCTCGTTGGTTTCATTTTAAGAATATATCACGTGGCACGGCCCTCTGAATGTCCGATTTTAGTAAATCCTTTCTTACACGAAATCAGATATACCGCATACTCTAAAGTGCATAGTTTGCATCTACCGACTGTGTGCTGTTTGCTGAATTTTTTTTTTTTATGCATTTCGCCGTCTCTGGCAAACAGATTTTGTAGCGCTAAATTGTGGTTCTCTCGCCACAAAAATAATCCTTCTCTACTGTTTAATTACCAGCCTGTAAAGCTCCTTTGTACTAAAAATAAGAGAAAAGGTGAGCGTAGACTTGTTTTTTTTAAGTATGACTCAAAACTTCACATTGCAATAATTTCAAAGAGCCGTGCAGTTATAATTAAGCTCACTAACAAAACCAACTTTCGCGCGATACAAAGCTGTATTACAATAATTCTGACCCCATGCTCTGTTACACCCGTCCCAAAGCAGCCCTGTCCCCCAGCTGCGTCAGCGAAGAGACACTATCGTTCAGTACAGGGCGTGACGTTTTTGAGGGTTTCTCATCGCGGTGTTTTGCCAGCCTAGCTCAGAAAACCCTCTGCCCAGTCTAACGTGCCCTAGCCAATAGCCATCATAAATGGACGGTATAGAAGCAAAATTTTGTTTCTTACTGGTGAGGTATCGGGTTCGGGGCTGGTGTGGCATCTATTTTATAAATGGTTTTGGTGATTTATGCCAGTCCCTCCCCAAAAATTCAAATGCAGTAAAGCCTTCCCTGCATACGCCACGGCAGACACCTACCAATTATTTACTTTTAAAGTCCCCCCCCCCCCGTTTGTGGGCCGGGTAGATTAGTCGGTATAGCGACTGGCTACGGGCTGGACGGTGCGGAGATCGAATCCCGGTAGAGGCGAGATTTTCCGCACCTGTCCAGACCGGCCCTGGGGCCCACCCAGCCTCCTGTAAAATGGGTACCGGGTCTCTCCCGGAGGTAAAGAGCGGCCGGGGCGTGACGCTGATCCCTCACCCCCTTCTAGTGCCGTGGTCAAGAAAGAGTAGAGCTATACCTCTACCGCCCCTACGGGCCGTACGACCTGTACAGAGCCCCAGTGCCTGTACAAGGGTGCGATTTATCTTTTTTACCCACCTCCCCCATTTGACAGCACATAACGTGATCAATTGAAAAAATGTATTGTTATTCAATACTCAATATTATAGTAACTCAGACCGTATATCGTATTTTCTTGATACCGGACCTTACTAATGCATGCCCGAAACAGACCAAGGCATGGCAACTCGTATAACAGGGAACTTTAACGGCTTAAACAGTAAAGTTACTAAATTACGGTGATATATACCGGCTGCGTTATTAAATACAATTTGATCCTGTAATAAGTCAACACAGCGTTCTATCAGGTATAATAAAGGCTACATATTTTCGATAAAAATGATTAGCCGTTTTCAGGCCTCATTACACGATTAGCCGTCATCAGGTATTCTTGTAATTAGGCCTGACGATGGTTAATCATTTTTAGCCGAAACATGTGAACCTTTTTTTTACCTGAATATAATGTTTTGTTGACTTTTTACAACATTAGTTTGTGGTGACTTTACTGGTTTGTGTCATGATGACCGGAATTCGATACTAGCCAGGGACAGGGAATAGTGTGTTTTTCTACCAGGAACGAATGTCTAGACGGGGTTCGGGCCACCACAGCCTTTCACCGAAGTTCTGTCAAAGGAAATTTAACCGAGAATACGGCGAATGGATCTCGAAACTGACTACTCAAATTTACTTAATGCAGAGGTGAAAAATCTTGTCTGTTTCATTAATGATTCATGCTTAACACCTTAAAGTCTTACGGTTACTTTATATACCACCAGGTTTACACTCAGAAATTCTACGTACCGCCCACAGGGCGCATTTATGTGTTTATACAGCAGTAACTGATAGCTTTCTTTAACTGAGAACTGTTTACTGCGCGGTAGGGACTAATATTTAAATACTGTTCTAATGTATTTTCGTCTTTAAAGGATTAAATAATAAAGGTTGGTACATGGAATTACAATCGAGAAGAATGAGATGGGCTGGGCATGTGGCGCGTATGGGTGAGGAGAGGGGGTGTGTATAGGGTCTTGGTGGGGAAACCGGAGGGAAAGAAACCACTGGGGAGACCTAGGCGTAGATGGGTGGATAATATTAGGATGGATCTCCAGGAGGTGGGATGTGGGTATATCGACTGGATTGGGCTGGCCCAGGATAGGGACAGGTAGCGGACGCTTGTGAGTGCGCTAATGAACCTTCGGGTTCCGTGAAATGCGGGGAATTTCTTGACTAGCTGCAAACCAGTTAGCTTCTCAAGAAGGACTGTGCACCGTGAAGTAGGTAAGTAAGTAACATGGAATTACAGGTTTATATTTTGGATATGTTGAACCTTTCTTTTGAAATATATTACTTATATCTCGTTTCCAAATTTCTTATTTATATTAGGACAATGGCACCACAGACAGACGCTTCTTAACGGTCATGAAGGCGTGTAAGTTAAGATAAAGGTCGACGTACTCCTGACCCCTTTATTATTAGAGTGAGTGATCGGCTTTAGACTACAGTGGCTTTGACCAACAGACATGGCTGTTGCTAGCCTACCGACTGACTGGATGTCTCAAGTGGGTGGCTGTCGAATGAGGAAGCGGTTACAGAAAGTTTTAATGCAATTCGTTCCGCAAGTCGAAACACAAAAAAAGTCCAAACAAAATTAGACTGTTCAATGACACCTGAACCATTGGGACAGCTAATGTTCTTTTACGCATGCGCGCGCGTTTTACCAGATTATTTCGGTGAGCCGAGGCAGTTCAGTTGGTGTAGTGACTGGGTTATAGGATGGACAATGAGGAATTCGGCTACAAATCCCGGGAAGAGAAAAGAATTTTTTATTTCCTCCAGAGTTTCCATACCGGTTCTGGAGTCCGTCCAGCTTTATCGTCAGCGTGAAAAGATGGCTCTTGTCTGGAGGTAAAGAGGTCCAAGCTTAAAGCGGAACACTCATCTCCGTCCGTGTCGAGTTTAGGAATCCTTGGAGGTACATGAACTTTTCAGTATGCCTTAATTGCGTGGTGCTTATTTGAGCAACGGGACGATTTCATATTTGATTCCACGGGACAGAGTCCTTCTTGGCAAGCTATTAATAGGCCTTCAGCTACTCATTAATACCCTTCTTATAATTAAACCTTCTAGATGCACTAACTCCTTACATTTATTTTTGGAATAAAACTCTACATGTTTCGGACAGTTCCTCTGTCCATCATCATGGGTTTTTCACTGCACACACAGCAATGGTATATGTCATACAGGTTTGCTGTCAGCAAACCTGTATGACATATACCATTGCTGTGTGTGCAGTGAAAAACCCATGATGATGGACAGAGAAACTGTCCGAGACATGTAGAATTTTATTCCCCCCAAAATTTGAGAAATTAGTGCATCTAGTTGGTTTTATTATAAGAATTTATCACGATGCACGGTCACCTGAATGTCAAATTCAATTACACCCCAACCCCCTCCATTTTATGGAACCCGCAATTTCATCGCCGCGTAACAAGAGCTTACCACCTGTCCCTATCCTGAGCCAGATCAACCCAGTCCATGTCTCTCATCATACTCTTGAGGGTTCACCTTAATATTATCCTTCCATCTATGCCTGGGTTTCACAAGTATTCTCTTTCCCTTGGATTTCACCACCAAAACCTTTATGGCCCTCTCCTCTCCCTCGTACGGGGTACCTGCCCCCCCCCCCCCACCTGATTCTTTTTACTGTGATCACCCGCATAATATTTGTTGAGAAGTACAGATCATTACGCGATAACTTCCGGTAATTCTTTTCTCTTTATTGTTTCCCGTTGCCCTGTATTCTACTGCACATGGTTTGTAGAAGGTCGGGCTTAATTCTTTTTCTTTTTGATCAGAATATCCCATCCCGGAAGAATTTCAAGGAACGAAAACATTCAAGAATATTGACCTTTTTTTTTTAGTTCTGTTATATGTATGCATATTGGAAGTTACCTTAGTTAAGACAATTTTATGCTTATTTTGAAAAAAAAAACGTTTCTGCTTATCAAATAAAAATTACGACACGTATGGGAGTTGTGGTATGGATTGAAAAGATTAGAAATGCTCACGAAGTTTTCGTCGGAGTATCTTAAGGGAAAGAGAAAACTTAGAAGTTCTAACCGTACAGGCAAGGGCACCACCAAGATGAATATTAGAACAGCAGGGCACTTCGATGTGCGGTGGATATGTCCGACTCAGAACAGGGTCCAGTGGGATGCTGTTGTGAGCATGGTAATGAACTGTGTGAATTCCATAAAGTATCTTTACACTCTGAGCTGCCATGAATTTGTCCATCGTGTGGGTTACAATTCAGGGCACCGAAGAACTGTTTAGCCTTGAGAAACGCGTTAACAAGTATGTAGAAGGAATACACCTCGCTCTATCTTGCAAGGTGCAAGGTTTTATCAGGATTATGGAGTGTTGCACAATTTTATGTTTATGGTCAGACCGGGTCAACAGCAGAGGTCAATGTATTGTCAATAGCTACTAAGATTCCGGCCAGGCCGCAGTAAAGGTGAAATGTTTGCTGCCACATCTATGCTTTGAAGCCTCTGGCTACTGTATAAAACATGGAATGAACAAACAAGCACCATGCTCCTTCTGTATAGGTTCAGACGTGTAGGGCCAGTTATTGCTCTGCGAACGGGCATTGGGCCTGTGGGAGAAAGACAGGTATCGTGCGACCCCAGGAAATCCTATTTCGCACTAACTTCGTGGCTGTTCCTTCGTATTTGTTTTCTTGCTGGAGACAATACATGACACACTCCTCCTATCCCTCGGCTTTCGTATCTCTCCTTTCTGTAATATTTTATCTTCTGTTTTTTTCCGTGCAGTTGTCCTAGCCGTTCACTTAATTACTTATTTATTTATTTACTTACTTACTTACTTACTTACTCCATGGTGCAGAATCCTTCTTGAGAAGCTAATAGGTTTTCAGCAAGTCAAGAAATTCTCCGCATTTCATGGAACCCAAAGATTCATTACCGCATTTACAAGTTCCCGCCACATATCCCTATCCTGATCCAGCTCGATCCAGTTCATATCCCCACACCCCACTTCCTGAAAATCCATCTTAATATTATCCTCCCATCTGCGCCTGGGCCTCCCCTAGTGGTCTCTTTCCCTCAGGTTTCCCCACCAAAAACCTGTACACGCTTCTCCCTTTCCCCATACGCGCTACATGTCCCGCCCATCTCATTCTTCTACATTTTAACACTCGCAAAATGTTGGGTGAGGAGTACAGATCCTCACTATGCAGTTTCCTCCACTCCCCTGTTACCTCATCCCTCTTAGGCCCAAATATTCTCCTCAGCACCCTATTCACAAACATCCTCAGTCTACGTTCCTCTTTCAACGTCAGCTACCAAGTTTCACACCCATACAAAACAACTGGCACAATTATAGTTCTGTACATCTTAATCTTTAAATTTTTGGAGAGCAAACTGGAAGACAAAAGATTCTGCACCGAATGATAGTAAGCATTCCCTGACTTCAATCTGCTCTTAATTTCTACCGGAATAGAATTATGATTTGTTAAAGTCGTTCCCAAATATTTGAAATCTTCCACCCTTTCAAAGGAACTATTATCAGTTTTCATACTGTGACTTTGTCCTGCATTCTGATCTCAAGACTTGACCATGTACTTAGTTTTATCCGCATTTACTTCTAGTCCAATCTCCTTACTAGCCACTATCAAAGATTCTGCCTTTTCCTTTACAGTATGTACGTTTCGTCCCAATACATTAACATCATCGGCATAATCCAGAAACTGCTGTGTACCATTTAGTTTCAAGCCATCCTGGTTACCTGAACCCTCCTAATGGGGTCCTCTAAAGCAAAGTTGAAAAGCAATGGCGATAGAGCATCTCCTTGTTTCAAACCATTCTTAATAGGAAATACGTCAAACAAATTCTTGTCTACCCAGACTCTCCTATACGTTTCAGTCAGACTCATTTTTATTAGCCTTACCAGTTTCATGGGGATACCAAACTCAATGAGAATATTATACAACACTTCCCTCCTAACTGAATCATAAGCTTTCTTGAAGTCTATAAAGAGCTGGTGCACTGCTTCTTTGCATTCCCATTTTTTTTCAAGTATTTGAAGAATGCGGAATATACAGGGCGTTTCATAATGTACTCCGGGATCACAAAAATTTATTATAGGAAAACCGTAGGACACGTATTTACGAAACCTGTACAGATAGAACGATAAACTCAAAATTTTTTTCCCAGTAAGTTGATTTTCATCGTAGTTCACATTTCTGCCGCTAGGCGATGCGAGTGTATGTAGTGAGAAAAATGGCCGCTCCAGGGGAGAAGTCGTTTTGTATTTTGGAATAACACACGAGTAAGTGTGTAGTTACTGTGCAAAGTGTATTTCGTGCAAAGTACGCAAAGGTATTCGTCCCACCATTGTCATGTGACCTCGCTGACCTAAAGACACGGATCATTGCAGCAGTGAACAATATCGATGCACTCGTGCTGACGCGTGTGTGGCAAGAAATTGAATATCATATCGATGTGTGCCGTGTCACCCTTGGTGCACACATCGAACATCTCTAGTTGTAAAAAAACTTTTTCAGTTTTCCTGTGGCTGTGAATAATTCAATTAAGGTAGGTCCTTTGGTTTTTCTTGTTAGAAATGTTTGTAATCACGGAGAGCATTATGAAAACGCCCTGTATGTTCGGTAGTTGACCTGTTGCGTCGAAATCCACATTGGTGATCCCTAAGTCGTTCACAATTCGATGAAATTTTCATTAGTATGGAAAAACGAATTGCTACGAATGGACCACCACCACAATTTATTTCTCATTTGACACAATATTAAATCTCAATATTAATTTTGTACGCTACATTTGTTCAGTTATATAAACAGGCTATATTATCTGCGCTGGTTATCATGCGTTCTTTGCCCAGGATGGGCCATAAATCACATACCATTACGAATTTATGGCTACTTTGTATCATGAAAATACAGTGGAGGAATAAACTGTCAAAACTTCGAAAGAATTCACGTAAATGGCTAAAAAATAACACATCAATAGACTTCACAGTTGTATACATCTTGATCTCGGTTATTTTAATACTTTGAAGTCCAAATTTAAAGAGGAACATGCTTAGAGATTCAGCTCGTACCGCGCAGTAAACGCATTCCTTTTTTATTGTAAAACAAGACAGGAAATTTACGTATAACGTAACAATGAGGTGTCCTCGTTCAACCATTGTTGTAGTGGAGAAACATAAAGTAAAACACATTTGAGTGTGTGTTTGCAGCCTTAGGTATCCAGCATACAATTCGCACGCGTTACATGGTCAATATTTGACAGAAACGCTTCTTATTCAAAAAGAATTCAGCGAAATACTACCAAAAATGCATAAAGTTTTTCATGTCCGTGTCTTTATACTTGTGAGATTTTAATGGAATTTGAATTTTGTCGACAGATTTTCGAAAAATACTAAAATATGAAATTTCATGACAGTCGGTTTGATGGGAGCCCAGTTGTTCCATTCGGATGAATGGAGACACGGACAGACGGATAAGAAGGAGCTAATAGTCGCTTTTGCAAATTTTGCGAACTCACCTAAAATTTCAGCTTGTGCCTTACAGAGAACATGCTTCTCTGTCGTGTAACAAATATTTAATGTTGTGTCAGGATATAATAATACAAGAGTGGTTGTCTTCTTCTTATACCTCAATCTTTTGATTGGTTGGCGGCTTTTCATCTGGATTTTTTGGAAACTGAAGAAGAACGTTAAAAATAAAATGGGCAGATAAAATAAAGATTGATGAAGTTTTTCAAAGGACGAAAGAAGAAAGAGTAGTTTTAAAAATTAAAAAAAAATAGACGCCACTCATGCATAGATCATACAACTAGGCATAAAGAGTTTGTAGTAAAATCCTTGAAGAAGCAATATTTGGAAAACAAAGGCCGTGGGAAAACCTCGACTACAGTACTTAGAGCAAGTCGCCAGGAACAGAGGAAATGACAGTTATACAGCAATGAATAAAGAGGGGTTGTAGTAATCGTTAAAACTGAAAACCATAACAAATATAAAATATGCGGGCAGAATGCAAAGGTTCTGTGATAGTTGTAATAGTAGAGAGCAGCTGGTAAGCCTATATACCGTTGTCGACTCATGAGAACTGCTTTGAGCTACGAAGTGGTGGCGCAGTGGATATCAAACCGTTAGATGTTTGCTTCCAGTAGCCGACTGAGTCCAGCTAAAAATACAGAGTTATTCAATTTATGATTGTCGGGGTTTTAACAACTTGTCAAACACAATACACTTGAGATAGCAGTATATGTATTTTTTATTTAATAGAACAACACTCAGAGTTTTTGTTACATGCCTTACAGTTGCTCTATATGTGCACTCTTTGTGATTCTACAAACATCAACACGATAATAGAGTTCATTCCAAACTGATTGTAGCATGTCAGCGGTGATTATCGATTATCGTGTTGATGTTTGTAGAATCACCAAGGGTGCACATATAGAGCACCTGTAAGGTATGTAACAAAAACTTGGAGTGTTGTTCTATTAAATAAAAAAACACATATACTGCTGTCTCAAGTGTATTGTGTATGGCAAGTTGTTAAAACCCCGGCAATCATTTTGAATAACCCTGTACTTCAGGCTTAAAGGCAGTCGTGTTTGTGCATGCGAATTAATATTATTGTCTATTGTCTATTATATATATATATATATTTGTGTGTGTGTGTGTGTATAAATTGTGCATAAATCTTATTTTGGACTTTATGTATAATGAACAGCTGACATATGGCGACTGGTGGAAAGTGACAGATGCCGTGGTAGAGACTTATCACTGTGGTTCGAAGTGTTACTGACGTCAGTGCATTAAGTTCAGGTGTTTCCGAGTCTTTCATTTCTCACAGTTCATTTGGATCCACTTACCTGCTTCATCGCGTGCTGGCAGGATAATGGTATCATCTCGGAACCAGGACGTCACTGTGACGTAATCTTTAACAAATGCAGGTATGACGCAGTGCAGAACGGCTATGTTACCCACAAGGACGTGCGTTCTGTAAACCTGCACCTCGTAATTCTGACGAACAACTGGAAAGATAAAAGAAACCTTAAGACAAGAGAAAACGTAGCACGAAGAATCACTTCTATTATCAACCAACAACTGCACTAACATAACTTTCACATAAAACACTTTAAAAACACTTAAAATCATTCCGACATGTTTCGATCTTGTCAGATCATCATCAGGGAGCTATGTTGTTCCTTGCTAAAGTTATATTACAATATTCACAATTTAATTCGATTTTGCAAACAAGGTGTTGTGTGGCAGCATGTCATGTTGTATAGGAACGTGTGTATATGTGTATATATACACATATATATATATACACATATATATGTATATATATATGTGTATATATATATATACATATATATACACATATATATGTATATATACATACATATATATACATATATATATGTATATATATATATACATACATATATTGAAAGGCATACGTAAGTACCTTCATACCGAAAGGGATAGTTCCGTATGCTTTTCAATATATATATAGAAAAGTTTGTGACTATTTCTAGTGTGACTTTAGCAAGGAATATATAGCTCCCTGGTGATGGTCTTAGGACCGAAACATGTCGGAGCATTTTTAATGTTTTAATGTGTATATTTTATAAATTTTATATATGTGCAGTGGTTGGTGTGATAATTGAGTAATGTATTGGTGTTGTGTTAAGACGGACTAAACTACTGTATTGAATAGTAAATAACACCATGAGATGGCTCCTATTTAAAAAAAATGCGTATGTTCCTGTTGTAGATCCAGTTGAAATAAGAAGAAGTCCTTTATTTCAATAGCAATCTCTCTTCAACCTGGGCCCGCACATGGCATAGCATTTAGCCGTTTGAATCCCAGTGGTAACTATATGCACCATCTGCTCTATCACCGACAAACGCATTTTTTATTCATCTATTATTATCAACCCACACAGCATTAAACAATTGGTCTTCCTAGTGGTAAGATTAAGAATGAGATGGGCTGGGCATGTGGCGAGTATAGGTGAGGAGAGGGGGGTGTATAGGGTCTTGGTGGGGAAACCGGAGGGAAAGAGACCACTGGGAAGACCTAGGCGTAGATGGGTGGATAATATTAGGATGCATCTCCGGGAGGTGGGATGTGGGTATATGGACTGGATTGGGCTGGCCCAGGATAGAGACAGGTGGCGGACGCTTGTGAGTGCGGTAATGAACCTTCGGGTTCCGTGAAATGCGGGGAATTTCT
>Ga0136643_10018556_pt1 | contig 10494 bp, 5 predicted proteins | sample TergutLab28metaG_FD_96883 | JGI IMG/M metagenome (GOLD analysis project Ga0136643, IMG submission 96883) | Labiotermes labralis P1 segment gut microbial communities from Petit-Saut dam, French Guiana - Lab288 P1 (version 3) (version 3) | ecosystem: Host-associated > Arthropoda: Insects >... | reverse complement strand
TGTCTGTGTGTTTGTGTGTGTTTGTGTGTGTGTGTGTGTGTGTGTGTGTGTGTGTGTCTAATTGCGTGTGAACTGGAAACCTCAACAATGAGGCTGCCTACTTTCAACTTCGGCTGTGGCGAAACAAACAAGCAACCTGCCTCCACTGCTCTTCACTAACTCCCACTTAAAATTAATAATTTACAAGGTAATTTATCTTACTGAAATGGTTTTAGATACTCTCCATGTCAGATTGTTCATATGAAGTCCCAACTGATGTCACAATTTGAGGTGTATTGAAAATTTCTAAGAAAATGTTATACAAAACTTGAAGTTTGTCGAAGATTTTTTCCTCGCTGCATATCCCCAGGTATGCCTACAGTTGTTTGTCATGACCCAATTAGTGATTTGTAATCAAAGTTTTATTTATTCACCAACTGATGCACTAGAGAGTTGTCTCAAAAAACAATATTAAAATTTACATTAAAACAGCTTCCACATGTTTCGCTGTTACAGTTACACCATCATCAGGGAGCGCATCAATTCGTGCTTACTAAAGTTACAGTTGTTAAAAATATTCCATTAAAATTATTTTAAGAACTGTATCTTTAGTAAGTACAAATCAATGCGCTCCCTGATGATGGTGTAACTGTAAGACCGAAACATATCGGAGCTGTTTTAATGTAAGTTTTAATGTAAATTTTAATATTGTTTTTAAGACAACTCACTAGTGCATCAGTTGGTGAATAAATTAAACTTTGATAATATCAAGATGCACGGTATGAATGTGGGAAAATAAAGTGATTTATAAATTTTCAGGATCAGGTTATTTCCGATGTGGCAGTACTTACTGATGATGGGACAAGGCTTACCGAGTTTATATATATGAGCTTTAAAGAAAATCTACTCAAATCGGACATGTAGGTAAGTTCATATTGAAGGAAGACATCAAAATATTTGACGTGATTTAAGCAGTTACTGTGTGTGTGTGTGTGTGTCAGTTACTGTGCGTGTGTGTGTCTGTGTGTGTGTCTGCGTGTGTGTGTTTGTGTGTGTGTGTGTGTGTGTGTCAGTTACTGTGCGTATGTGTGTCTGTGTGTGTGTGTGTGTGTGTCTGCGTGTGTGTGTCTGTGTGTGTCTGTGTGTGTGTCTGTGTGTGTGTCTGTGTGTGTGTGTGTGTGTCTGTGTGTCTGTGTCTGTGTGTGTCTGCGTGTGTGTGTCTGTATGTAAAAAACAGTTACTTAAGGTGCCTTGGTCATATATTTATTGTCCTTGATGCCAATTCTGAAATCCCTTACCCACGGTTCTAGCGTTTTTAACGTTAATTTTGCAATTGTTTGGCGCGTGGTAAACAATACATCGCCAGGCCCGAACAGTGCCCACGCACAGAAATGTCCTGTTTCTCTGAAGCATCACGTACAGGAACATGACTGCCACAGCACAGGGTCCACGTACTTTAAATTCAGATTTTACAAATGCGGTAAATAACACCTCAACATGCCTAAACACAAATTTACACGGAGCGAACTCAATCCAGTAATCAACTAACTGACTGCAATGATCCTAGTACTTCTTTAGAAATTCTCCACGTCTTATGGAACCCGAAGTTTCATTACCGAATTCAAAAGAACCAGCCACTTTGACTAATTTTCAAACATTCTAATGCAGCCCACCGCCTCCCATGTTATCTTTCTAAGATCCACCTAAAGTCTGAGTCTCCTGAGTAGTTTTTAACATATGCAACTGCAGAACAAAAGGATCTCTTCACAGACCAGCCGGTAAGGAAAGATGTCTCCTCTGAAAGCTGCCAATTCCCCTTACGCAATTCAAGTGCTGCGCACAATTACTGGCAAGAGCGTAGATTAGGCAATTTTAAAGCAGAATCACAGCACTGTGAAACTCTCAATACAGATAGGAATGTGTCAATCCTTCTGTCTTCTTTCAATATTTGACACTGTGCGTATCAGCCATCATTTTCCAATTTCTACAGCATCCGTCGTAAGAAGCCCTACGGCAATTTTCAACATTTTTCTTTTCCAGCATCTTCTTCATTTTCACGGTTCTGTTCCACAACCATAATGACAAAACACAACAGTGGAATGCCAGAGGGATTCACAGAGAAAGAATGGAATTTCTTACAAGTTTGGAACCAGAGAATGTCTATTGCCCTAACAGAATTACCATCAACCAAATATATAAAATTAAATTGTCTGAAATGTTGCTTACATTCCGATCCCAATGGCCACGCGGCCTAAGGCGTGGGTCTGCGGATGCTCGCTTCCTAGGATTCTGGGTTCGAATTCCGCCGGAAGCATGGATATTTGTCTTTTGTGAGTGTTGGATGTTGTCAGTAAAAGGTCGCTGCGACTGGCCGATCCCTCGATCAGAGGAATCCTACCGACTCTGCTGTGTCTGAGTGTAATCGTAAAGCTTCGATAATGAGGAGTCCCTGGCCCACTAGGGGGTGTTGCGCCATCTAAAAAATAATTACAGTTTTCTGATAGGGAATAGATTGAACTATGAAGCACAGTCACATTAATAATAAAGGGGATTAAACATTCGGATAATTTTATGCGTTTTCGAACTGCAAATATCGGTTATTATGTTCGTCATGTAGGGTGCAAAGTAGATCCACCTCCAAGTGGTGCACCCTGGGCAACGTTCTTTACGGCTAAGTGACCTACAATCCTGGCATAGCGACCAAACTAACTAAGTAATTAGTAAACTGATTAAATTTGTGGATATGTATAACCAGAAAGGAAAAGTAAGAAAATGCTCTTCTCAGAGAAAACTAAGGAACCGATGTAGAGACCCCTCCCACAGCACACACACACACACACACACACATCGACCTAAAAATCCTCCAGTGGAATGCCGGAGGGCTATCACGATATAAGAAAACCGAACAGTAGCTAAATCTGGTTAAATATGACGTAGACTTCTTCGCGATTATGTTTTTTTGGGGGGGTCAATGATAAACAATCAATGTACCTGCCATTAGAAGAATACATAAAATATTCGTCATGCCTGTGTGGGTCTGTATGTCTGTCTATATGTCTGTCTGTCTGGTCTCCGTCCGTCTGTCTATCCACATGTAACAAGTCGGCATCCACTGGAGGGGTTTACATGAAATTTGATATTTGGGTATTTTTCGAAAAGCTCTACGGATAATTAAATTTTTATTAAAATATGACAAGAATAATGGGTATTCTATATGACGATCAATATATATTTTTGATCATTTCTCGCTCAGTTCTTCTTAGAATTAGAAATATTTCAGACAAAAGCTGTACAGAAAATCAGAATCAATGACGTTTCTTCAGAAATGGTGCCTTTTATTGGATAAAGTGGAAAAATATAAGAGGACAATAAAACACGACGCATGCGCACTCTGCATGTCGGATAAAGAATACAAAAAGACCGACACACTCATAATGTTTAATGGTTATTGCTTTCCCACAACAGTAATGATCAGACGAAGTCATCGGTGTTAGATTCTACCATTACAGCTTGTTTGATCATCCAAGTTCCAATTATTGGAAGCCTTCTGTATAGAAATGCGTACAAGCAACTGTAAAACAACGTCATTTCTACGGGTCTATATATATATATATATATATATTGTTAGGACCGATAGAGTATATTTATTCAGATAAGCAAGGACGTTGCTGTAAATGTGGATTCCGGCGCGAATCTTTCTTATATTGAAGTCTCGACCACACTAGCCAGCAAATAAGTTTCGTTAAATAATTACAGTAACAATTTATAACCCTACCTAATCATTTTTTTAACATTCATAAGTCCGTGCATCGCTAATATATTCGCAGAGTACAACCAACAAGATGCGATGTTTCACAATTTATTTATTTCTGTAAGACGCTGTATATGCTTCAGACGGTTTTTCTGTCCATCATCAGGAGCTCAAAACTGCACATACAGCTTCAGGTATTTGTCAGCTGATGCCTGCTGCTAGCAGCAGGTATCAGTAACGGTCTGACAAATATATGACCCTGTATGTGCAGTTTTGAGCTCCTGATGATGGACAGAAAAACCGTCTGAAACATGTAGAGCGTCTTACAGAAATAAATAAATTGGGAAACGTTGCATTTTGTTGGTTGTATTCTGAAAACCTACTTAATCATATCGCGACATGCTACGGGCTGAAGTGTCCGCTATTCAAATTCCGATGACAGCACAATTTTTTGTACTCGTCCACGCCGTCCCGACGGCCCACCCATTTTCCTGTGCAAAGGATACCGGGTATGTTTCCCTGGCTCAAAGCGACCAGGGCGTGGCGTTAACCACCCACCCGTTCCAGCGCCGAGGTTGTGTCTGTTTAAAGTTGTACCTCTTCCCCCCCCCCCGCCATGCTTCCATGTCCTGCTATAGCGTGAAATTTGCGTTCCACTTAATCACAACTAATGTAAGTCCCACCCACACTAAAAATAGCAATCATTCTATCACTGTTACCTTGTATTTTGTAGTCTTTAGTAATTTTCATTCATGCGCAAATGAACACTCAGCGTCCAGTCGTGTTCACATGAGACGCACTTTTTACAACCCATCACCCAATCCAAAACATGAACCAAAAAGTAAGTACGCATTCGTGGAATCAAATTTGGAAGATATTCAAATGACGTAACACGGTCTATATGTCACTTTGTTGGGCGTTGTGGCAACCTAATAAACTGATCGCGCAGTTGCAATCTGCAAAGTACTCACAAGATTTATTAAAAACCAACACGACTTTGAACTGAAAATTTCTGATAAACAGAAATTTAACCTGAACTTGAATGGAGGTATCACGTTGTGCTTGGATACGTATTATGATATTAATAGCGTATGTCAGCGTAACTGTTTTTATTACACACTGTGATCACAATGTGTGCACAGCATCCTGTGTCAAACTGCAAAGAAAAGGCCTGAAGATGACTGTTCAATAGTCGAAACATGTAGCCTATGTAATTACCTTGTGTAATAAAAACAGTTGTGCTGACGTACACTATTAGTATCATAATCAAAATTTAACATTCATTAAAACCCCTAATTCAAGAATGGAATCGACCGCACAATTTACAGCAGGGTGGACACATCACTGCCTCTCTGCATAAGGTTCTAAGATAATGAATAAATCCAGCTATAAAAAACTGCTTTGTAAAAAGTGGCATCTTGAATGTGTAGCATCTAGTTATTAATTAAAGGTAATTTCACGAAGTTAACTTTACATTTATACTTTAAATGTATCATGAATTATGTTGGTTTTATATTTTGTTCCGTTTATTGTCAATAATCGTTACATTCTATCCCAAGTTTCAAGTGGTCATAACTCCGTAGCCGTCCAAAATTGGACACATGTTCTTATGAATTATTTTGATCACAAAGACCTAGGAAATCACCTCCTGCAGTAATGTCCACAAGTCGTGAAACACCCTGTATAAAAGGGCGGTGACGTATAAACAATCTGACAACAGCACTGACACTATCCCTTTCTTAAAACTCAATAAAGAATCTGCAGTCGTTCAGATAGAAATGAAAAATCTATTCGCCGACGTCTGACCCAAAATATTTACACAAATCCTGACCTCTCTAGAGACGCAGAGCACAATGCTCAAAATTTTCTGAGTCAACATTGTAAGCCTTCTGTACGATAAACAATTCACCATGACACAGAACTGCTACTCTTCCACTTTAAAACGGGGAACCGCGGTAGCACAGTGGTTAGGGAGCTGTGCTCCAAATCGGAAGGTCGCTGGTTCGATCCCAGCTGGTGTCAGTGGATTTTTCATTGACATATAATCCCTCCGATCGCACTATGGCCCTGGGGTCGACACAGCCTCTAACAGAAATGAGTACCAGGAGCATTTCTTGGGGGTAAAGGCGGTCGGTGTGTAAGGCTGACAAACTTACCACCATCCTGTGCCGTTGTCATGAAATCTGGGAACCTTAACTTCCTGGAACCCTCTGGGCCACTCCAGGCCTGTAACGGGACTGATTTACCTTTACCCGCTTTAAAACCAGCAAAGCAGTCAGGCGGAATCGGAATAATAGCTTCAATGTGCTCACATTTACTGGTCGAATGTTTGTAACATTCATTGCCAAAATTGTCGAAAATTACCAAAATTTTCTTTCTTACCAAAATTATCATGCTAACAAAACCTAAAAAAAAAAAAAATAAATACACCCACAACCATCTACTAATTTTCAGGCCAATCAGTTAATTATAGTCTCTGGCACTTTCGCTGAAACATTTTACTCAAAAGAAGATAAAGGAAATAAACCGTCATAGGACAACCCACGACACACACAGATTTTGTGACCCAGAACTTATTAGCCATGGGTCCTACAATATTTACGGTCAAAATTCGACTAAATCTTTACAACAATCCTCCTAAAATTGCCAAACAAAACCCGAAACGCGAGTTTTTAGTTTTTCGCAGCTGACTAACCAAGATATCCAACTTTATGAGATATGACGCCGTGTAAATTGGTAATTTTTTCCGACCTTTCCAGACAATGCAGTTGTCTGGAAAGGTCAGACAAGAATTACCCAGTGACATGGTGTAACAACCCACACGAAAGTATTACCCAAACTTGGACACCATAAGAAACAGAAGTCATTCAAAAGTTCTGAGGGAAACAACAGCAGTTTACTGCGATGTGCCTGTGAAATACATAGTACAGGGTGTGGGCAAAATGTGTAGCTTTAAAGTGTTATAGAGATTATAATTAAATAATTGCCACTTGCCTTTAGACGTTTATGTTCGTTCTACTTGGGATAATTTTATTACGTGACACATGAACAGATTAAAACAAAGAACGATCTATCACAAGATGTGATGATGATAGCGTTTGGTCAGCTTGTGTCCTGAAATGTCTTATTATCACAGTTCCCTCTTTACCTCTCCAGAGGCACTGAGAAAGGAATTTCGCCGTCTCAAGAATAATTAATCCTGTTACAGGAAAAATATTTTATTTCATTAAAAAATATACAGAATGCGGACATTTGGTGCGTGAAGTCCTGTATTGCCGTAGATGCGCGATTACTGGAGGTTTGTAGAGTAAAATGAAGTATCAGGTTCTTCTTATAATAAAAACAACCAGATGCACTAATTTCTCAAATTTATTTTTGGATTAAAATTCTACATGTTTCGGACAGTTCCCTTGTCCATCATCAGGAGTTTTTCACTGTACACACAGCAACTGTATATGTCACACAGGTTTGTTGACAGCTTGCGAGAAAGATCAGGGCGTAACTCCTTCCTGATCTTTCTCGCAAGCTGTCAGCAAACCCGTATGACATATACAGTTGCTGTGTGTACAGTGAAAAACTCCTGATGATGGACAAGGGAACTGTCCGAAACATGTAGAGTTTTAACCCAAAAATAAATTTGAGAAATTAGTGCATCTAGTTGGTTTTATTACAAGAATTTAGCAAGATGCACGGTCAACTGAACGTCAAATGAAGTCTCAGGATTTCATAAGACATTTGTCTCCTAACGACAGACTCACCTTGTCACTCGATTGCTCCAAATTGAATTCAACCCAACGGACTGGACATAAAGATTTGCGTGTATCCAGATAAAATGTGCTGAGATAACAAAACAACACAACAGCAGTTCATATTGTACTTTTTGTAGCTTAAACTGTTTTTGTAGTGTAGAAGGAGAAAGCGAAAGGTATGACAGCACCATACTGACTGCTAAAAGTATTGTTGAGAAATGTGAAGGCTTTATATGGATAAAATTGGTAAAGACGGATGACATTACAGGAGAAAAAAACACGTTTACGATGTTAAGTAAGTTATAGCCTTTACTCAAAGGGCGGGAATTCTGAAGAGAGTAGAAGGTGAAATAAATAAATAAAACTCCTATTCTACTATCCTATAATGAAATTCGAAAGGGTACATATTCATGCATCAATAAAATATTAATTTATGTATAATGTAACAATATGACAAGTTTGCGTACCCACTGTTCGAGTGGAAACACAACAATGCACTCTCTTTGGTCTTTGAATTACATTTCACTATAAAAATATTGTCACGGCAAATTTATATCGCTGGTAACACTTAAATGTGGGTAGATAAAATGCGCAAAGCTACAATGAAACAACAAAATTTTCGTTTCTTTATGGCCTTCTTTAGAAGGTACAGTTTGGCTGGCTACACAGATCGTAATGACAGATACGTCGTTTTGAGGTTTCTCAGATTTGTTAATTGTTGCCGCGGAACTTTTTACGAGATCACAAGGAATCAGTCAGTTATGAAGAAATAGAAATTGAGTGTTATGAGTGTGTGTCTGTGTTTTGGCCTTAGTTGTCCAGCTAGCAAAGGGCATCATTCCTGCGCCGCATTATACATTCTTGTGTGACCTGTCTGGCTCTATCATAATAGTCTACATTATCCCAAAAAGGACGTTATTTATGGAAAAGAGTTACAGAGCATAAAATAGTGTTCCAAATTTCTATACAGTTTTTGTCTGAAGCATTTCATGTTTTAAGACGAATTTAGAGAGATAGTATCGCAATTTCACGTACGTCTTCCTACAAAGTACCTATTATTCTGGTCAGATTCCAAAGTACGCAAAGTTGAATTTACCCTACAGATTTTCAAAAAAAAAATCCTTAATTATCAAATATTATGACATTCCTTCCGAAGTGAGTCGAGTTGTTCAGTGCGGACACATGGATGGACGGACGGACGGAGATGGCGAAGTTCGTAGTCACTTTTCTAAATTTTTCCAAGGCGCCCAATATTGCATAAATTATTTAAATTCTTCGACAATTTTTTGTATTATCAGCGTTATTTTATAAATCTGAAGTACAAGGTAAAATTGTATTACAAAACAACACTGTTTTATTGCCAAGGAAGAAGAGAAGTTGGTAGAACATAGAAAAGTTATACTGAAGCTATAACAGGCTTGAAAGTCCATCCTCAAAAGGAAGAGAAAGATGATTAACCCTTTAATCGCCGAGTTAAATCCCATCTGCCATTTGCTGGCATTATTAGGAGCTCACCATATTCTCCACGTTAGCAGGATAAGGGTTAATAAATTTACACTCAGATATTGCAGACCTGATACAATCGCACGTCCGATTTATAGACAGCATGTGGGAAAGTAAAGACCGCCTCTGTGGTCTAGTGGTCAGAGTTTCTGGCTACAGATACAGAGATCCCGGGTTCGATCCCCGGCGCTACCAGATTTTCTGAGTAGTAGTGGGTCTGGAACGGGGTCCACTTGGCCTCGTGAGGTCAAATGAGGAGCTACTTGAATGAAAAAAGTAGCGGCTCCAGGTCTAGAAAACAGAGGTTAACGGCTGTGGGGACCCGTTGCTCAGACCACGTGACACCCCTCTATCCGCAAAAGTTGGCACTAACTTCGCCGATCGGCGGCGGCCGCTCTGTCGGTCTAGTTCGCGTGCGGACTAAGGCCACGGAGTTTGTTTGTTTGTTTTGTGGGAAAGTAAACGATTCTGAGATTAGTGGTAGAAACCGCTATGAATTCTTTGTGAGTGAAAACTAAATAAACTAGTAAACCCCCTAATCATTTTAAGGTGATTATGTTTCAGAAGAAACTTAATTACAATAACCATCTTTAATAGGCATCACATATGATTAATAAAAAGTAAATGAGGTCATGTTGGCCGGGTAGCTCAGTCGGTATAGTGACTGGGCAAGGGGTTGGACAGTTCTGGATCGAATCCCGGTGGGGACAAGATTTTCCGCACCTGTCTAGACCGGCTCTGGGGCCCACCCAGCCTCCTGTAAAATTGGTACCGGTCTTTCCAGGTGGTAAAGTGCGGCCGGGGCGTGCTGCTGACCACTCACCCCCTTCTAGTGCCGTAGTCATGGAACAGTAGAGCCATGTCTCTACCCACCCTCTGGGCCACACCGGGCTTGTAACGGGTTCACTTTACCTTCTTTACTTTTAATTGAGATCATATCTGAAGTTGCATTTTCAACTACGGAATTTGGCGGAATTTAACTTAGATTTAACATGAATTGATTAGGCTCTGTGGGATTTGAGATTTTCACAAAATTGACTGAGAAGATTCCTGTTTTGTGGTGATAAAATGAGTTAGATTTCGGAAGAGAAGGAACCGACGTTTCGGCCGAAGTTGATTTGTCCACCACGAACATGGCTGTCAGAAAGATTGTTATTTATTTACCAAACAAATATCGGCAGACAGGAATCTTTAAGGATCATATCATATGATATCATTTTCATTTTGTTACCGTGCAATGTTATCAATTTTTTTTCAAATACCAACTTATTGCACTATTTATTTACTTGATAAAACACACGTTAAAATACGTACGTCTAATCCATTAAATTTTTTTTAATATGACACTCCTAAACTAAAACTAAACTAAACTCCGTGGCCTTAGTCCGTACGCGAACTATACCGACAGAGCGGCCGCCGCCGGTCGGCGAAGTTACTGCCAACTTTTGCGGATAGAGGGGTGTCACGTGGTCAGCGCAACGGGTCCCCACAGCCGTTAATCTCTGTTTTCTA
>Ga0136643_10018555_pt1 | contig 10494 bp, 7 predicted proteins | sample TergutLab28metaG_FD_96883 | JGI IMG/M metagenome (GOLD analysis project Ga0136643, IMG submission 96883) | Labiotermes labralis P1 segment gut microbial communities from Petit-Saut dam, French Guiana - Lab288 P1 (version 3) (version 3) | ecosystem: Host-associated > Arthropoda: Insects >... | reverse complement strand
TCCTGGGCCAGCCCAATCCAGTCCATATACCCACATCCCACCTCCTGGAGATCCATCCTAATATTATCCACCCATCTACGCTTAGGTCTCCCCAGTGGTCTCTTTCCCTCCGGTTTCCCCACCGAGACCCTATACACCCCCTCTCCTCACCCATACGCGCCACATGCCCAGCCCATCTCATTCTTCTCCATTTTATCACCCGCATAATATTGGGTGAGGAGTACAAATCATCTACAGCTCAAAAATTGTTAGACAATATGTGCTGGTTTGCTGTACAGCACGGTGAAATGTACGCCGTACAGCCATACGCATAATTTTGTATAATGTATTATATACCGACAGGACACAATAATATATCAGTACAGTGCTATAATGTATACAATCAGGTCACACACACACACACACACACACACACATATATATATATATATAATATCACTGTACTGATATATTGTTGCGTACTGACGGTACATAATACATTATACAAATCTGTTAATACACAACGGGATGGCGTCTGTCAAACCTAGGCATAAGGCTCATACAGGTATCACATATGTTGAAAAAGTACAAACTGGCAAGTCTATTAGAATATTATTACAATTTAGAACATGACAGGCAATGCACGTACAATGTAACATTCAGGCGCGTTCGCGTAACTATTATTTCCGTGGAAAAGCAATAAGTATTACATATTCTGAGCAAGTGTTTGTAGCATCAGTCATTCGGCACGTAAAGCACATGTGGCTTATTATACAGTCACCTGTGGCCTGTCTGTCTCTACCATGTATTTCCATATTATATCATGAACGGCTGTGCGCCCGGTAGCTCAGTCGGTATAGCGACTGAGCTACGGGCTGGAAGGTCCGGGATTGAATCCCGGTGGGGACGAGATTTCCCGCACCTGTCCAGACCGGCCGTGGGGCCCACCCAGCCTCCTGTACAATGTGTACCGGGTCTTTCCTGGGGGTAGAGGCGGCCAGGGAGTAGGGCCGACCCTCCCACCCCCATATAGAGTGCCGAGGTCCTAGAAAGAGTAGAGCTGTACCTCTACTCACTCTAAGGGCCTTCGTGGCCTATAAAAAGGGTGAAAACCTACCGAATATGAACGGCACGACCTTCGACACACAGAGTTATTTAACATAAAACGTGTGTTTTGACTTTCTCTACATTTGTCTGAAATATTTCTCATTCTAAGAACACCAGTTTACCCTGATAGTCCTTTTCACCCTCAAGGAGGCGGGTAAATAGGGCAGGGTACAACCTTTACACAATCAGATGCAGCTCTCCAAGCTGGGCCGCAATCAAAGATACCAACAATGGTTTCGATACACCTTTCCATCCACTCAGCAAGACGTACCAGCTGATTGCCTTTTAATGGTCCCATTCATCCCAACTTACCCTGTGCATATACAGGGAGGGTCTCTCGCTAGAGGCCCCAAACTATTGTCCATAAGAAATTATGTTATTGAGATAATTACTTGAAATTTTATATACACATATCGGGAACGATGCAAAACAGGACCTGCTCATAATCGATGCTGAAACTGGTCTCCTTTCACATCCAAGCACACTTGAATGCGTTCCTCCAAATTCTGGAATACTTTTCCCAAAATGTCGACGTTGACGGCTTGAAACTCTTGGCGTATAGCGTCTTTGAGCTGTTCGATTGTGCGGGGTGTATTTTTGTACACTTTGCCCTTCAATAGGCCCCAAAGAAATAAGTCGGCAGGCGTTAGATCGGCTTCCCCTTGTCTCTGACTTTTTAACCAATTTCTGGATGCAACACTTCGATGGTGCACGTCTTTCATCAAATTCCGTTCGAAATGCCGTCTGGCAGGCTTTAAATGAACCTGTTTGCCAGTATTTACGAACGAGACTGTGTGCATAGACAATAGTTTGGGGCCTCTAGCGATAGACTCACCCTGTAGAACGCACCTGCTGCTTGTCATACCTGGAATTTCATCATTTCCATCGGGGCATTTCTACCTGCTTTGTAGGCACGCTTGCGAAACTGCGAAAAGCAACTATCACCTTCGTAATGCCTCTCCGTCCGTCCGCGTGAAACAACTCGATGCCCACTGGACGGATTTTTAAGGAATTTGATATTTGAATATTTTTTTCGAAAATCTGTCGAGAAAGTTCAAGTTTCTCTCAAATATGACAAGAATAATGGGTATTTTGCATGCAGACCGATACACATTTATGGTGACATCTCTTTGAATTCTTCTCAGAATAATAAATGTTTCAGATGAAAGTTGTAGAGAAAAAAATAACAATACTTACGAAACCCCCCCCCCCCGCCCTCCGAAAGCCATGCCGCTCATCAGATGATATGGAAAAATATGGTACAGCCAGACGGGCCACAGAAGACATTACAATAAGGCGCATGCGCCTTATTGTAATTATATAACTAAGACTACAGACACGCACTCAGAATAAGTAATACTTATCGCTTTTCCATGGCAAAAATGGTTAGGCGAATGCCCCTCACCTCAATTTTACCTTACAGGTACACTGCCTGTCTTGTTTTCTACCGTGATGTTATTTTACTGCCTGTACAGACTACAAACGATAAATTATTCAAAGTTTCACAATAATACACTTCGCTAAAATCCGCAAAGAGGTTTCCAGGCATCGACACCTCCAAATATATGAATATAATGCAGCTATATTCTTATAATAAAACCAACTAGATGCACTAATTTCTCAAATTTATTTTTGCAATAAAACTCTGCATGTTTCGGCCAGCAATGTTATACGTACATATATCAATGCCGTGTGTACAGTGAAAAACTGCTGATGATGCACAGAGGAACTGTCCGAAACATGTAGAGTTTTATTCCAAAAATAAATTTGAGAAAATTAGTGCATCTAGTTGTTTTTATTATAAGAATTTTCCACGATGCACGGTCACCTGAACGTCAAACAGCTATATTTGTATCTCCTGACGAATTTCGTTCACAGGCCTGATTGTGAACCAACATTAGAGCCGAAACACGCAGCTGTTGACACAAATTAAAATAAATTGCTAACAGTTGTGTTGACTGTACCTTACGTGTTAACTGTACCTTACGTGTTGACTGTACATTACGTGTTGCCTGTACCTTACGTGTCGACTGTACCTTACTTGTTGACTGTACCTTGCGTGTTGACTGTACAATACATGTTGACTTTACATTACGTGTTGACTGTACCTTACGCGTTGACAGCTGTTATTTTTGCAGACTACTTAGGTAGACTTTCGCCCTTGTTATAGGCCACGTAGCCCCTTACGGTGGGTAGAGGGATAGCTCCACTCTTTTCTAGGACCTTCGGCACTAGATGGGGGTGGGGGGTCAGCCCCACGCCCCGGCCGCCTCTACCCCCGGGAAAGACCGGGTACCCATTTTATAGGAGGCTGGGTGGGCCCCATGGCCGGTCTGGACGGGTGCGGAAAGTCTCGCCCCTACCGGGATTCGATCCCCGGACCGTCCAGCCCGTAGCTCAGTCGCTATACCGACTGAGCTACCGGGCCCCACTTGAAGACTACTTGATGTATGTAAAACGCGACAAGTGCAAGGAACAGTTATGTCCGCAAATAACCAGTAGGGAATGGAATCCCGTTGCGTATTCTTCTCTTCTTCTTCTTCCTCAGCTCTATAACTCTCTGTGAGTTTTGGCTTGCTCATTTATTCCTCTCCATGGTTTCCTTTCCTGTGCCTTCTGTTTCCAATTATTTACTCCTATCTTCCTCAAATCATCTCTCACGTCATCATCCTATCTTCATCTTGGTCTTCCTTTCGGTCTTGCTGCGTGTGATTTCCATTTATAAATGCTTTTAACTACTCGTTCATCAGGCATTCTTTCAACATGTCCCACCCAACTCAGTCTCTTGCTTTTAATGTGCCTTACTATATTTTCATGGTTAATCAGTTTTTCCAACACCTCGTTTGTTTTTTGTCTCCATTCTCCATTTGTTTTCTGCGTTGGGCCAAAAATTATTCTCAATGACCTCCTTTCGAATACCAATAATTTCTGTTTGATGTTTTCTGTTAATACCCAACATTCGGATCCATACACTACTATTGGTCTGATTACCGTATGATACAGCCTTTCTTTGGTTTTCCTAGTTATTAGTTTGCTCCCGTTGTGTACTCTACGTTGTAAAATGTACACAGTCTGGGCAACTAAATTCTGTGTGGAACAATGACGTCCCAAAAGGACCAGAAATTTGTTCGGATGTCCAAACGGTAAAGGTCGAATTGACCCCACTGACCGAACACCAACATGACAAAGCTTGAAAAATAACAGAACAAAACAACAAAATCGTTTTTATTTCAACCAACAACAACAACAACACACACACACACACACTATATATATAAAATTTTAAAATATTCATATTAAATTCACACCTACATGTTTCGAAACACCGGTATCATCCTCAAAATCTCGTCCACACCGCGATTCGATCCCGGATCGTCCAGCCCGCTATACCGACTGAGCTACCCGACCCGCTATATATATATATTAATAATACATACATTGTGTATTGTTGGTTGAAATTAAAAAAACTATACACAAGAAGCACGGTACGTACCAAAAAATAAAATACAACTTTGTTATTAATGCTTCACAGCCAGCAATTTAGTATTTCTCGGGCTACATGCTCGGCCAATCCCAGTCAGCCAAGTCGTGATGGTGGTGGTAGTCATTGTTGTCTCTTCTTGTTGTTGGAATGCAAACAGACTTAATTACTATTCCCTTTCAAGCTAAAGTCAACCTGAATATGACAGCCTATTGCTTTCGAATACATTTTATCACTGGTCTACAGTTTTAAATACAGCGGTGATGACTTGAGAAATACTCTTCGATCTAGACAATCTAGACAAACCAGACCAATCAGACGTTACTCAGTTCAGCGAACCTCAGCCATTTATGGTGCAATATTATATTTCAGGTGATTGCCACATGATGCTAACAAAGCTGCAAATTCGACTGCATAGCCCCTGGGAATACAAATGCGAAAGTATGAATATTATTCAGTATTGAACCCATCCATGTATGTCGCTGCAGCCCATTCTGGGCCCTGGCCTCCCTCAAAACACCCCTCCATTCTTCTCTAGCCCCACCTCGTCTCCTCCAACCTCGTATTACTAGGCTCTGTAATGCATCCCTCTGGACAATGTATTTCCATCTCGTTCTTGGTTTTTCTACTTATCTCGTGTTGTGAAATTTCCCATTAACAACCCTTTTTTGGGAAAGATGGAAAGAGGAATTAGAAAGAGATCTTCAAGTGCTGGGAGTGAGAAGATGGAGAGAGTTGGTGACATATAGGAAAAAATGGAAGAACACTGTTCGACAGGCCAAAGCCCATAGTGGACTGTAGTGCCAATGGAAGAAGAGGAAGAAAAGAAGAAAAGGAGAAGAAGTAGAAGGAGGAGGAGGAGAAGAAGGATAAGAAGGAGGCGGAGGAGGAGAGAAGGAGAAGAAGCAGAAGGATAAGGAGGAGGAGGAAGAGAAGAAGAAGAAGAAGAAGAAGAAGAAGAAAACCCTTTTTGGGATCCTTTCTCCTTCAATTCTTATATGTGACCGGCTCATCCTAGCCTTCTGATTTTAATAGTGTCCACGATATTTAGACCTTCGTAAAGGCTATTCCAACTAGGGAGCCACTGCCCTTTCTCTTGTACTGGGCCATACAGTCTTAACATTGTAATGCGCGTTGCATGGACTGTCATTCGTGTTCAGGTCCACGGTACACTTCCGTAACACAATACTGGCCCGGTATTCAGTGTTACCTCGTTGATTTTAGTCGTATCTGTACAAAGGTGAGTTAGAACACTTATCCTTCACCTCGGCACTAGACGGGCCAGCTTCACAACCCGGCCGCTTCACCTGCATCGAAAATTCCCATAATAGAACTTGAATACGGGGCTGGGTGGAACCCACAACCGGTCTGGCCATATTGGACAGCAATTCCTCTACACAGCCGGGAATCGAACGGTTCCTCAGCGGACCAGCCCGTAACCCAGTCGCTATTGGACTCCCCTATCAGACTCACAGAGTAACGAAACGTAATTTCCTTAAATAAATGTCAAAACATTAAACATTTTAACAAGTTAAATATTTAACAGGCCTGCTGTGTACACAGTTATTGAGCAAATACAATGCAGTTCCATTAGAATTTCATTTATGAATTCTGAATCAACCGAAACGAATTAAACTGAAATCCATCAACACTTTCCACTGAATTCGTACAGGCCGAGACTGTAGGCTTTCGCCGCAACGTATGCACGTATATTGCAATCCTGCGCTCCTGGATTGTTGCTCGGCGTCAACTGGTTAAAATTCACCGGCGTTTCGGGACATCTTGTCGGTCACATAATCTGGGCTCGCTGGTACAGCCAGGCCAAGCCAAATTGTTAACTGGGGGAGCGGAGACTTGCGCAAAGCGCCAGTCTCCGTCCCCCTGTCTGTTAGCCATTCCTGCGTTTGACCGCATCGCCGGGCTCTGTAACAGACACCTAAACTCTAACAGCGGAATATGCTTACGGTAACGATTTGGAAGTCAGGCTGAGGGCCTTGACTGGTTATGCCAAAGACTAGGGCCTAGGTTGCCCTGGACTAAGTGTGAGAGGGATAAACTTTGATTGGTTGGCTGTCTGTGTTCCGAGCCCAGCCTGGCTCTGTCGCAAACTGGAGGTATGTGACGTTTGTCAGGGGCTTAGGTGAAGCCGCCGCGCCTGGGGGAGGGAGTGCGGGCCGTGCCGGGCATTTGCCTTACAACTGACGAAAATCACGGAAAACCCTCAGTCAGGGTAACCGAATGGCGCTCGGCTGATCAGCGCCGAACGCGATTCGTTTAGTCGACTTGGCCATCGCGGGCGAAGACCTCGACTGGTCTGCTGTCCCCTGCGGCCCTTGGCGTCAGGCGACGGGGTCAACCCTCGGTCAGCTTACGTATCTGCCGAGTTGCCGTGATAGGGGGGTTCCCCACATCAGCCAACTTTGAGTCAAAGCTCTCGGTCAGGGCTCTGATGTGGTCGACAAACAGCGGAACGCCCAGATTCTCGTGTATCTGCCTGTTACTTACGTACCAGACTGGTGTTGCTGCTTGCGACTTGTTCTTCTTAAGTCGAACGCACGAACGACAGTTTGAACTGAAACTTGGATTGTAACACCTGTAGCCTCCGGATATGGGTGTGGGCAGCGGACCTCCACGCAGGGCACGCATAGTCCAACATAGGGCGGATGAGCTGCTTACATAGCAGGACTCCGTTCCTGACGGATAGATCACTCTTCCTTTTCAGGAGGGGACCCAGCATACCCTACCTTTGAGCAGCCCTCTACCTAACCTGATCGATGTGAGGCGACCAGGTGAGTTGTGTGTCTAGGGTCACCCCCAGATAATGAGTAGTGTCGACCCATTCGATTGGTTCCCCGAATAGCGTTACTGGTCGGGGCAGGATGAAGCGCCGTCTGGCACGCGCGAAGATTGTCGCTGTGCTCTTAGAGACATTAATGGCGATTCTTCATTCACTCAATCGCCGTTGAAGCTCGTTGAGGTATGACTCCAGGTAGCTGACAAGCAGCGGGACGTGGCTATGATGGCCGTTTCGTCCGCGTAGAGGGCCAACTCGACGTGTTGCGAGGTTGAGGGCATATCGTTGACATACAGACTGAGGAGGACAGGGCAGATCAATCCACCCTGAGCTACCCCAGCCCGCATGCCTCGACGAGACAACGTGGCCGTCTGGAAGGACGCTTCGAACGTCCGATCCCTGAGGTAGGATGAGATTGTATGGACTATGTAAGATGGGAAGTTGAGGAGCGTTAGCTTGTAGAGGAGGCCATCGATCCAGACGGTATCGAAGGCTTTGGCCACGTCGAGCAAAACTGCGCCGGTGAGCCTCTCTTCGCCGAAATTCCTGGTTATTCTTTCAACAAGGCGGGCCAGCTGCAACGACGTGCTATGTCTGGGTCTGAACCCAAACTGCTCGTCTCGCATCAGTCCGCGTTCGTTTAACATATAAGATCCTAGCTAGTAGGATCTTTTCAAATAATTTACCAATCGTGTCCAAGAGACTAATGGGCCGATGGGAGCTCGCTGGGACAAATGGCTTGGATGAAATGTGTAGGTCTCGGCATGGGAGGAGTCAAATTGTTCAGAGATGTTAGCGCACCAATCAGATGACCGGAGTGAGGACGTGTTAAGGGGGGTGGAGGGGGATCAAGGAGGAAAATTAATTGGAGCGTGGAGAAATGACACACTTTTTGAGGTGCGGCATTCTACTTTCTCTGACAGAACTGATGAGAGGTTTCCATGCTCCACCCAAAATCAATCAATCCTCACTGTTCAGGTTAAGAATGAGTTCCAACCCACTCACCTCCCTGATGAGCCGGTCCATATGGCCAGATTTTGCGGCTAGAAATTTTGTTGTGTAATTTTATGTGGTGGAAATTATTGAACCTTTGTTCAGCCACCGCTGATTTGTCGAGGTGGGCGAGTCTGGTGTGTCGTTGGTGTGCCTTCACCTGGCATCAATATATCGCCCACTCTGACCGCAATCACAAAGGCTACTTTATACGCCAGGATTCCTCAGTTCTAAACCTTCTTTCAAAAGAAGAAAGAAACTGGAGATTTTTCAGGTGGTACACCGACAAACAGTAGCAAACACTGAACTAATGCGACAGTGCGTTGCTATCTGTAAGCACGGGCGTATGTTTCTAGTTTGATTCTGTGTTGCTCGCAGGTGGATTTAGTGCCAGTCGCCTTTGTTCCTTCGAGTGTCCATTCTCCACGACAGCGTTCTCTAGGGACTCCGGCGCACTGAAGGCTCTTCTTCTAAAAGTCAGGGCCATATATGATAGGCGAACATCTCAAATAACCGAACAATCTGTTACCCGGTCAAAAAGAGCAACAAACACGTATTTTCCTTCACTAAGAACATCAACACATAATCGACGGATACAAGACAAAAGGATCGGAACTTACCTACTGTGAAGTATTGGGTTAAAATCCTAGCCCCCTCCTCCCCCATGTACGATATAATGAGAACGATACTAAGATTTTCTTTTCGACAAATATTGGTTAAAATAGTTATTTTGTGATGCAGTACCAACAGCCACGTCAGCAGAACATGTAATTTACTTCTAAGGGCGCATATTAATATTTACATTACAAAATATACTCCACTAAGTGTGTAACAAATCCAAGGGCCCAAACAGGTGACGTGTCTTCACAACACTGAGGTAGGTACATAAAACAGAAGCGCTGCCGTCATATTCCTTGCACGTTGCACGTATTACACGCCTTTGGTATCGCCACAGGCCTGCAATAGCTCGCTGTCGAACACAAGTGCAAGCAGAATCGATTCCGACCTTCATACGAGAGGTGACCGGTGCCAATATCGGCTACACTGTGTGTGCAGTTGCGTAATTTTTTTCAATCCCATCAGCACAATATTAGGGTAGTGCCTCAAATTGAGCTAGGATCATTCAGCAGCGTCCTTCCTGAGAAATTAACAGGCCCTGGGCTAGTCAGGAAATTCCTCGCATTTTATGGAACCACATGGTTCATTACCGCATTCACAAGAGCCCGCCACCTATCCCTATCCTAAGCCACAGTGATCCACTACATGTATCCCCATCCCACTTCCTGAATATCCATTTTACTATTACTCTCCCATCTATGCCATTTTACTATTACACTCCCATCTACGCCTAGGTCTTCCAAGTGGTCTCTTTCACTCAGGTATCACCATTAAACCCTGTATGCACCTCTTCTATCCCCCATACGTGCCACATGAGTGGCCTGTCTCATTCTTCTTGATTCTATCACCCAAATAATATTTGGTGAGAAGTGCTGATCATAAAGTTCCTCCTTACGCAGTCTACTCCACTCTCCTGTACCGTCGTCCTTCTTAGGCCCCAATGTTTTCCTAAGCACCGTATTCAGGAACATTCTCAGCCCATGTTTCTCCCTCAATGTGACAGACCAATCTTCACACCCATACAAAATAACGAACAAATTTATATTTTTGGACAGCAAACTGAAAGACAAAATATTCTACACTGGATGAGAGCAAACATTTCCTGCCTTCAATATGCTCTTGATTTCTTGTTGAATGGAACTTGATTTGTTAGAGCTGGTTCCAAATATTTGAACAGCTTCACCCTTACCAAGCATTTATTGCCTATCTTTATATTGTATCTTTCCACCGAATACTATATCATCAGCATAAACCAGAAGCTGAATTTAATTTCATGTCCTCCTGGCTAGGCTGAAACCTTCTAACTGCCTCGCTGAATAAAAAAGTTAAAGTGTTCCCATTACAGGCCCGATGTGGCCCAGAGGGTGGGTAGAGGTATAGCTGTACTGTTACAGGCCGGTGTGGCCCAGAGGGTGGGTAGAGGTATAGCTCTACTGTTCCATGACCGCGGCACTAGAAGGGGGTGAGTGGTCAGCAGCACGCCCCGGCCGCACTTTACCCCCGGGAAAGAACCGGTACCCAT